>Ga0228674_1002359_pt1 | contig 10386 bp, 10 predicted proteins | sample 1D_rmetaG_FD_189054 | JGI IMG/M metagenome (GOLD analysis project Ga0228674, IMG submission 189054) | Seawater microbial communities from Monterey Bay, California, United States - 1D_r | ecosystem: Environmental > Aquatic > Marine > Coastal | place: USA: California | collected 2016-09-26
GTCTGGCTTGGTGGGACGATTGATTATGGGATTGTATATTCCCACCTGTCTGGAAAAACCCGCGGATGCACAGGGGTGGCAAAAAGTGCTCACTTTCCGAAAATCGGCCAGGGGGTGAACCCCCCTCGAAAACAGTGTAGCGCCAGAATCCGCTTTGGTGTCGTCAGTACAGGCATATTCCCATGTGACAGACATGTAGCGAAACCCACGCCCGTTTGGAACATGTGAATATGCCTGTACTGACGACACCAAAGCGGATTCTGGCGCTACACTGTTTTCGAGGGGGGTCCACCCCCTGGGCGATTTTCGGAAAGTGAGCACTTTTTGCCACCCCTGTGCATCCGCGGGTTTTTCCAGACAGGTGAGAATACACATTGTGATATTACCGACTTGCATACATAAAAAGCCATTTTAGGGTCGTGTGTAGGTGTCTGGCTTGGTGGGACGATTGATTATGGGATTGTATATTCCCACCTGTCTGGAAAAACCCGCGGATGCACAGGGGTGGCAAAAAGTGCTCACTTTCCGAAAATCGCCCGGGGGGTGGACCCCCCTCGAAAACAGTGTAGCGCCAGAATCCGCTTTGGTGTCGTCAGTACAGGCATATTACAAGGTGCCAAGAAAAGGACCAGTTTGTGGACCAGGCAAACGACTCGTTTGGTTCCGCGTTCGAATGTGCTCTGTTTACCAATCGACTTCCATAAAAGCGAGCATACGCTGCGCGCTAATCTGGCCCCCTTTGCGATCTGTTCGTGCAATCGGCCAAACACGAGCAGAAGCAGTTGGATTTGCCACTACAAAGTTGCAACCCCGCGATGGACACAGAACCAGTTGTCAAAGAAGAAGCAGTCGACATGAAAACCATACAGGCCCAGACCGACGCGCGAGACGAGAAAGCGCGCTGTCGCAACGACGGATGCGACTACTTGGCGACGGTCAACGCGCACCCGTCGGACGCGCGCGCCGATTTCACCGAGTCGACTCACACCTACACGGTCGATGGCGAAAAGGTCACACGTTCTGGGACGGCTCTTGTGCACAGCGTGTTTCCGGACGACTTCAACGGAAGAGAGATCGTCGATCGCTACTACGACAACTGGAAGCGCAAAGACGATCCGCGCTACGCGCGCTTCGTCCAAGAAGCCACGGACAAAGACGGTGTCGTCGACGACGAGCGTGCCAAGCTCGCAATCTTGGCCAGCTGGAACGAAAAGAAGAACGAAGCCAGCAGCTCCGGAACAAAGGTGCACGCGTGGATGGAGCGCTTGCTCAATCGATCGCCAGACGAGCTGTCAGCCGCCGACAGAGGCATCCCCGAGTTTCCGACCGGATTGGAAAAGGAGTGCAAACAGCTCTTGGATTTCATGCAGTCCGAGTTTGCAACCTCTCGTGGCCTATGCCCCGTGCGCACGGAACTCGTCACCTGGTGGAAGCCGGGCTGGTTGGGAAAGGCTGTGTCGGCTGGACAGATCGACGCGTTGTTTGTCGACAAGCGCGGCAAGCACTGGATCTTTGATTGGAAGCGTGTCGGCAACAACAAGCCGCTCGACGGTTCCGATGGCGAACGCAACGGCTACGGGTCGGGCAGTTACTCTCATCTGCAGGCCTCGACGCTCAACAAGTACAGTCTACAGACCAATCTGTACATGCACATGGCAAAAGAGACGCACGGATACGACCTGAGCCCCGACCGACTCTATCTGGTGCGCGTGCATTCTGACCGCGACGAGTACGAACTGGTCAAGTGTGTCGATCTGTCGCAGGTCGCCGAACAAGTGCTGTACGAAGAATCGCTTGCGAGACAAAACCGCGCATGATGACTGCGCGAGCCGAAGCGACTAGCACACTATTAGCACACGATTAGCACACGACCAGCACACGACGTGAGCGGTTGCTTTGTGTGTGGGAATAGTACTTTGGTGCAGAGAATGTGTCTACTACCCTTAAACACACAAGACGTGTATCAATAAGAGTTGTAGTCTCAGCGACAGATCAACCCCATCCGATTGTTCGCAATGGCGTACGATAATGTGAGTTCGCTCGCGGTTGTAGACGAACTAACAAGGATCGTAGACGAATTGCAGAGCTACACGGATAGCCACGTTTTCTCGCAAATTCCCAAAAAGACGCGAAAGTTGCTCGAGCAAGCATTTGTCACGTTGAAGGAGTCGAAGCGATACGGCGGGCTAGGGTCTGTTGCGCACCCGACAACCACCAGTGTCTTTTGTAGCAACTACATTCCCTCGGTTCTTGTGATCACGATCATACCGTCGCTGCTGTTGCTCACCTCCGGTTGGCTAGGACAGGTTTGGGCGACGAATGAGAATGTGCACAGCGCATTGGAGCAAATCGCTTCGGGCGGTCTGTTGCACATCTTCACCGCGGAGCTGTATGCGAAATGGCAACAGTACCCGATCAACATGGACGACATGATTCGCAGAGCAACGGTGCTTCTCGACGTGTTCCAAAAGGTCATACGCCACGGCGAAGCGAAGTCGAGTGGCTTAAGGAAGCCATATGTGCTGACGATGGAGGACCGCGCCGTGCTGCACTTCATCTCAGAGGACGTTTCGTTCGGCGTGAGCAACTCGATCTCGCAAAACCGCTCGCACTCGATAGGCCTGTTTGTGATTTCCACACTCGGGTTTACGGCGGGGATCGTCATCGACGGGCTGCTACGAGGCGACTTGGACAAGTTGACAGATCCATTGGCGCGATGCGCCCCATATGTCAACGGCTCACTCGTAGCCGTCGAAGAGGGCGAAGACGACGGCACGCACACCTTTCGACTGCTTATTCCGTTCCTGTTGACATTTGCAAGCGACGGAATCGTGCTGGCGTACGAGGTCGGCGTGCACCGATCGATACCCTTTGAAGCCTGGTTTTTGTGTGTGGTCATTTCGATCGACAACGTGTTGGACGGATCGGGTCTGTCGCTCGAGGTGTCCAAGTTTGAAGACGGCAACAGCTTTGTATACCTTTTGATACTGGCGCTCACGATTCCGGTGGCTGCCGTGTTGACGGGAATCTTGCGAGTGCTCACGGGCAACGATGGGCCGGGGTCTCAATACGTGCACACCGCTTTGAGGTCATTTGGTATTGCTTGTGTTGCATCGAGTGCGTTGGCCTTGTCGTCGTTTGGGTTCACCCTATGGACCTTGATCGGATTCCTTGCCGCGTGGGCGTTTTCGTTCGTGGGACTGGTGATTGAGGGGGTGTTGGAAGAAAACGAGGACGATGGCGCACTGGTAGAAGAGACCAACGAAAGGGCTTTGCAGGCCTCTGCGAACATAGGCATCCTCGGGGTTGACCCAAGGAGATCGAGAGGCATCCCGTCCCTTCACGCCTGTCCCAGCCACAAAGGCATCGCTGTTGAAAAGCAGCAGCCGTTTTCCTACCGGATGGTCACAGTAGACGAGTCCCGCTAGAGAGCGGCGCCATTGTAAAAGCAGCGTGTATATTGCATGGACATGCGCGTAGATCCCTTTCTAAGCACATTTACCACGCAAACCGGTCATCGCTATACAGATACTGCATGAGTCGTAGGAAACATTCGTACCACAGAAGCACTATTTACACTTCCTCGTCCGATTCGGATTTGGAATCTCTCAGCAAGGACCCGATGCGATCCCACGCACACTACGACAAGAGGGCTCCCCGAGTCGACTTTTCGTCGGCCGCGCTGTACTTGCCGGCGATCCAGGTCATCTGCGCGCTGCTCTTGTCTTGCTTGACGACATTGGCAATCGCCTACTTCTTTTCGGACACCAAGTCGAATGCGCTGCGAGCAGCGGTCTTGTCGGGAATCGTGAGCTTTGTCGTGGTCTTCAAACCGGTTCGCGTCGACGAGTGCGTTGGAATGGACCTGATCTTCGACACGGTCAGGCCCGCGGTCTGGACCTACTGGATCGCAATCGTATGCCAGCAGATGCTGCACTCGTGCATCGACGAGCTGGACGCACCTCGCATCGCCAACATTTCCCCCGCACCGGTGCGACCAACTTTCCAACCGTCCACGGGCAAAACCGTCCTCTTCCACGTTATGGTGTTGGCTGCCATGACCGCCGGGTTTGGTCGAGCATATAGACCGACCTCGCAGCAAGACCTGCCCTTTTTGGTGTCCTCGCTGTGCTTCCTCGTGATTGCCATGCTACCACCGCACCCAAAGATCGAGTTGGGCCCACTCTGCCATGTTGAGAACGCTTGGGACGCCGGAGAGCGCGTTGTCCGCGCAGTCCTATTTGGCGTCGTGTTTTGCGCACTCGCGTATGCAAGCGAGCCTGCTCGTTACAGCATCGGAGAAATCACACTTTGTTCGGCGCGAGCGACGGCAGCGAGTGCTTGGATCTTAGCCTGTGTGCCCATGCTGTTGGTGCTTGCGCCGGTGCAAGCCGGGCTGGCCGTCTTCCGACGATTCAGAGACGCCTACGCGCCGGTGGATGAGGCACACATGCACTTGGCTAGCATACATGGTTCGGACGACGACCGAAGTCTGCACGAGGAGGACTCGTACCCCAATTCCTTTTGCAAAGACGTCGTTCTGAACAGACCATCTGAGCACGACGCTGCGGCAAGCCAAATGCGCCCGCCCGTCTCTGCTTTGGGCAGTGCACACCCAGTGGCGCCGACGTCGCGATTTGCAAGCGGTCCGTTGCGAGCGAGCTTCAACGCCGCCGAGTTTGAAGGCTTTCCACGCACCGTATACCCACCTGCCGCCTCGATCGATGCGGCGTGCAATCACACCTTTTGCCAGGACGGCTTCTCGCGCGCCAGCGTTCCCGCGCCCACGACGCCGTCTTCGTCCATAGGAGCGTCGCAGGCACAAGAAGGTTGCGCAGGCAGCACGAGCAGTGGGGTTGGCATGAACGGCAATGCCGGTGGAGTAAGCCCTTTGCTCGCAAGCACGCAAAGCTCGTTAAAGTGTGCGAATGTCAACACGTTGTCTGCCACAAGCGCTTCTTCGAGAAGGTCCACGATCAACCTCACTTTTCACTCGCATGATTTGAGCCACCTGGACGTATGTGCGACCGACGGCACCGCAAGCGAACATGAGTTTCATAACTCAACCAACTCCATGATGCCCTCAAAAGAACGTCTGCATGAAATCTCGTCGATGTGACGGTTGCATGTCTTGGTCGCTTCTCTATGCGTCTTTGTAACCCACGTGTGGTATTTAGAACATATACGCACGTGATAGACCGCTGAGTACGATACATTTGTGTACTCGCGTGCGCACACAAAGCGATCTACTAGGACATAGGTTTGAGCCGGACCTCTCTCAACAAATTCAATCGATGCGGCTGAATTCGACCGATGCCAAATGCTGTATCCACTCTCGCAGCTCGTCAAACTCGGAACCGAGCTGATACTTGGTAGCGGCTGGTGAAAACTCTCCTTCCTTCAGCGCATTTGCGATGACGCGCGCATGCCGCATGATTTCCTCTGGTGGAGAGGTGTTGAGCACCGTCCACAGATGACGACGGCGTTCGTCGGACATGGCGAACGAGGGTGGCGATCTACGATTGACCTCGACGCTCGTCGATCCCGGCGCGTCGGGAGGGTCGACCGAGGTGTCGGCTGCCGGCGCGCAGTCCGAGTGTTGCACGACTTCGACGTCTTCGACCGCATCCTCCATGGTGATGAGTTCCGCCGGTTCCGACAGAGCGACCTTTTTCATTTGATCCTGCACATCTTCAACGTCAGGCGTCAGAGACGATGTCATGAGGTTGCTCTAATGGCACGGCGGATTTGTACGAGCAAGGTCGACGAGACGCCACAGAAGGCGATTAGCGCCAACTGCACTTCTCCGGTCGAGAAGTACTGCATGCGGTATTCGTATATACTGTTGTGCGCGCGCGAAAGCTCCAGTTCCACAAAGGTGGATTCGTGCCCATATTCGAAGTCACATTCGATACCAAACGCCACTGTGTGGATAATGTGCTCGACTTTCGACACGCTCGATCGAACCGAGCGCTCGAGCAACCCTTGCATTCGACAATGGTTTCGCTATGAGACGATTCGTTTCCGTGGCTTGTACCAGCTGCTCACAAACCTCAACAGAGCAACCGCTCGCTCACGACACCTTTCACACAAGCGCTCCAACGGCCCAAACAAGCGTTTGCAAGAATGACCAACAGTCCAAATCGCATCGACTCACTCGATTTCATCGCTCAAGACCAAGTGGTGGTCAACCCAGTTGCCAAAGCTCTCGGTGCCTGGGTTTGCGAAGGCGATGTGTGCAAATACAAGAGCGAGCCCGGCGTTGCTGCACCGGAGCAACCTGTGCTCCAAATCACTCCCCTCGCAAATGCAGACACGCTCATCGATCCGATCGCCACCAACGCACCGACGTGCGATCAAATGGCGAGCTCCGTGCGTTGGCATACCAAAGCCGTCATTGACGTCACGTCCGATCAGTTCGAAACCGAGCTTGCCATCGCCATCGCCAAGCGCATGGGCATTGGCATCTCCACGCACGGAACCTTTGACAAGCGCAACATTCAGGGCGTCTCGGACATTGACGCGTCCAACTACATTACGCACGCACAGGAGATCGTGTCCTCGGTTGCCAATCGTCTCATGCACATCACTTGCATGCGTGGACGTCGTCACAACCTGTGGACGGATCCGGACGAGCCGTTGACGTTTCCCGACGTCGAGCGCTACGCGCTGGACGATATTCCAGACCCCGACGTAATGGAGATGGTTCGCAAGCAGGAAGCTTCGGTCTGGTTTTCGTCGGAGATTGACCTGGCGTCCGATCGTTTCGAAGATCTGACCAAAGACGAACAGCACTTCATCTCGCACACACTGGCATTTTTCAGCGCAGCCGACGGCATCGTCGGCGAAAATCTGGCAAACAACACGATCAAGGCCATCACGGACAGCACGATGCGTCAGTTTCTCTCGTTTCAGGAAGGCATGGAAGGCATCCACAGCGAGACGTACAGTCTGCTGCTCAAGCAGTACGTGCCCGACAAGGCCAAACGCGATCATCTGCGCCGAGCCATCACGACGCTTCCAGCCGTTCAGGCAAAGGCCGAATGGGCCATCGAATGGAGCAAGCAGTGCCACACCTTTGCCGAACGACTCGTCGCCTTTGCTTGTGTGGAAGGAATCCATTTTTCAGGATCGTTCTGCGCCATATTTTGGCTCAAGAAGCGTGGCATGATGCCCGGGCTGACGTTTTCGAACGAGCTTATCAGCCGTGACGAAGGAATGCACTGCGACTTTGCATGCTTGATTTTCTCAAAGCTGGCCAACCCGTGCTCGCACGAACGCATCCACACGATCGTCAAATCCGCCGTCGACATCGAAATCGACTTTGTATGCGAATCGCTGCCAACCGATTTGATTGGAATCAACCGCAACATGATGAGTCTGTACATTCGCTTTGTTGCCAACCGACTGTGCCACGCGCTGGGAGCGCCCTTTTTGTACGGCACCGACGAAGCCTACAACCCGTTCGATTGGATGGAACTCATTTCATTGCAGGGGAAGACCAACTTTTTTGAGCGTCGGGTTGGCGAGTACCAGAAGTCCGGCGTCATGGATAGCCTCTCACAGGAGCGTGGCAACGTCTTTGATCTCGAAGTCGACTTTTGAGACAACTACAGACCACAAGGTAAAGGACAATCTTGGTCGGCATTGTTCCACACACACACACACGGGTCGAGTGTGTAGCCAATGGACCTAGGTCTGTTCAGTAAGCATACAATAGACGGCGGAGGGCGTCTAGTCAACCCCCACCCCCGTCTCTGTTGTAAAAATCTCATTGTTGTACGTTATGACACATTCACTAGAATAGTGTCTGATATAAAGCAAGCTGTGGTGTACACCGCGAGTCGTAACGTCGTAACATCGCAAAGGGCTGTGTGCAAGAAGTCGCTGACAGAGCAACCTACTAGGCACAACACAAAATGTACCCCTCGCTACACTCCCTTTCGATATCTTCCACATCTCCGACGCCACAAAAAGCTAAACGCGCCGTTCACGTGGGGATGCTAGGGTTTGAGCAGGCCGTATCCGGACTGACGTCGCTTTGCATCGATGCGGTAATGAAGCAACAACTGAGATTTCAATTGCAAGAGGACATTGCGCGTGCACAGGACGATCCTGAGCAAACGACCAGCAGCGAGTTGCTCGACGCGGCGTACGTAAACGTCTTGAAATCATGGCTTGTTTGTAGCGGATTGACGGAACGCGACACCGAGCCGAAGCTGCAAGAGGTGTCCAACATTCAAGAAGCCATCGCTTCGGACTTGTTTCTGCTCACGCAACCGCTGCGCGATCTGAGCGTTCGAGCCGTGCAATCCATCCTCAATTCGAATCAAAGTCTGTTTGAGCGGTTCCAACTGCGCGATGCAGAGGCTCGCCAGACGGGATGGCGTTCAAAGCGCTTCAAACGCAACGCCGTGGACGTCATAGGTGAAGCTTCCCAAGTCGCTCACGTAGATCGACTCTTCTTTCAACGTGAGCTGGAACGGGTCTCGTCCATGGAAGACCAGGCGCCTACATCCGTCGCGACGGTCGAGCTACAGCTGATTCCAACCACTGGCAGCCCGACTGCGCAAGGCCACGACTACATTAGTGGCGAACGGATCGAAATCGGTAGTGTGACAGTCGTTGTCAATGTCTACTACGAATCACGGCGTGTGCTGAGATGCGTCTCCAAAATGCCAGTCAACGTGTCTCTTGCCAGGGGCCAACCCGCTGGAAGCTTGCCACACACGATCGCTGCGAACGCCTACTTGGCAGTCGAGGAGTCGCTGCTCACCGAGCGGTCGACGTTCGAAGATTTTGGGTACACCATGCTGTGCAAACAAGCCATCACGCAACAGGTCGCAGTGCAGAGCAAATCAGACGTTTGCAGCCTCGCGAGCAGAGTTTCACTCTCGTATCTGTTGGGGGTCCCACGCAGCGTGCAGGGTGTGTTTGAACAGCTGATCGAGTATTCGTCTATGCTGGCGCTGGCAAGTGCATCGAGTGACGATTCCAATGCGAGACAGATGCTGCGCACACAGTACGTTCAGTTGAACGCGCTGGTGATGGCAACTTCCAAGAGCTCGTGGCTGATCAATCTCTTGACTGGACAGGACAGGCGGTGGACGTGGATCTCAACGATGCTGTTTTACACGCTCGCGACGGACGTGTCCAGCTTCCTCGCGAAGCGGCAAGCTCGCGTGAGCGTTCCTGCTTGAGAGCCTGGCGACCGCCAACTTTTTGGTAGTGCGTGTGTCTACGACACGTGTCTTTGTAGGAATGTGTGCCGAGTGGGTGTGAATATATTACATGTATATATCAAATGCGTCCCGTGTCCGTGTGTGTGAAGTAGTGAGGATAGATGGCGGTTTCATGTGCTCGGAAACCGAAGACGAGCTTCACTTTTCGAGCACTTCTGCGACGCAGACCAACCAAAGCAAACACACCCACTCACAGATGACCGCAGACACGCCCAAGCAAGGCACCGACTCGACGACCGTGCGACTCTACATCTTCTGCCCGTACGAAGAGCGCAACGATGCAAAAGCGCTAGGGGCTCGATGGGACTCGTATTGCAAGCGATGGTTTGCGCCATCGGCCGAAATCTACGCGTCGCTCGCGCGCTGGCACGGCTCGCCGTCCAAGGAGCGCAAGCGCAAGTACAACAACGATTCCTCCGACACGTTGAGCTTCTTGCAGTCCTTCCGACTCAACTACCCCAAGATGACGGGCGAGTTTGAGTCCCACGGAATCGAGCTCAAGGTTCCCTTCCGACACCGCAAACGCGCCAAGGAGCTCGGCGTGCGTTGGAACGGCCACTCGTGGCGTATTCCCGTCCACGCGACGCAGGATACGATTCGAGACACGCTTGCGTGCTTTCCGATGGATCTGTCGAGAGAAAATTTCACCGGAGACTGATGCAGACACATGGTAATACATTGTCATACGGTAGGACCCGAGCCGTCCGCGTTCGACGTCTCGCGCGCGATTCGGGGAACGGGCGCCGGCGCGCGCAGTAGCGTGGGGGGAGCCGGTGGTGCTGGGGGAGGCCGCATGAAACGTTGTGCTTCATGTGTAGTTTCGGTCCACAAGTTGTTGTGGATTGGTGGGGATGGAGGAGGGGCCTTTGCATCGGTTCTACGACGGTACGAGTTGGGAGTGCTCGTCCAAACGATTTGCGCCGACAGAGGACGCACGCGCCCACTGCTGGCTTGGCCGCTCGTGGCCACGTAGTATCTAGGAGCCGTTGCGACCCGTACAAACAAGAGGGAGACTAAAAACGTGGCATGCAGCCGTATCCAAAACGCCCTTGGCATGCAGCGTCGATGCTGTTGCAACGTCGCAGCGAGCCGACCCGACCACCCTAGCGATTCTCTTTATAGAGCCCCACCTGCTCTTCATACC
>Ga0228674_1002360_pt1 | contig 10382 bp, 19 predicted proteins | sample 1D_rmetaG_FD_189054 | JGI IMG/M metagenome (GOLD analysis project Ga0228674, IMG submission 189054) | Seawater microbial communities from Monterey Bay, California, United States - 1D_r | ecosystem: Environmental > Aquatic > Marine > Coastal | place: USA: California | collected 2016-09-26
TCAGTTCTAAGTATTGCACCCTTTGGTGACTTCTGTGGTATCTCAATAACAGCAGTGTCGTGAGGTCTGAAGTACTCATCCTTAACAAGTTCAGGGTGGTTATTAATCAGGTAGTTGTACATAGACTCATTCTTACCAACACGAATCCTTCTGATGTAGTAGTCGTTATGCCAAGCGTGTATGCCTGAAGATGTCCCTAGTGCTAATGATGTTGTTCCAGCAGGCTTAACAGTCGTGCATCTAGCGGCAGCGTTAATGCCAATAGCCTTAGCAACCCTTGAGTTCTCCTTCTTAACAACCTCAGCAGCCTTAGTCATATCTAACTTAGATACAGCACCAGAGCCTATGCCAGTCATAGACACACCAATCAACGCATCCTTCTCAGTTGTCTCTCTCCAAACACTTCTTAGGTAATGGAAGTCGGTGTAACCTGCTTGTAGTGTACCAATAAAAGCGGCAGCCTTAACCCTATCTTCGTAGTCTTCCTGAGAATCTAAGTCACTTGCGTTAACCTCACATAAGTTACAGAACTGAAATGGTCTTAGAGCAATCTCGCAGCAAGGGTTAGTTCCCCAGTCCTTATCGTTGTTAAGGTATATTCCAGGTTCTCCTGCTCCAGATAGCTCAACTCTCTTCCACAAGTCCATAAAGAATCCCTTACTAATCTTGTGCCTCATAAGTACAGCAGAATTATTAGCCCTACCTCTCTGTGGATTCTCTTCCCACCAAGAGCCAGCCTTACAAGAAATCATATCGTTGTCATCAGCAGAAAATAAACTAATTAATGCTGCACGTCTAATACCACCAGCCAATACGGCATCAGCAATGTAGCAAATAACATCGTGAGCCTCAAGTGTAGTAAGCTTGTCGCCATCGTCTTTGGAGTCAAGCAATCCCTTTATCTTTACGATACACTCCTTAAGTGGCTGAGGTCCTGGAGCTTTACCGCCAGAGGTAACGAGTTGCGAACCTTTTGGTCTAATGTCTGAGTAATCAAAGTCAATCTTAGAGCTTCTGTTCTCTCCCATATAAGATTTCATTAATACCTTTATGGCATCCGCCCACCCTTCAATGGAGTCACCAATTAAAAATCTTTTAACCCTCTTCTTGTACGGATGATTAACAGCAGGTAGACTTTCTATGTGATGTCTTTGAACAGAGTACCCAACACCAGTTCCCCCAAGTAAAAGAAACATAGTTTCATTAAAAGAATCAATAGAGTCAATAGGCAAATAAGCACAGTTGTAAACACGATTGGGCGAGATAGAAATAGACTTTCCACCAAATTGTAAAGACCGCATTGACGGTAAAACCTTTTTGTCGTAAACAAATTTATAAACCTCTTCAATTTCATCATTTAGTTGTGGGTATTTTTTAATGTGCATTAGTTTGTTACGAGTTACAAGTTCCTCCCAGCTCTCTCTTCTGTTTAGTTCTGGTATGTACTTGGCGTACTTCATATACACCGTTATCTCGCTTAAAATTTTATTTGATATCTCCATCTTGTTTTTATTGTTTTAATTTATGTTTTGCTTTATTGTATCCTATTAGTAAAATAAATGTAATGTATAACAGTACCACCTACAACCTATTTAGTATTTCCTTTAATTGTTCTGACACTACTTCATCTTTATTTTTTTTAATATCTTTTATAAGGATATAGAATGTGAACAATAACCCTATTGTTGCAAGAATTGAAATAATAGAAAGAACTATTAGTATCTTAATTGCTAGTATCATCTTCAGCCTCCTCTTCCTTCTTTAAGTTTTCTTTTAACTTGTCAAGTGCCTCATCGTAGTCTGGCATTAACTTAATTGTCTCTAAAGTTCCTATAGATAGGTCTTTCATCTGAGCCATATCATTCATAATGCCCTGCATAACATTTGTTAGGGCTTTAATCTTTTTTTCTACAAGGTCTACCCTGCTTTGCTTTTGTCCGTTCATTTTTTTTCTTATTTATAAATTGATAATTCAAATTCCACGAATGGGAAATATAAAACGTGCATATTGTGGTCTCCTTGGTCGTAGGTTCTAAACCCTAAAAGTATTCCAGGGTACAACCCTATTGCTATTGACCAAACTCTTCTTTCTTCTTTCATTATTCTTTTATTATGTTATACTCTATTTGTTTTTTAATTAAGTCTTTAAATAAAACCTTTCCGTGAGTGTCAAAACTCCACTTAACCCACTTAGCAAGTTGCCTCTCAGCATACCCTCTTCTAGAGAGACTCTTGTTAAGCCTTGTGTTAATTCTTTTTTCTTGGTTTATCATTTCTTTTTTCTAAAATTAATTCAATTGTTTTGTCGCATTCCTTTTGATTTTGTGGCTTGTATAGAGATACACTTGGCTCAGTGATTGCCATAAGTGCTTTGAATAACTTGTATCTAAGAGGAAACGACTCATTAGCCCTACCTTTTGTTTCTATTATAAAGTCCTCTCCCTCAAAGTCTGGAGTATACTTTATACCTAGTATCTTTTTATTACCTCTATCTCTGTACTCGCCTTTACCATTGGCTTGTCTCTCATAAGCTGTTTGGTTAAATTGAAATGACGGAAGCAGTTCAAAACTTCTAAGTTCGTAATTAAACTTAATCTTAGCCTTCTTGAGTGCTATGTACATATACTTCTCAAGTCCCGATGCAAACTTTACGCCATCATACTCAACCTTATTTGCTCTTACAGGGCCTTTCTTTCTTTTAAATTTTCTCTTCATCTATAGTTATAGGGGTTTAATATAGTTACACAAACTTTCGTATATGTACAGATATATAAAATATTTATTTAAAAAAAGTGAGTTAACCTAGCAACTTGCCCTTGAGTTTTAGAATGTATGAATCCCTCAACTGCCGCCTTGTTTACATATCCGTTTCTATGATGCCAAGAGTCAGCAGGACTAGGGCTACGTAAACTCTCAACAGTTACGTTAATGTAATCCTTTGCAGTCTTATGGTGAACGTGGTGAGTGTAGAAGTATCTATGCTCTGAAGTAGCCCAATGCTCCTTAGCCTCAACGCTCATAAGCTGACCTAAATCTACTTGCTTGGCTCCATCTCCGTGAGTTGTTCCAATTAAAGAGTTACCGTAAGTCGAATATTTTCTATGAGATATAGAACAGTCGAAGCTAATGTTCTTAGACAGTCTAAATTGAGTCTTTATAACATCCGCCAACATAAAACCACTCATATAGTCGTGATTAGATGGGTTAAAAACAAACTCTACGTCAGCTACGGAAATAAGCATCTCCAAAACGTCAACGTAAAGTTGTTTAGCGGTTAGAAAATTATCGTACCACATTCCATCTGTATCTTGAGGAGTCCCGCTAGTAGTCTTTCTTTGTGGAGTGTCAGTATGCAGGATGTCATTACCTCCAATAAATATAATCTTATCTAAATTAAACCCCGAAGATTTATCTAGTATGCCTTGCACCCCTTCCTTAACCCTCTTAACGGCTACCTGACTGTTATAGTCTACGCCAGTTTCAAATGAGGTGGCCAACTTTCCTATGTGAATATCTGCGGGGTCTAAAACCAAGCAGTAACTATCTTCAGACTTATTCCTTTTGATTGTTGGGTAGGCAGGAGAGTGTGCTTTTAAGTCAGATATTAGCGTATCTCTAATCTTATCGTAGTCAACCGTATCTGTATTTTTGTAGTCGGGATTAGATACAAGTGTAGATGTTCCCGTTTCCTTATCTTTAATCCAAGCAACCTTCCAGTTGTCGGATGGGTGTAGGTTGTTACGATGTAGGGATTCATCAACAATAGACCTAGGAATATATTCTCCAGACCTAATTGCCTTTGCAAAGTTTTCTATATTAATACCTTTGTCTGGATATTTTTCGGAAATTATCTTAGCGATTTTTCTAGAGCTATATCCATAACTCTCTTTTAATTCAGAAACCTCGTCTCTATAAACTCCATATCTGTAGTATTTAGATTTTTTATTATCAACTTTATCCATAATTTTTTAGTCTATCAAGTTCAAAATTCAAGTGGTTAATTGCTTTTTTAATATCAGCTACCTTACTATCTCTAGGAGACTTGTTAACGTAAACCTTTTTACCTGCTCTCATTAAGTAAGTTAGTGCAGTGCCTATGTTATAGCTATCTCCTTGAAATGCTGCGACTACCTTAGACGCTTCAATGCCATCAGATAGATAGTACGTTGGTATATTACTAAAGTCTTCCTCTACAAATGGGGGCTTTAACTCTACCTTGTCTAAGTCTAGTTGGTCTTTCCAGTCTTCTGTTCTCATTTTTTAAATGGTTTTATTTGTGGGATTGAAACAAATATAATTATAAATTTTTAATGTTTCCGTTATTAATTAATAAATCTGCGTAATCTTTTTCAACAAAGAACTCTTTCTGCTCTGAAGACATCTCCTTAAACACCCAACTTTCTTTTCCTTCCTTAACTCCCATCGTGATAATCTCGTAACGAAAACCTCGTTTAAAATTATCAATTGCGTAATTGCAGCCAACGACTGAGTCAATACAGATTTTATGTATTTTAATCTTGCTCATATTTATTATTTTATTATCGTAGTAATAATTCGATTACATTGCCTAAAAAAAATATCTTTCTCGAAATTGTACTATGATTTACCCTAATTCGTGATTCGAGAATTGCAAATATTTTGCTTTAAATTTTTTATCTCTTCTTTCAATTCCCTTATCTTAAATTCCTTTTCAAACATCTTTAAGTTGCTTTCATCTATTAACTCTGCCTGTAGGTTATTAATCCTTTGAACGTGAATAGATTTTGTAAGGTATTCTTTTATTTCTAATATCTTGTTTGCCTTATTAACATCAATCTTAACTGCTTTTAAGTGCATAGCATCTAAGATTAGGGTGTGCTGTGTCATATTCAATGTCATTAGTTCAATGTTCTTCTTTAAACTTGCTTGATGCCATAAGTTCTCTATCTCCTTGTCTGTAAAAAAGAATGCCTCCCTTCTATCTATTGCCTTCTGTATTTGTTCGTCTGTTAGTATCATAATTAAAATGGGTCTTGATTGCTATCAAAATCATTGTTTGGTATTAGTGGTTGAAATTGTAGGTCAGGTCGAATAGTATTATTCACTATATTGATGCCATCGCTTACAAATCCAAGTCCTTTGTTGTATTCAAAAATAATTGGGTCATCAATTGCATTAGGCTCTCCACCTGTCTCCGTATCCTTCACCTTTCTGATGTACACTTGAGTGTTAAACTTCATTAGTGGGTGTCCAATTAGCCTGTGAATGGTTATAAAGTTGTCGGGTCTGTTAGCGAATGGTTGACCTCCTTCACTTTGTGAACGACTTGGTGGCATAGGATAGCCATAGTATTCGTGTTCTAATCCGTAGATTCTTCTCGCTGCCTCTGTGTTAGGGTGAGTATTTACAAACAAACTCTTTTTAGTTTGGTTAACAAACTTTCTGCTTTCATTTAAGAAATCGTAGTTAGCAGCGTGAGTGTAGTCTCTATTCATACCCGTGTATGGGTCAATAAGAACTGCATTTACATCTAAGCTTTCAAACATTGAAAATAGTTCTTCTGACTTGTAGAAACCCGTGTTGTCAATAAACTTAAAATGCTCCTCAACCCAAGCCTTAGCGTTATAGATATCTAACTCATCAGCACTTTTTATGTACTTACCAATCTTCCATTGGATTAGTCTCTTAACCAACTGCCCTGCCTTATTCTCTCCACTCCAAACACAAAATTTAAGTCCTTGTGTTACGCTTAATGCACAGAAATACCACAGTAGCCAATCTGTTTTTCCTACGTTATCTAATCCGTTAATAATTGTGAACTCCCCTTGTTTAAATCTATAGTGAGTATCAAATGTTTTTAACCCTAAACCTAAGCCTAGCTTTATCCTTCCGTTAATTACATCATCTAAATATTTGTCTGCAAATCCGCTTTCTAGTATCATAGTTATCCCATTAGTTTTTGTCCGATTGTCTTTGTAGGTTCGTAAGCATTTAAGAACTTAGCGAAGTTGTCTTGGTCTAAGAAGTGTTTAGGTGTTATGTTCTTCTTTTTTACCCACCACTTGTCCTCACAAAAAGATTTTATAGCCTTGTTGAAGTCTTCCTTGCTATAATCCTTTCTCAAGTCACTTAGATTAATTCTGTCTTGGTTAGTAAGACTATTAAAGTTAGATGGAATTTTTAAGTGATGAGTTCTTGACTCGTTAAACCACTTTAAGAATTTAACCTTTGGGTCTTCTGATTCCCCTTTCTCTTTCTGTTTCTCTTTCTCTTTCTCTTTGGTTAAACTTTCACGCTTAGTAGAACCGCTCAATTTACCTCTCTCAGATTGCTCTTCAATAAACCCCAATCTATTGATAACACTAGGGATAACAATGTAATCACCCTCTTGGCAAACTAACTCAAAGTTGCATAAAACTTTAAAGATTCTTTCAACTTTTTGTTTATTATGTCCTAAGATTCTCCGAAAATATTGCAAGTTCCACTCAAGTTTTGCTGAACTTTTTATGTGGCACTCGTCAATAAAGAACCGAAACATATCTCTTTCTTCGGCATTAAGCATTATAACTTTGTCATCACTTCTCCAATCTTTTGGATAGAATGTGTAGCCTAATCTCTTACTCATTTCGTTGTTGTTTAATAAAAAACCCCTGCAAATCCATCAGAGTCGAAGCTGATTTCATCGCAAGGGCTTGTATAGTTTCCTTTAGTTGCCTATTTATTTCGACTGCAACTACAATGTAAAAGTACTAATTAAAATGGTAGGTCATCTTTTACAGTTGAATTACTTTGAGTTTGTTGCTCTTCTCTTGGAGCAGCAGCTACGTTGTCTCCGTTAGTCCAAACTACTTTTACGTTACCTAGGTAAGACTTGTCTGCCTTAGCGTCTCTCTCTTCCTTTGACTGAGAGATTGTCATATTACCTTGGTTACCGAATTGGTCTAAGTCATCGTTCAATGATATTGTTATTGGTAGATACTGACCTTTCTTACCCTCGATAATTTTACTCTTATCGATTTTACTTAAGTTGATACTTGCTGTTATTAAACTAGCCATAATAATAATTGTTTTGTGTACTATAGTGTACGGTTAATAAAAAATTGTTTTGCGTCAAATGATTCGTCCTTGTAGAACAAATCGTATACCTCGGTAGCTTTAACTACCTTCTCTCTACCTCTCTCATAGAAGTTTTCTGAGCAGTCAAATAGACCCATCTGATGGGTGTTCTTGTCAATCACTAAGAATACCATATCGTAGCCAAATAACTCACGGTATATGTATGCTTGTGAATCGTAGTTGTACTTGTTAGCTGAGAAGTGAAACGAGTTGATGTCGGAGGATGTCTTGATATCAACCACTAACTTGTCATCGTGGTTAATTATATCAGCCTTACCCTTCCACATATTACCCATAATCTCTTTTACTGATGGCACTTCGTGTTCAACCTCACCTACATTAATCATAGATGAGAATACATTGTTGTCAAGTAGTTTGTCCACCATAGCGTCAGCCATATCTACCTCGTGCTGTAGCATACACATCTCTCCCTCGCTTAGTTCCTTATAAACCTTCGTAGTTCGTGTGTTAGCCTCAATGATTTTAAACTTGTGTAGCTTATCCTTCTCAAGTATTGCCGTGTGAAAGTAGCTACCAAATATCATTGCTGAGGTGGTCTTGGTCTTCTCCTTTAGTCCTAGTGGGTTAGTAAGTAGCGTGCCAATGTTTGAGTTACTTAAGTATTGCTGACCATACTCACCGTAGTACAACGTATCGTCTTGTAGCTTGTCTATTATCTGTTCTCTAGTCTCCATATTACAGTGTTTTTAGTTTAGATTCAACACTTGATGATAGGTCGTACTTCTGCTTGATAGCTTCTAGCTTGCCACCACTCTTTATGTACTCAGAAGCCTTCTTGTAAGCCTCATCCTTTACAGAGTTAATACTCTTCTTGTTGGAGCTTGTATCCGACTTGCCGTGGTTGTTACTAGCATCACTATCAGCGGTGTCGTCTATTAGAAATAGATTACCTAAAGAATACTTCTTACCGTAGGATGATGCACTACCGAACTTCTGTGGCATCTGCATACCCTTTTGGTCTAGGTCTATACCTACTATTGACACTGCTTCTATGGAGTCCTTGCCATCAGATATTGTGGCTATTGACTTTAGAATTGGAAACGGCTCTGTGCATACGAGTTCTTCGTTTACTGTTACCGACACTCCCAAATCTAATAGGAATGGTTTTGTTGCCTCAAGTATATCCTCAGCACTACGGAAGTTATACTTTCCAAAGCTGTTATACCTTGATTTCTTTGACTTAAATTGCGTTTGTATTGTCGCAAGTTTCTCATTTAGAGTTTTCATAATGGATTATTTAATTGTTTTCGTTTGCAAATATAATGATTATTTTTTTAATCACCAATTCTATTTGTTGTTTTTAATTTGTTTAAAAGTTTCTGTAATTTCATAAAGTCCCTAATATTTAGCTTTTTTTTTGCATCTGAAAGTATAGCTTCTCTATGTAGTTCCATTCTTCTAGTGTTTTTATTGTCTATCATATCTCGCAGTATGAGTGTTTAATATTTATAAATCCAACGTACTTCTGAACCTTTTCTTTTCTGTTAAATTCTGTTGTCTTCGGCATCTCTCTCCACTTCCAATTAAAGTTAAAACCTTCCTTAACAAGATTAACAATGTCAAATATGTATATGATGTCATTCATCTCTACGGCATATACAAAGTTTAAGTTGTTTACCATTGCGTAAGCGTAGTTGTAGCTAAACTTATCAAACTCTATCATAACATCACCGTAGAATGTGTGTCGATGCTTTACTTCAAAAATAGATTTATCGTTGTATGCATCAAATCTATTATACTCGTAATCGGATTGTTTTATATCTGAATTAGATTTAGATTCAATCCTTTTAATCATTGCTAACTCTTGTGCTTTCATAGTTTAAAGTATATCTATAAATTGGTTATAATCAACACTATCTATCAGTTTGTCAACCGCTTTCTTTTTAATCTCAGATACCCGAACAAAGTTATTAATACCTTTTATACCTAAAACATTTGCTATCTCAAGACCTGTATGCTTGTTGCAGTCAAGTCCGTACGACATCCTTAGAACCTCATACTCTATGGCACTTAAATGCTTTTGCATAATACCTTTGAGGTATGCGTTAAGTATATTTATATTATACGGCTCGGACTTATCTTGAAAGTTGTTGTTGTTTTGACCATCATCAATGGTAAGGAATATAGAGCGAAAGAACATCTCTACGTTCTCCTTGTCGTCTGATTCCTTCCTCATTATATTACGTTTGTATTCGGGTATTCTCATACTACCTCTGTTGATGTCAATACGCCTCCTAATTGCACCCTTAATTCTCTTAGAAAAGAAAGACTTTAGTGTCTTATCTACATCCCTAGATAATTTAAGGTGGTCGTAGTCTAGCTTATCAACTGCTAGTATCAATGCTTCAGAGCCAATCTGAATGAGGTCTGTGATATTAAGGACTCCGATGGCTATCTCCGATGACGGAAACTTCCTTGCTAGGTTCTCTACCAATGGTAAGAATTTTATTATTAATTCATCTCTGCTATAGTCTAGCAGTTCTCTCTCTTTAGGTTTTGAAACCTTGAGGTCATTAATATAGCGAACATAGTTCTCTAAGTCGTATCTCTTCATTCTGATTTTTTTCTGTTACATATCTATTAGGTGTTAAGTGTTAATATTAAGTTTAGTTTAGTTTATTTTCTTTTAATTAAGTCTTTTACTGCCTTAATTGTTTCCTTGATGTCGTTTGCTAACTCAAACCTCTCTTGCTCTATTGCGGTGTGGAGGGAGATGTAAAGTTCACTCACTCTATCCACAAGCCTCTCCTTCTCAGACTTATCTTGGTCGAGTTGTATAACGTACTCCATAGGCACATTGTTGTTTGTCGAGTTAGCGTTATCGTAGAACTCTTGGTCGAGTTCACGTTGCCTAGTATCAATAGCCTCCACTATCATCTCGGTTAGCTTTTGCATTTCTTTTTCAGTCATAATTATTTATTTATTATCATCCATAAAATCCCACTCCCTACCCGAGTTCATTACAATCTTATTACTTGGCTCTTTATCTGCGGATGAGTCGTTAATATAATCAGCTATAGATTTATAGTCTACTGAAGATAGGAATGATTTAACAAAACTCTTTATAATTGTGTTGTCAATAGAGTCAAAGTTAATTGTTTTCAGAACTACACTCTCAATAGAGTTAGCTGATTGATGCCCTACGAAATTAACCTTAGATGTAATTTCAACGTGAACTACATAGGTTTCGTAGTTAAACGATGTTGCTTTTTTTGTTTCCATAATATTTTTGATTTATTTAAAGTTACTAATTATTTTTATTTACC
>Ga0228674_1002361_pt1 | contig 10377 bp, 7 predicted proteins | sample 1D_rmetaG_FD_189054 | JGI IMG/M metagenome (GOLD analysis project Ga0228674, IMG submission 189054) | Seawater microbial communities from Monterey Bay, California, United States - 1D_r | ecosystem: Environmental > Aquatic > Marine > Coastal | place: USA: California | collected 2016-09-26
CAGAACGGGTGTTATGATGTTGGTACAATCTAACCTTCCTCCTAAACCTACTTCAATAACTGCATAATCTACTCCTTTTTGAGCAAAGTACTCAAATGCCATTATGGTAGTCACCTCGAAGAAACTAGGTTTCTCTTCTTCGATGAAGTCCTTGATTCTTTCAACGAAATCAACAACAAATTGCTTCTCAACGAATTCACCGTTGATTCTAATCCTTTCTCTGAAATCAATTAAATGGGGAGATGTATATAAGCCAACTTTCAATCCCTGAGCTTGCAACATAGCGGCAGTCATATGAGCAGAAGAACCCTTACCATTGGTTCCTGCAATATGTATAGACTTAAATTTATTTTCTGGATGATCGAAAAGAGCAGCAAGCTTTAAGGTATTACTTAAATCCTCTTTGTAAGCTGATTTCCCTTGCTTTTGAAACATCGGAATTTCATTACACAAATAATGTTCAACTTCTTGATAAGTCATTAATTATCTATTCCTTATAATCGAAATTACAGATCCTTAAGATCTTTTGCTGAACTGGTGCAGATGGGTTTGCTTCGTAAGTAATTCCCTTTGCCCAGTTAATTGCTTTTTCAACCAAGCATGGCGCCGGATTGGTTGTTCCTTCGCTTGTAAACCTTGGCTCACCTATGATTTCCCCATCTCGATTAACATAAATAACTACACCAACCTTTCCTTTTTCTCTACAGTCTGTTTCTCGCTTACCAGGTGTAAATCCTTTCCCTCTTCCTGGTCCAGCAGCATAATAGGAATCACCATCCCAAAACCCTGCCGCATGATTCGTATTATCTCCTCCTTCTGGATCTCCCTGATCACCTGACTTTCCTGTTTCTCCCTCCGAATCCTGAGATGAAGAAGCGCTCGGATACAAATCATTTAACATATCCGTCTCCGCATCTGTTTTAGTTTCGGGTTCCTCCGCACTTTCTTTTGGATTATCATCACTTACCTCCGGTTGCTTTTCTTCTTGAATGGGAGCCTCAACAATGTTATCATTAGCCGTCATTGTTTCAGAAGCAGCACTTTCACTTGCTTGAGATTCCACCACTTCTTGTTGCTCTACTTGCTCATTCTTAGAAGTAAATTCTTCTGGCTGAACTTCCCCCATTCCATCATTAGATGTTCCGAAAGATATTTCCAACTCCCCTTTTGGCAATGGTAACTCTAAGGTTAAACCAACAAAAAAGAAGACAGCTGTCAGCAATACCACAATCATTGCAGTAATTCCAGCACTTCTTTTTTCGTCTTTATTAAACCTTGCTATCATTTTAATTTTTTAACCCTACTACAAAAACGTAATCATTCTTCTTGGCTATATCCATTATCTCAGCAGCTAATCCCCAAGTAATCTCTCTATCTCCGTCAAATTTCAATACTGCTCTTTCTCCATGGTTGGCACGTTCATTCTTCAAAGCTACTTCCAACTGCTCTAATGTCATGGGAGTATCCATAAACTGTATTGTATTCTCATTTAAAGCGGATATAACCAATTTCGGCTTTTCTTTAGATCTCGATTCTCCTCCTGGTAAGTTTACATTCAACCCTTTTGGAGAAATTAATGTAGACGCCATAATGAAAAATATCAATAGTAGGAATACTACATCCGTCATAGAGGACATGCTAAAACCTACTTCTACCTTATTTCTTGATCTTAAATTCATTTTTTTGAGTTGTTAGTGGTTTGGGATTAGTGATCAGGGAAGGCCTTTTTCACCAATCAACTAATAACTATAGCCTAATTAAGCTGGCTCGTGTAATACATCTAAGAACTCTAAAGAAGATGCCTCCATTTTGTGCACCACTTTATCAATTCTAGAAACCAAAGTATTATAACCTACATAAGCTATAATACCAACAATCAGACCAGCAACTGTGGTAACCAAAGATTGCATAATACCACCTGCCATTTGACCTAACTGAATGTCTCCACCTGCCTGGTGCATTTCATGGAATGTAGAGATCATTCCTAACACTGTTCCAAGGAAACCAATCATCGGAGCTGCTCCTGCAATAGTAGCAAGCATAGACATACTCTTCTCCATTTTGAAAACCTCTAACTTCCCAACGTTTTCTATTGAAGCTTCAATATCCTTAAGTGGTTTTCCTAATCTAGAAACACCTTTCTCCATCATTCTTGATACTGGAGAATCTTCATCCTGACAAAGTGTTTTAGCACCTTTAATATCAGCATCTGAAATTTTTAATTTTAATCCTTCCATAAAAGATGGATCAATCTTAGATGCTCTTTTTACGAAGAAATTCCTTTCGAAATAGATGTAAATTGCCCAAATAAATAGAGCAGCTAAAGGAATCATTGGCCAACCTCCATCGATGATTAAGTCGATTACCGAAATGGTTTCCACTTCCTTTATTAATTCTTGCGCCATTGGCTGAGCTTCAGCAAAAGAAGCTGAGTCAAGTCCCGTTTGTACTACGTTTAAAAAATAACTTTTTACCATTTGCCTTATCTTTTTACCTTAACGTTTACCTGCATTCAATATTATAAAGCTGTAAGAAGTATAGAGTTTTCTAACTCCTCAACTTGTTCTACAACTGCTTCTTCTTCATTTGTAATAATGAGATCCGCTGACTTCATACCTAAGAATGTCATTGAACCTGCTACAAAACCAATTAATGCTAACCAAGCAATATTTTTGAAGTACCAGAAGAAAGAAATTTTTTCCATTCCCATTGCTACAACTCCAGCTGCTGATCCAATGATTAACATTGAACCTCCAGTACCTGCCGAGAAAGCGATAAAGTGCCATAATGGATGATTTTCTGGTTCTTGGAACATTCCCATAGAAGCTGCTACTAAAGGAACATTATCTACTACAGCTGAACCAGCACCAATTAACATTACAACTATATCTAAATTTGGAATTGCATTCTGCACACTTTGCGCTAACATAAATAATTGTCCTAGTGACTCTAGCGCCGCTACTGACATCAAGATTCCTAAGAAGAATAGTAAACTTGGCATTTCAATTCTTGACAAAGCCGTATGCACTGGTGAATGCGGATGTGAATCATCTTCCATTTCAGAGAATGAAAACTCTCTTGCAGTGATTATTTCAGCAACAATAGCAATTATCCCTAGAGATAACATCATTCCAACATATGGAGGAAGATGAGTAAGTGTCTTGAAAATTGGGACAAATATAATTCCTCCCAATCCTAGGCATAACATTTTCACGGAATGCTTACCTCCAACAATGTTTCCTTCTGGCGCTTTAAAGTCTCCTTTAAACGCTGGTAACAATGATGCTATAAACACTGGTATAACCATACAAACAGCTGATGGTAATAATAAGTTAACAAACAATGCTTCTGCAGTGACACGCTTACCTATCCATAACATTGTTGTAGTAACATCACCAATTGGAGACCAAGCTCCTCCTGCATTTGCTGCAACAACAATCATACCTGCGAACCAAAGTCTATCTTTCGGATCATCCAATATCTTCTTAAGAATCGTAATCAAAACAATTGTTGCTGTTAAGTTATCGATGATAGCAGATAGGAAGAAAGCTAAAATAGCCATGATCCACAACAATGTTTTTTTACTGTTTGTTTTGACAAAGCCCTTTATTGCTGCAAAGCCATCGAAATGATCCGTGATCTCCACAATAGTCATTGCTCCAATTAAGAAGATTAAGATTTCCGCTGTTTTGCCGAGGTGATGTAATAATGTTCCTTCTAGTAAATGATGTTTCGCTTCACTGGCTAAAGCCGTTATGTCCATCAAGGTGTTATTGTGAGAATCAAACCAATTGGAAAATCCATCTAAACCTACTGTAACTAAAGCCCAACAAATCGCCATCATAATAATGGCAGGAACTAATTTATCTACTTTCAATTGGTGTTCTAGAGTTATAGCTGCATAACCTAAAACAAATACTAATATAACTGCTAATTCCATGGCTCTATCTATTCAAATTCAAAAATATCCCAATTCTATAAAAAAAATTGAAGCCTTGTCAAAAGAAATTGACAAGGCCTCGTTAAAAAAGTGTTATTTAATCTCTAGACACTTTAAACCAATTGCTCTAAAGCAATTCCGAAAGCTGTCTGAGCAATGTTTGTTTTTGAACTTGAATTCGCATAACATTTTTCAAGAGCTACTTTAATCGTGTTAGAAGTATCTTCGAAGATCGCTTCATCAGAAACCTCAACTCCACTTTCCATTAAGTATCCAAAAACTCTTGCCATTCCACAGTTTGAAATAAAATCTGGAACGATTGCTAAGTTTTTATCAGCATGTTCTGCGATTGCACCGAAGAAAATCTCAGGATCTGCAAAAGGAACATTTGCTCCACATGCAATCACTTCCATTCCTGTTTCGATCATCTTATCTAACTGATCTTTTTGAACCAATCTAGAGGCAGCACATGGCAAAAAGATATCTGCACCTAATCCCCAAATCTTATCATTAACATCTTCAAAAGACATTAAGTTATTGTTTGCTAATGCATTTCCGTCTTTGCTTAAGAATAAAGACTTAACCTCTTCAAAAGAAAAACCTTCCTCTTTGATCAATCCACCAACTCTGTCTATAATACCAACAACTTTTGCTCCGTTTTGAGCTAAGTAATAAGCTCCTGCAGCACCAACATTACCCCATCCTTGGATGATTACTTTCTTTCCTTTCAAGTCTCCTCCGTAGATATCATAGAAATGTCTTACTGATTCAGCAACACCAAACCCAGTAATCATATCTGCAACAACATACTTTCTTGAAACATCTGGAGAATAGTTCGTATCCTCTAATACTTTGGATACTCCGTGTCTTAACTGACCAATTTTGTGAATCTTCTCATTATCTCTTGGAGAATAATGTCCTTGTAGAACACCTTCTTGTGGATGCCATAAACCGTAGTTCTCCGTAATTGGAATAACCTCGTGAATTTCATCAACATTTAAATCACCTCCAGTACCGTAGTAATTCTTTAATAATGGAATCACTGCCTTATACCATCTTTCTAATACTCCTTTTTTTCTTGGATCTCTTGGATCGAAGTTAATTCCTGATTTAGCTCCTCCAATTGCAGGACCAGAAACAGTAAACTTAACCTCCATTGTTTTAGCTAAAGATTCAACTTCTCTTTTATCTAAACCAACTCTCATTCTTGTACCACCACCTGCAGCACCACCTCTTAATGAATTGATTACAACCCATCCTTCTGCCTCTGTTTCAGCATCCTTCCATTCAAATACGATTTCAGGTTGCTTATTTTCGAATTTATTTAATAACTCTTTCCAATTTGCATTAGCTGTCATAGTTTCGCTCATAGTACTTAAATTTTATACTAACGAATATACGAAAGAAGCGAGTATTTATAGCCTTTACAAAGCTTAATTAATCTTTTTTTTTAGGACATGAGAACGGCCTCTTTAATATCAAGGTAAATAGATTGATCCGCCTATATTTGACTTTTTACTTCCAGTAACTTTCGACTCCACATTAATACAGTCATTTACTCGCAAATAGCCTAAGTATGCGAAGATTACCGCCTCTTTATAATCGATTATCTCGGAACTTGCAGCGCTAAACTTATGTCCAGAATAGCTTTCAAAAAGTTCTAACAAATATGAATTGTGAGACCCTCCTCCAGTAATTAGCACATTTGAAGTTTTCAAATATTTTGAAATCTGAAAGGCTATATGATGATAAAGCGTATTCAGTTTATCTTCAGAAGATATAGCGAATTTATCTAGCATAGGAACAAGCTCTTCATCCAAAAACTCTGCTCCTAGCGATTTTGGAGCCTCTTTTCTATAATAATCTAGATCGTTTAAGGAATTAAAAAGTTCCTGATGTAAATTCCCTTTTCTTCCAATTAAACCGTCTTCATCAAAGCTTACATTGAAATCAGCTACAACATGATTCAAGATTAGATTGCATGGCGATATATCGAAGGCCACCTGTTCCTCCTTCAGAGAAATATTAGCTATTCCTCCTAGATTTAAGCAAGCATCATAGGTATTAAACAGAGACCAGTCTCCTACGGGAACCAATGGAGCTCCTTGACCACCTAGTGCTACATCATTGGTTCTGAAATCCACAATTGACTTTACCCCCGAATGAATGGCTATTTCCGCTCCTGAACCTATCTGCTTGGTTAAGCCTTTACTTGGCTCATGAAATACGGTGTGTCCGTGAGAGGCTACATAATCCACTTGAACATCTATGTCCTTCACAAATTCTCTGACATTCTGCCCTATGAATTCTCCCATGTCAATATCTAAAAAGGCTAATTCTAAAGCAGACATAGATCTACACTGCCTTAAGCCTTGTAATAAGTCTTTAGTAAACTCAATCTCTTGTTTGGCAAGGATTTCAAAATCTATTCCTGTTTCACTTTTACTAAATGAACACAAAACTAAATCGAGTCCATCCATTGATGTCCCCGACATTACCCCTACGATATTCAAAGAATCTGCCATAGTGAATTTGCTTTTAAAGCACCTCTAAATAACACAATTTTAGGTACTTTTGCAGCTCATCTAGAATTTAAAGTATTACGATATGAATTTCGAATTATCAGAAGAGCATTTAATGATTCAACAAGCGGCAAGAGATTTTGCACAAACTGAATTATTACCAGGTGTTATAGAAAGAGACGATAAGCAAGAGTTTCCGGCAGAGCAAATCAAGAAACTAGGAGAACTAGGTTTTATGGGAATGATGGTTGATCCTAAATATGGAGGCGCTGGAATGGATACTGTTTCTTACGTTTTAGCAATGGAAGAAATTTCTAAAGTTGATGCATCTGCTTCTGTAGTTATGTCGGTTAACAACTCTTTAGTTTGTTGGGGACTTGAAAAATTCGGAACTGAGGAACAAAAGCAAAAGTATTTAAAGCCTTTAGCTTCAGGAGAAATCATCGGGGCATTTTGTTTATCTGAGCCAGAAGCTGGTTCTGATGCAACTTCGCAAAGAACGACAGCAATCGATAAAGGAGATCATTATTTATTAAACGGTACGAAAAACTGGATTACGAATGGTAATTCTGCTAGCGTTTATTTAGTAATGGCTCAAACTGATGTTGAAAAAGGACATAAAGGAATCAATTGTTTAATTGTTGAAAAAGGACAAGAAGGATTCATCGTAGGTAAGAAAGAAGATAAAATGGGAATCAGAGGTTCTGATACTCATTCTTTGATGTTTACTGATGTTAAGGTTCCTAAAGAAAATAGAATTGGTGAAGATGGATTTGGTTTCAAATTCGCTATGAAAGTTTTATCTGGTGGTAGAATCGGTATTGCTTCTCAAGCATTAGGTATCGCTTCTGGAGCTTATGAATTAGCTCTTAAGTATTCTAAAGAAAGAAAAGCTTTCGGAAAAGAAATTTCAAAGCATCAAGGTATTGCTTTCAAATTAGCTGATATGGCTACTGAAATTGAAGCTTCAAGATTACTTTGTTTAAAAGCGGCTTACGCTAAAGACAATGGTTTACCGATTGATGAGATTTCCGCAATGGCTAAGCTTTACGCTTCTAAAACGGCGATGGACGTTACTGTTGAAGCAGTTCAAGTTCACGGTGGATACGGATTCGTTAAAGAATACCACGTTGAAAGATTAATGAGAGATGCTAAGATCACACAGATTTATGAAGGAACTTCTGAAATTCAGAAGATTGTAATTTCAAGATCGCAGTTATCGAAGTAGATTTTTGTTAGTAGTGTTTAGTTGTTAGGGACTAGGGACTTATTGATATTAGGAGACCGTCTTTTTTTAAGGCGGTCTTTTTTTTGTGGTTAAAATTAATGCAGAGGTTGCATTACAATGTGAGTTTGTTTTTGGGCATACAGGAATGTAGGGGCTACCCTTGCGGTCGCCCGTAACGGTGTGAGTTCGAGTTTGAGCATACTGGAAATAGGGATTTGTTAACGGGCGACCGCAAGGGTAGCCCCTACGAGAGCTTGTTAGTAAAGAAAGTCCTTCGATATCGTTCTACCAAACCACTTTATCAATTAACACCTTACCTTCGACGTTCAACTGAATGATATAAATTCCAGAAGACTGATTATAAATGCTAACCTTATCATCCGTCCTACCTGATTCTGTATAATGTTCTCTATTATAAACTTGCTTACCTGCAGCGTCAAACACCCTTAAGCCATAAAAAACATTCTCTCCTAAATCTTCAGCTTGGATATTGATATACCCTACATCTTTATTGGAAATCGTGGAAATCTTAGAGTCTGATTGATCTTGCTCACAAGAAACTGAAACGATATCGAAAACCTCTTTTTCACCATTGAAATCGTATTGAGTTAACCTGTAATAAGCCGTCCCATTTTGATAGTCATAATCGGTAAAAGAATATTCATTCATCTCTGTTGTTGTTCCATTCCCAGCAATTTCTCCTAAGTAATCAAATACCCCTGACTGATCAGACTTCTCCAATAAGAAATAATCATTATTTATTTCTGAAGCCGTTACCCAAGTAATTTCAACATCATCTCTATTACATTCAGCTATTAGCGACAATAAATCTACTGGAAGAACAGCATCCGTATCACCAGCTCCAGAAAATTTACTAAACGTTGACAAACCTGTCCATGTAAGTGTATTGGTTCCTGCAGTAACACTACCTGTACCTTCTTTTGTATCATCTCTAAAACTAGATCCCGTAGGACTATACCATACGTTTGAGCTATATTTTACAGGTAATAATTCCGCTTCAGTACCGGTGATATCACTATCAGGATATACGTAAGAAATATCATAGTTAGGTGTGGTGATACCTGTTTGAGTAACATCCCATTCACGAGTTATATAAGTATTAATTGTACTAGTATTAAAATCCGCATTAACACCATCGTCTGTGTACACATTTACTTCAGCTGACGCCAATCCACCATTTGAATTAAGCGTAAAAGTTACTGGAGTGTAATTCGTCAAATCTCCTATTGGGAACTCGTAAGTAACATTAGCGTTTACTCTTTGTTTCAAATTACCAATAGTACCTCCGTTATTATACGCTACAAAATAATTACTTGAACTCTCTCCTGTTACTGTTGCGTTTGCAGATGTAGAACCTAAAGTTAGCGTGTAACCTTGAACGGTAAATTTACCAGAAGTAAAGGTAAGTGTCCCCTCTACAAAACTATTAACTCCTAACGCAAGCCCACTTGCATTGTTTAACGTTAAGTTATTAAATGTTGTTGTCGAACTTCCTCCTATGGATTGAGCTGAAGGACCATCGAAAGTAACGGTACCCGAATTAGAGGTAAAGCTATCGTCGTTTATCCAGTTTCCTGCACAACTGATAGCATAACTATTTGCTGATTTAGTATCTAAAGTTCCTCCAGTAATCGTTAAGTTACCATTTACATCTATAGCTTCTTGAATTTCATAAGTAGCCGTTCCACCACCATCATTCAGCGTAAAGTTATATAAAGAAGCACCCCCTGCTGTCATTGTTAACGTTCCCGAAGTTCCATTCATTTCTAAAGTAGAAGTTCCCCAATCAAACGTACCTGTATTACCTCCACTATTAGGAATATTACCAGCTACTCTTACAGTTCCTGAATTAGCGTTAAAAGTACCTGCTCCAGAACCTGTGCATCTCAAATCTCCGTCTACATCAAGAGTTCCTGTATTAAGCGTAAATGTGCAGCCAGACAAATGAGCTAACCAAGCATCACCTGCAACGTTCATATTTGCTGCACCAGTTAAGGTGAAGGTGGAGTTCGCTTCTGTGTATAAGGTGCTGTTTAATGTAAATGTTTGCCCGTCTGCAACAGTAAAGGAATTTACACCTGTGGACATGTAAAACGTATTTATGGTTAAGCTGTTGTTCAAGGTATAACTTGCCCCACTGTTTAAATTAAAGTTTGAGGTGGAACTATTTGCTGCAGTAGTCACACTTATTGTTTTTGTGGCTCCATTCAGATCTATCCATCTATCAGTAGCTGTAGAGCTTTGAATACCCGATGTTCCATTCATGGTAATTGAACCAGCTATATTTATATCCCCATTTTCTACTGTGGCTTGATGATCAATAATGGCGTCATTGTTCATGGTAATATCGCCAGTAAAAGTGGTTGCGGCATCAATTCCTATGTATTTACCATCAGTTAAAATAGTTGTTCCAGTAACACTGCAATCTGCTAAGGTAGGACTTAAAGTTCCTTCTGTAATGGTTAAATTATTTGCTACAGTAATATCCGCATCGGCATCATTACAGCTTACCACATCAGCTGTAGCATCTTTATTTAAGGTTAAATTGTAAAACTCAATTCCATCTGGGTCATCGATTACGGAATTGGCAGAACCATCGAAAACAACGGTACTAGATCCGTCTGTGAAGGTGTAATTATTGGTAAAATTGTCAGCAATTGAAAGCG
>Ga0228674_1002362_pt1 | contig 10373 bp, 3 predicted proteins | sample 1D_rmetaG_FD_189054 | JGI IMG/M metagenome (GOLD analysis project Ga0228674, IMG submission 189054) | Seawater microbial communities from Monterey Bay, California, United States - 1D_r | ecosystem: Environmental > Aquatic > Marine > Coastal | place: USA: California | collected 2016-09-26
CATAAAAAATGGCAAATTTTAATAACGGAACAGTTACTATTAACGTTTCAGGAGGTACAGCACCATTCGTTTATACATTATTAGATGAAAATGGAGCTGCGGTTCTTGATTCTGCATATACTAATTTTACGAATAATCAAACATCTAGCAACACATCATTTACATTTGGTGACGTTACAGATATTACCGGAGAAGGTGGTTTAGCACCAGGTCTTTATTCAATTAAAGCGGTAGATGCAAATGGATGTACTATAGAAAGTAATCAAGTAACAGTAGAAGGCTTTGTTGTTCCTACTCCAACTCCAACATCGAGTGCGAGTGCAACTCCAACCCCAACTCCAACATCAAGCGCGAGTGAAACTCCAACACCAACACCGACTTCAAGTGAAAGTCAAGGTTATGTAAGTTTAACAGCAAGTGTACCAAACTTAGCTGAAGGTGCTCTTGTAACATTCGCTCTAAACTCAGTAAATATTCCTGATAATACAACAGTAGGCTATAGTCTTTCTGGAACTGGAATTACATCTGATGATTTAGTTAATGCTGCTCAAATGACAGGTTCATTCTTAATGGATGGAAATTTAGGTGATGTAAGTATTGCTATTAAAGATGATAATACATTGGAAGGAGATGAAACTCTTACTATGACATTAGTCACTTTAGATTCAAATGGTGTTGCAACTAATGAATTATCTGTTGACGTTATTATTAACGATCAAGGAGTATTGCCAACTCCAAGCCCTACAGTAAGTACTACTAATACCCCAACTCCAACGCCAAGTGAGAGTGAACCAGTACCAACTGCTACAGCTACGGCAACTCCGACGCCAAGTCCAAGTGAGAGTGAACCAGTACCGACAGCAACAGCTACGGCAACTGCAACTCCAACACCGACGCCAACGTCTAGTTCGACTAACACTCCAACGCCGACGCCAACGTCTAGTTCGACTAACACTCCAACACCGACACCAACGTCTAGTTCAAGTGCAACTCCAACTCCAACGCCAAGTTCGAGTGAGGTAGCAATTACTAGTTACGTATTAAGAACAGGTGATACTTATCCATATGCGGGTAGTGGTAATTTAGTTACTGGTTTCCCACAATATACAGCAAACAATGCTGCACATAATGAATTCGGTCCAATCTTAACTGATTGGTTAGCTAATCCAGGTAGTTATGGACAAATTCACACAGTAAATTCATGGGACGAAGGTGCAACCCAATTTACATTTAGTGCTGATGGTATTTCTAGTTATTATTTCATAGCAATTCCTGATTCAGCAGGTGTGCCTGATTTAACAACATCAAATAAACTTTCAATTGTTGGCGGTTTAGGACCAGATATTGCAGCTGAAAAAGTATCATTCAATTATAATTCCGAAAGTTGGACATTATATAGAATGAATACTGGACAAGAAATTCTAAACGGAGCAGACACAACAATAGTAGATTACGTATAATAAATACAAACAAATATAAATAAACAACTTTAACAATGATTAAGCCTAATGGACAGCAGTTATCAAACTTTATTTCGAGATCATCTATCTCTGAAGGTGTGGTACACGCTATTAATTTAAAAGGTGGTTTTCAAGAACTACCTGAAATCGGTGATTTGACATCAATTCCGGTATTTGCAGATAATGGTGACGCATATTCAGGATTCACGCAATCTGAACATGAATGGTCAACTGGAATGAGATCGATGGGAATGGTAGTACAAGTACTAGATTCTGGATCTGGATTACCTAAAACATACTCTTTAATACCTGAAGGTTTCTTCGGAAACGGTGGTAATAAAGGTGTATCAGAATGGTTAGAACTAACTGAAGCAGCTAGAGCAGTTTATATGTACCCACAAGGTACATTTACTGTAGAAAAAGGAAATCCAGGTAATGGTTTTACAACTACTGTATCTGATGCAGCTACATTAGGTATTAGCTCAGATCCAATGGGATGTTGGGTAGAATATAAAGCCGCAAATGAAGGACCAGCTGGACCAAAAGGTGATCAAGGTGAACCAGGTGCTGAAGGTGCTGAAGGTGCTGAAGGTGCTGAAGGTGCTGCAGGTGCTAAAGGTGATGCAGGTGAAGCTGGACCGCAAGGACCAGCCGGTGATGTAGGTCCTAAAGGTGATAAAGGTGATGCTGGAGACCAAGGTATTCAAGGTCAACAAGGTCCTGAGGGCCCAGTCGGTCCTCAAGGTGGAGAAGGTATTCAAGGTAACCCAGGTGCTAAAGGCGATAAAGGTGATCAAGGCGAGCCAGGTGCTCAAGGTGATGCTGGTGCTCAAGGTGATGCAGGTGCTAAAGGTGATGCTGGTGAAGCAGGCGCTGAAGGTGCTGCAGGTCCTAAAGGTGACAAAGGTGATCAAGGTGAACCAGGTTCTAATGGAGCTCAAGGTGCTCAAGGTGATCAAGGTCCCGAAGGTGAAGCTGGACCACAAGGTGAAGCTGGACCAAAAGGTGATGCTGGTGAAGCTGGACCACAAGGTGGTGTAGGACCAGGTGTTAATTTCTTAGGTGAAGTTGCAAACACAGATGTATTAAATGCATTAGAAGGACCACATACACAAGGAGACGCGTATATCGTACAATCTGATGATAGTTTTTGGATGTGGAACGGTACACAGTGGGTAAACGGTGGATCAATACAAGGAAATCCAGGTGCTCAAGGTGATGCAGGTGCTAAAGGTGATGCTGGTGAAGCAGGACCAAAAGGTGACAAAGGTGATCAAGGTGAAGCTGGTGAACCAGGTGCTCAAGGTGATGCAGGACCAAAAGGTGACAAAGGTGATCAAGGTGAAGCTGGTGAACCAGGTGCTCAAGGTGATGCAGGTGATGCAGGACCAAAAGGTGACAAAGGTGATAACGGTGAACAAGGTGAACCAGGATCAGAAGGACCAGCCGGACCACAGGGTGAGCCTGGAGTTCAAGGACCAGGAGGTGCTCAAGGTGAGCAAGGTAATCCAGGACCAATCGGACCAGTTGGACCAGCCGGTGCAAATGGACAAGATTATGAAAAAGTATTTGATTTCTGGGCAGAAAGCGCAGAATTCTATAAAGTAGGACAAGATTCAGAATATGAGAATGCTGTAAGCAATAGAAATCCTGATTTATACGCATGTAAAGGTGAAACGTATACATTCAGAAGATCTACAGCTGGACATCCATTAAATATTACAAGTCAAAACGGTAATATCGCTGCAGGAATTGTTAGTGGTAGTTTACCAGTTCAACAAGGTGCAGATTTAGTGTGGAAAGTACCACAAGATGCATTTGGAACATACACATATGTATGTACTGCACATGCAGGTATGACAGGAACTATTACAATATGTTGTGCTGATGGAACTCCGGAACCGGATCCAACTCCATCTCCAACACCAAGTTCGAGTGCAGAAGTACCAACTCCAACGCCAAGTTCGAGTACGACTCCAACGCCAACGCCAAGTAGTTCTACTCCAGTAAACGGAAATAGATTCTATTCACACGCACAAATGGAGAAAGGTGAAAATGAAAGTGGAAATTGTTTACAACCATTGGTTAATGCATATTCTAACGCACAGGAATTCGAAGATGTTGCAGATGCACAAATCGGAGATGTTGTATACGCAAACAGTCAATTAACTAATAAATGGCAAGGTGGATTAAGATGGTTTAGTGTAGGAGATGAATTAGATGCTTCAGGTGCTCAATTAAGAGAATTTAGTATAGATGATCAAGGTGTAATTAAACAGATCAAAGAATGTTCTGAACCGGAGCCAACTCCAACACCAACGTCTAGTTCGACTAACACTCCAACACCGACGCCAACGTCTAGTACAAGTGCAACTCCAACACCGACGCCAAGTTCGAGTGAATTAGTAGTTGGAAGTAGATATTGGACTGCAAACGACGAAACTAAAGGTCAATTAGATGCAATGTGTTACGAACCAACGTTCGCAATATTTGGTAACAATGCTGAATTTACTACTATTGCAGATGTAGAAGTAGGTGATTCATTCTATAGCGATTTAGCATGTACATCTCCATTTGATGGTGCAAATAAATGGTATACATTAGGAGATACTCAAGGTGCAGCTTATGGTAATAGAATAGACTTTAAAATCTCTACTCTGGGTGTAGTTTCAGAGTATGTAGTATGTGTAGAGGCTCCGACGCCAACGCCAAGTTCGAGTGCAATACCTCCAACTCCGACGCCAAGTAGTTCGGGATCAGCACCACTACCTAGAACGTTATACTTCTTACACGGTGGAGCAGGAGGTTATCCAGGAGTTACTGACTTAACTTCTTCGGATGCTACTTACTATTACAACGCAGAAGGTGCAACGACTAGTGATTTAGGTGTAGCATTTAATGGAATGATGGAAAATACGCCATCACCATACACACAAGAGAATGGTACAGGATTATGGCCAATAATCGGTTCGATGGAATTCGAATCTGGAGAGACAATTACTAATAGTTATAAACAATGGGAATACTTCCAAACAGGTGGTGGTTACCATGGTGGAAGAGAAAACTATTACTTAGTTGTTCCTAACAATGAGGACTTCTCTGAAGATTTAGTAACTACAGCGTTAGTTGCAAATCTTGGTAATAACATACCAGTACAAATGTCAAGTCAAAAGAACTTTATATGGAACGGAAACGATTATACAATGTATAAACTACCGTTGTCAAGCTCAAATGCAGGACAAGATTATAAATTCTTAGGTACTCAAGCATAAAAATTGATTCAACACAAGGGGGTTTCGGCCCCCTTTTTTTTGATTAAAGATAAAATAAACAAACATTAAAGATGGCTTATATTCAACCTGATAAACAAAACTACAATGCTGGTGAATTGCAGTATGGTAATTTCATGGTTCCTGGTGTTAATACTGATGAACATGGAGTTATTCATTCATTCAATATCAACGGTGGTATTACAGAAATGCCAACAATTGCAGATAGAAATGCAATTCCAATTAAAACGTATAGTCAAGAGTATGTTGGATTTACAGAAAATTTAGATGGTATTTCTTCGGGTAGAAGAAGAATTGGTATGTTAGTTTATGTGTTAGAAACACAAAAACACTACCAATTGTTACCTAAAGGTTTTTTTGGTAATGCTGGTAATGGTACACTAGCAGAATTTCAAGCTTTAGCTGAATGGGATAGAGCAAGGCTATTACATCCAGAATCTACGGGAATCCATACCGATCAAACAAATTTTGTGCCAGGTCAAGGGCCAGTTTCAGAAGCTGTACCAATTACTGGTTTAGCTGCTGATTGTTGGGTAGAAATAGATTTATCAGGTGAAGTTGGACCAACCGGGCCAACAGGACCAAAGGGTGAAGATGGACCAATCGGACCAGCAGGTGAAAACGGATCAAATGGTATACAAGGTGAAGTTGGACCAGCAGGTGTTCCTGGACCACAAGGTGACGCAGGTGCACAGGGTGAAGTTGGACCACAAGGTGAAGACGGTGTTAAAGGAGATACTGGTGTACAAGGTGTACCTGGTGTTAAAGGAGATGCTGGTGATCAAGGACCAAAGGGTGAAGATGGCACACAAGGTATTCAAGGTGTTAAAGGAGATGATGGTGATCAAGGACCTGCCGGACCACAAGGTGTTGAAGGTGCTAAAGGAAGTGCTGGTGATCAAGGACCAATAGGATTACAAGGTGCTGCAGGTGATGCTGGACCAACTGGTGAAGCTGGACCAAAAGGTGAAACTGGTGTTCCTGGACCACAAGGTCAAACAGGAGGCCAAGGTGAAATAGGTGCTACAGGTTCAGTTGGACCAAAAGGTGAAGATGGTATTAAAGGAGATACTGGAGATCAAGGTGCACAAGGTGTTCAAGGTATTCAAGGTATCAAAGGTGAAGATGGTGCCGCAGGAGCACAAGGTGAAGTTGGACCACAAGGTGAAGACGGTGTTAAAGGCGATACTGGAGCACAAGGTGAACAAGGTGTAACTGGAGCACAAGGTGTTAAAGGAGATTCTGGAGCACAAGGTGAAGTTGGACCAGCTGGTGAAGCTGGAGCCAAAGGAGATGCTGGAGCACAAGGTATTCAAGGTATCAAAGGAGATACTGGATCACAAGGTGTTTCTGGACCAAAAGGTGATGACGGTGCTGCTGGACCAAAAGGTGATATTGGAACACAAGGTATTCAAGGTATCAAAGGTGATGACGGAGCTAACGGAGAAACAGGTGCAACAGGTGAAGCTGGAGCACAAGGTATACAAGGTGTTAAAGGTGAAGATGGTGCTGCAGGAGCTGCGGGAGCCAAAGGAGATGCTGGAGCACAAGGTATTCAAGGTATTAAAGGTGATGACGGAGCCAAAGGTGACACTGGAAATCAAGGTATACAAGGTGAAGTTGGACCAAGAGGTGAAGTTGGAGCTAAAGGTGATGCCGGTGAAGCTGGACCAACTGGTGAACAAGGTATTAAAGGTGAAGACGGAGCCAAAGGTGACGCAGGTGCACAAGGTGAAATTGGACCAGCTGGTGAAAATGGTGCTGCAGGTGAAGCTGGACCAACTGGTGAACAAGGTATTAAAGGTGATACTGGAGCACAAGGTATTCCAGGTACTCAAGGTATACAAGGAGTTGAAGGTGCTGCAGGACCAAAAGGAGATGCAGGAGCTGAAGGTGCTGCAGGTGTTGCAGGTGCTAAAGGTGAAGCTGGAGCACAAGGTATACAAGGTGAAAGAGGTGAAACTGGAGCCAAAGGAGATGCTGGAGCACAAGGTATACAAGGACTGCAAGGTGATCAAGGTTTACAAGGTGTTGAAGGAGCACAAGGTGTTAAAGGTGAAGATGGAACAAATGGTATAGCTGGAGAAAATGGTGCTGCAGGTGCTAAAGGTGATACTGGAGCACAAGGTATACAAGGTGAAAGAGGTGAAACTGGAGCCAAAGGTGATACTGGTACTAAAGGTGACCAAGGAGATCAAGGTGTCAAAGGAGATCAAGGTATACAAGGTTTTCAAGGTGCACAAGGTGAAGCAGGTTCTAATGGAGCTAAAGGTGATGCCGGTGAACAAGGACCACAAGGTGATACTGGAGCAACTGGAACATCAGTTACAATAATAGGTTCTTTTGATAGTGTCGACAAATTACCAACAGAAGGTAATACAAACGGTGATGGTTATATCATTAATGGAGACTTATATGTATGGGACGGATCATCATGGAATAATGTAGGAGATATACAAGGACCACAGGGTGATGTTGGACCAACTGGACCCGAAGGTGGAAAAGGTGATCAAGGTAATCAAGGTATTCAAGGACCACAGGGTGAGCAAGGTGTTCAAGGTGATCAAGGTGATACTGGAACACAAGGTATACAAGGACCAAGAGGTGAAGTTGGAGCTAAAGGAGATGCAGGAGCCAAAGGTGATGCAGGTGTTGCAGGAGCCAAAGGTGATGCAGGTGAGCAAGGTGAAGTTGGTGCAACTGGTGCACAAGGTGAAGTTGGTGCAACTGGACTACAAGGTATTCAAGGTATAGAAGGACCACAGGGTGTACAAGGTGAAGAAGGTGCAAAAGGTGATACTGGAGCACAAGGTGCTGAAGGTATTAAAGGAGACACTGGAAATCAAGGTATACAAGGTGAAGTTGGACCAAGAGGTGAAGTTGGAGCTAAAGGTGATGCTGGTGATCAAGGTATTCAAGGACCACAGGGTGATATCGGTGTAACCGGTGCACAAGGTGTAGTTGGACCAAAAGGAGATGCTGGTGATCAAGGTATTCAAGGTCCTCAAGGTGATCAAGGTGAAACCGGAGCAAAAGGTACTAAAGGAGATCAAGGTATTCAAGGTTTACAAGGAGCAACTGGTGCTGAAGGTGAAACTGGTGCTGCAGGAGCTGCAGGAGCCAAAGGAGATAGAGGTGAAGTTGGAGCACAAGGTGAGCAAGGTCTTAAAGGAGATACTGGATCACAAGGAGCAACTGGAGGACAAGGTGAAACAGGTGCTGCAGGCGCTGCAGGTGCAAAAGGTGCAAAAGGAGATAGAGGTGAAGTTGGAGCACAAGGTGAGCAAGGTATACAAGGTGTCGAAGGTGAAACTGGAGCAACTGGTGCCAAAGGTGATACAGTTACTGGTCCTCAAGGTGATCAAGGTGATATTGGACCAAAAGGTGATACAGGTGCCGCAGGTGCTAAAGGTGATGCAGGTGATGTTGGTGCACAAGGTGCTACCGGAGCCGCTGGTGCCGCAGGAGCTAAAGGAGATATTGGACCAAAAGGTGATACAGGTGCTGCAGGAGCTAAAGGTGATATTGGTGCACAGGGTGATCAAGGTATACAAGGTGTCGAAGGACCACAGGGACCACAAGGAGATGGTGGAGCCAAAGGTGATAAAGGTGACCAAGGTGTTCAAGGTGACCAAGGTGATAGAGGACCAGCAGGTGACCAAGGTTCACAAGGTGTCGAAGGACCACAAGGTGTTCCTGGAACCAATGGTACTCCAGGTGCTAAAGGTGATCCAGGTGACCAAGGAGATATTGGACCTAAAGGTGATGCAGGAGCTAAAGGAGATGCTGGTGTCAAAGGTGATGCTGGTGATGCTGGTGAACCAGGAGCCAAAGGTGATCCCGGTACAAATGGTAGCGACGGTGCTGCAGGAGCCAAAGGTGATAGAGGTGCACAAGGTGTCGAAGGACCACAGGGACCAGGAGGTACTAATGGTAGCGACGGTGCTGCAGGAGCCAAAGGTGAAAAAGGTGACCAAGGTGTTCAAGGACCAGCAGGTAGCACAGGTATAGGTAATTGTTTCGAGCATCTTGCTATAAACTCAGTAGCACAAAATACTGCTATTACTTATGATAATATTAAAGATTCATTTATTCTTGTTCCAGATGCATGGACAGGAGTATATGAAATAGAATACGTTAGAATAATGACAGGTTTTGCTAACTCAACACAAGCAGTTACATTTAATTTAAAATATGAAAATGTTAACGGTAGCAAAGGAACTCTTACAACTGTTACGATAAGTGGAAATGCTGTTACAGCATCCAAAGAAATAACAGCTACTGATATGGCTTACTGTAAACTTTGGTTTGAACTTTCAGGTGATAGTGCATACGGTATGAAAGGTTTGACAGCAACTTGTAGATTCAGAAATGTTGCTGGCGCATGCCAAGTATAACATATTAGGAGAGAGGTTTTATGCCTCTCTCTAAAATCTTAAAAGAATGAAATTATAAAACGATGATTACAGCAAAGGCACACAATACGACACCGGCAATAGTTCTAACAGATAAATGTCATGATATAACAAATAATTCATCTGAACAAAATGTTCAGGTCGTTTATACTGATAGTGGAGATGAGTCACAATCAATAATACTTCCACCTAATGGATCTATCAATGTTTGTGCTTTAGAAAATTCTGTAGCAGTTTTTGGAAGTGGATCAATTACAACATCTGTTGGTGAGGAATGTGATGCTAATGTAAACTGTGATTCTAACGTTCAGTTGTTTTTAAATTATGACGAAAACAGTGGAACATTTGGATCATCACAAGCTTGCGGTGGGCCATCACTAACATTTCAAGCATGGAGCTTTGATATACAAAATATTTCATTAGAAAACACAACTTCTATTGTAGGTAAACAAATATTAAATGGTAGATTTAGTACAACAGGATGGCAAGGAGATGCTTATACAAACTGGCCTGGATATTATGCTGTAGGAGCATCATATTATGGGACTAAATTAATGGCAATAAGAATTGATAATAATGGTTTTGTTACTGAAGCATCTACATGTAGTACATCAACTCCAACTCCAACCCCGACTAGTACAAATACATTAACACCAATCCCGTCTCCAACTCCGTCGCCGACGCCTTCTTCCTCTGCGGCTGCAACTATTTATAAATACATAATGAATCCATGTGATGAAGAAAGCCCTAACTTTACGGCAGCTTCTAATAGCCCTAAAACTATTAATGCAACATACACATGTACAGGATCAGACTATCAAGACGATAATTATACTATAATAGCTGCTTCTACAAACGCGTATGTAACGTGGATCGGCGATATGACTTTATGTGAAGGTGGAGGAAGTGGATGTTTAATAGGTGGAACTCAAGTAGAAATGCACGATGGAACATTTAAAAACATAGAAGATCTAAATGAAGGTGATGCATTAATGTCAAGAGATATTGAGACAGCTCCAGATTCTGATGATTATGATGTGTTAACTAATTGGAGTCATTCTAACCCAAAAATAGAAACTGGACTTACACAAGTTGTAAAAAAGACCGGTTATTGGAAGAATAGTATTTACAATTTTAATTCTGGTTTATTAAGATCATCTAAAGATCATATGCATTTTATTAAAAGAGGTGATTCTTATAAATTCATT
>Ga0228674_1002363_pt1 | contig 10367 bp, 9 predicted proteins | sample 1D_rmetaG_FD_189054 | JGI IMG/M metagenome (GOLD analysis project Ga0228674, IMG submission 189054) | Seawater microbial communities from Monterey Bay, California, United States - 1D_r | ecosystem: Environmental > Aquatic > Marine > Coastal | place: USA: California | collected 2016-09-26
GACTACATCCAGACTTCTCTCAAATCAGAGAGAGCCGTGCTTTTCATGATTGGGTTGGTCTTCAGCCACAATGGATTCAAGACTCTCTGTATAAAAACACGACAGATGCGATGGCCGCTAGTAGGGCCATTGACCTTTATAAAGTTGATAAAGGCATGAGAAAGCGGCCAGCCAGTAGTGCTGGTGCTGCTGCTTCCGTACCACGAACAGCACAGTCTTCTCCCGCTGGAACGGCTCAAGGTCGTTTCACTGAAAGCCAAGTTGAGAAGATGTCCTCTCAAGAGTACGAAAAAAATGAATCGGCTATATTAGAAGCTATGCAAAAAGGAATGTTTTTATACGACATTTCTGGCGCTGCCCGATAATATAAGTCTTTACCCAATCCGGTGTAGATGCTATAATTCTACACATAGATACGCCCCTTAATTAGGGGCCTTTCGCGTAAGCGACCTGACAAGACCGCGCAAGCCTACTCTTGTCACCCAAACCCACAGAAGAAATGTGACGCAATTCGGCCACCAGAGTTCATTTGGCCCGTACTCAAGTACCTTGTTCTTTCGTTACTTACAGTACGCACCCAAGTCGAAAATCTGCCCCTCATGGTGACACCTTCTGGTTTTAGCACGGCTCATTCCGAGCCTCGTTTGTTCTAGCCACTAGGAGAATTAATCATGGCTTTTCCAAAAGCATCGGGGTATTCCAACCTCCCCAACGGGAATTTCAGCCCCGTAATTTATAGTAAAAAAGTACAATTGGCCCTTCGTAAGGAGTCAATTGTTGAAGCTATTACAAATAGCGACTACTTTGGTGAAATTAGCTCAATGGGTGACTCTGTAAAGATCATCAAAGAGCCTACAATCACCATTTCTGACTACAAGCGCGGCACAGCAATGGCTTCGCAGGACTTGTCGGACGTTGACTTCTCTCTGGTCATTGACCAAGCGAATGCGTTCCAATTCCAAGTTGATGATATTGAGACTCAACACTCTCATGTTAACTTCATCGATTTAGCGACAGACAATGCAGCGTACAAGCTGAAGGACGCTTTCGACCAGAACGTACTGGGTTATTTATCTGGTTACGACTGGAGTGGCTCTGCATGGGCGGCTCGTACTGCTCCTGCTGGCGACAAAGCTGACGCGGCTGCTGGTGCTGACGAACTGCTGGCTGCTAACAAGATCGACGCAGCTACCTTCGGTGGAACTGCTGGTAACTCTCTGCCTTTGGCAGCGGGTGGCGGTGCTGGTGCAATCACATCTCCACTGGCTATGCTTAACCGCATCGCTCGTCAGATGGACCAAGCTAACGTAGCAACTGAAGATCGTTGGTTCGTAGCCGATCCTGTGTTCTATGAGCTTCTCATGGACGAGAACAGCAAGTTGATCAACAACGACTTCGCTGGTGGTCAGGATGCAGGTGACGTTCTCCGTAATGGCCGAGTTGTTTCTGGTCTGATCCGGGGCTTCAAAGTCTACAAGTCTAACAACCTACCATACGCTGGTACTGGTGCTGGTACTGCTGACGCAGACGGCTCTGATGCTAACTTTGGTGTTGTTGTAGCGGGTCACCAGTCTTGTGTTGCCACAGCGCAGCAGATCTCTAAGACTGAGAGCTTCCGCTCACCTGATACCTTCGCAGACGTAGTTCGCGGAATGAATCTTTTCGGGCGCAAGATCCTTCGCCCAGAAGCTTTGTTCACTGCGGAATACAACGTAGCGTAAGTGTCCATAGAGGGGACCCTTCGGGGTCCCTTTCTTCCTCTTACTTGAGGGTTTTATGCCAGCCACATTCTTAGATCTTAGCAATAGAGTCTTGCGGCGTTTGAATGAAGTTGAAATGACTTCTTCAGATTTCCCAACCGTGCGCGGTGTCCAAGCACTTTGTAAAGATTCTGTGAAGGCAGCAATTGCTAATATAAATCAGTCAGAGTTTGAGTGGCCTTTTAACGCAGCGGAACATACTGAAACCCTCGTTGTTGGTCGCGAAGAGTATGATTGGCCTACTTACTTCAAAGTAGTTGACTGGAATAGCTTCCAACTTTTTAAGAATTTTGGCGGCTCTAACGAATTTACGAAACTGCACTTTATTCATAGGGACGAGTACTATGAAAAGTACAGAGATGCTGACAGTAATGCAGGGTCATTGGGTATAGAACAGCCCCGTTATGTTTTCCCTAGTCACGGGAATGGGTACGGCGTAACACCCAGCCCTGACGAAGAATACAGTGTTAGGTTTCGATACTTTTTAAATTATGCAGATCTCAATCTGTATGATGATGAAACACGAGTTCCAGAGAGCTTCTCCAGCGTAATCGTTGATGGCGCTCTCATGCACATGTACATGTTCAAAGATAACGTAGAGGCGGCGCAGGTTTCTCAAGCTCTCTTTATGCAAGGCTTAAAGAACTTACAAACTCTGTACATCAACAATTACGAGTACATAACAGATCACAGAGTGAACTTCTAAATGGCTGATAGAATTCAGTCATACAAGGTGATTAGTGCTGGTGGCCTGAACAGCAATGAGAACCATCTGGACCTTGCGGAGAATGCTCCGGGTTCAGCTACACGACTTGTTAATTATGAGGCCAGTCTGTTTGGTGGCTACCGCAGGGTTAGCGGATTTATGCCTCTTGACTCCGCTTCTGAATTTGTCCCCGGAGAGGGCCGAGTTCTTTGTGTGGCTCTGTATACAGATCCCACCTATGGCAAAGAAGTTATCTTAGCCGCTAGAAAAGATGTTGGAACAGACACATACAGTTTTTATAGGCATGTTGCTTACTCTGGTTGGGTTCCATATTCTACTGGGGTAACACGGGCGACATCAGCAAATTCTGGTCTTAATGTTGTAAAGAAAATCCGGTTTACCACTTTCAATTTTGGTTTCGGAAATCACATCTGTTTTGTTGACGGGGTTAACCCGCCGATTGTTTATGATGGCAGCACATGGAGAGAATTAACTCCATCCGCAGCAGGGGGCGTATCTGCACCTGGAGGTAATCAACTTCTAAGCACTCCTTCTTTTGTAGATGTCTTTGAAAATCATTTATTTTTTACAGGTGATAAGACTTACGCGGCTGTTATCTGCCATAGTGCGCCACAAGACCCGTACACTTTTACCGCTGCTGCTGGCGGGGGCCAAATAAACACTGGGTTTGACGTTATTAACTTTAAGCCCTTTAGAGAAAATTTGTTCGTCTTCGGAACTAACTCCATTAAAAGAATTAGTACCGACTTAACTGCTGGATTTGTCATAGATCAAGTAACGGCCAACGTAGGCTGTATTGCAGCAGATAGCGTTTTAGAAATTGGTGGTGATCTTGTCTTTTTAGCCCCAGACGGCATCCGACCTGTAGCAGGTACAAGTCGTATTGGTGACGTAGAACTGGAGACTATTTCTAAAAGTATCCAGTCTTTGCTAATTGATCTTCCGGTGGACTACGATCTGGACACCGTTCTTAGCGGGGTAGTTGTTAGAACAAAATCCCAGTTACGGTACTTTGTTGGTGATGACAGCATCAATGTCTCAGATAGTAAGGGGGTCGTTGGAGGTCTACGAACAGCAGACCAACAATTGGGCTGGGAATTTGGGGAGCTACTAGGAATTAGAGCTTCTTGCGCTGTTTCAGGTTATATTGGACGAACTGAGTACGTTCTCCACGGAGATTACAACGGCGGGGTTTATAGGCAAGAACAAGGCGAGGATTTTAACGGTGACGGTATCATCGGCATCTACTCTACTCCTTACTTTGATTTTGGAGACACAGAAGTCCGAAAAATACTTCGCAAAGTAAATACTTTTATCCGGTCTGAAGGCCCCTTGGAAATGAATATTTCCGTATCCTATGACTGGGATGACACAAAAACAGCAAAGCCCCCTTCTTATGTTCAAAGTAGTACGGGCGCTCCAGTTATATACGCTGGAAGAAACGTGAATTACGCGGGAACTAATATCCGATACGGCGGCAACGAAAAGCCTATCATGTCTACCGATATTCAGGGGTCCGGTTACGCGGTTAAAGTAACCTACGTCACACTGGGCCTTGGTAATGCATCACATTCAATTCAGGGCATGGTCTTTGAATTTAGTGTCGCGGGGAGAAATTAATAGATGGCAGGATATGTAAGACAGTCAATCGCAGACATTATCAATGGAGAGAGCGTCACTGCTCCCCCGTTAAATGCTGAATTTGATCAGATTCAAAGTGCGTTTAATAGCACCGAGGGCCACTCTCACGATGGCTCAACGGGAAATTCAAAGAAAATTGATCTAACTACGTCTATCACAGGTTACCTACCTGTAATTAATGGTGGTGTTGGCGGAAAGAATACTACAACTCAAGTTGTTGACCCAGCACAAACAGACGATGGGACGGCTGGCTACGCTGCTGGCTCAGTCTGGATAAACACCTCCACAGACAAAATATTTATATGCTTCAGTAATGCTTCAGGTGCTGCGGTGTGGCATGCAGTAGCGGCGGTTACACCCCAAAATAGGTGGACTCCTGATTTAACTGGGTTGGTTGATATTGGCTCACCCACTAAAGCGTTCAAAGATGTTTACGTTAATGGGTCGTACAACGGTGTTGTTGGGGGTATTACCCCGGCTGCTGTAACAGCGACCACAGTGACCGCTAATACCGGGTTCTCAGGTAATCTGACGGGTAACGTAACGGGTAATATTACCGGAGATGTAACAGGTGACGTTACAGGAGATCTCACAGGTAATTTCACAGGTAACGCCACGGGTGATTTGACAGGTAATTTGGTTGCTACGACAGCCACCGCAAAGAACTTTAACCCTGCTACTGCCAGCACTTATACACTGGGAACAACCACCATACGGTGGTCTAATATTTTTGCTGACGCAGCAGAGATCAACACCGTTACGGGTGACGTTACAGGGGATTTGACAGGTAACTTGGTTGCTACAACAACCACAGGTAAGAATTTTAACCCTGCGTCTGATAACGCTTACACACTAGGAACACCCACCATACGGTGGTCTAATATTTTTGCTGACGCGGTAACGGGCGATCTAGTTGGAAACGTAACGGGTAATGTCACTGGTAATCTGACGGGCAATGTAACTGGTGATATAGTAGGCTCAATTAATGCTTCTAACGCAGTTGTTAGCAACGTGGCTACCCCGGTGGCTAATACAGATGCGGCGAATAAGCAGTATGTCACAGACCAGCTATCCCTTGGGGTCAACAGCGTTGAAGCTTTTCGCCTAGACGCGCAAAAATTTGCGATAAACGCAGAAGATAATCAATTCACTTCATCCACCGGGATCACTGGTTACTCCGCTCTTCATTACGCCGCCAAAGCGGATGACTCTAAAGTAGCGGCAGCGAGTAGTGCAACAGCGGCATCTGCATCAGAAGTTTCAGCAGCGGCATCCGCCTTAACCGCTTCCACGAAAGCTGCCCTTCTCTCAAACGCAGCGGATGCAATTGAACACAGACTTATAGGAGTGTTAATATGAGTACTCTGTCTTACTTTAATATCCGCCAATCAGCAGCGGAAGAAGCAGTAGCTAAACTAAGCACGTTGTTGGACACCCCAACCGTCCGAGAAGTTATTGTTTGTGTTAAAACCCTGGAGCTTATGGAAGAATACGCCCAAGTAGCTGGTTTTGACGCTCTGGTAGAAAAATTAATCGCAGCAGCAAGGACGGTTATGACAACAACCCTTGCTGATGATGATATGATGTACATAGCCCGTGCTATCGCTTTCGGCACAGGTGTTCCCTTTGGAAGTGAAGAACGATGGCTGCTTCTGAATAGAGACTCACACAATATCGACATTAACGGTGAAGTTATTGTTGGTGAGCGCACATTGGAGTCCTTTGGCTCTGTAATCCTTGAAACATACTACGCGGCGGACGCTGCTTAAAACTAGCGGAGTAACTTATGGCTACAATAACCCATGTCGTAACCGTTGCGGCCTACACAGAAGGCAATCGGTTCTTAATTGATGGTGCAAAGCACCCTAACTTGTTCTTTGCACGGGGCAACACTTACGTCTTTGACGTTTCAGACGCTTCTGTCTCTGGGCATCCCTTAAAGTTCTCAACTACTTTAAATGGCACTCATGCTGGTGGCTCTGCGTTTACTACAGGTGTGACGGATTCTGGCACGGCAGGTACATCTAGTGCTACGGTAACATTAGTGTGTGATGGTGATACACCTGACCTTCTCCACATCTACTGCGGCTCTCACAGTGGCATGATGGGAACAACAGCGTCTATCAAGACCTCTGGCGTTATCCTGACTGCTCATACCACTGATGCTCATGCCGTTGATACTCATGCCGTTGATGCTTTCGCAACTAACGTAGCTATTTTCTCTAACACGTTGGCGCGAGAAGTGCCGACTAAGATTGAGTCTATTGTTACTGCCCTAAAGACACACACCAATACAGAGTTGGGAGACATTGGAACTTACCTAAACACTGAGATGGACGACATCGAAACTTTCTTAAACACTGAGATGGGCGACATCACCACCTACATTAATACTAGTCTGAATTCTATTGTTACTGAACTTACTGAACTTGCTGGAAATATTGCTAAAGAGCAGGTAGAATTTGAGGCAGCATACGATGCAGCATTTGCTACTTTGCAGACGAACTTGGGAACATACACTCAAGACGTTAACTCCTACACACAAGCTCAAATTCAAGACTTGATGTTCACCGGAGCTATCTCTTCGTCAAACATCTCTTATGACAGCGATGGTCGTTTAAGTTCCATTTTATCTAACGGAAAGCTGACTTGGAATATCACCTATGATTCCGATGGTTATCTGGATGGCTTCAAAGAGAATGTTACAATCGGGGGCCAAATATTCACTAAGACTTACACAGTGAATGTGGACTCAGGAACTGGCGAAATAACCAACATCGAAGAAGTTTAAAAAGGGTCGGGACCTATGACTGATCTCTGGTTACATAGTCGGATAAAAGACTTAGAGTCTGCCTCCGGTACTTCAGGCGCGGCCCCAGCAGGGGCTGTTGCCACGTTGTTCGGTCGTATTGAGCGCTATCAGAACTTTGAAAACTACGGTCTCACTAACTCTAATGTTAATGGAACCAACTCCGATACCATGTGGCACTACGGCATGTCTTTACTGGGAGCGGAAAAGTCTGGGTATAATATAAGTGGAACGGGGGATAGTAATCCCGAAAACTTTAAATACAAGAGATGGCTTCAACGGGACATGGACTGGGCAAATGGCGCGGGTATGTCTAATGACAGCGCTATCTTCTCTGAGGATGGAGTCCACAGGGGTTATTCCAGTAGTAACCAGTACAGCTACCCTGTCATAGGCGTCAGGATGTTTGCTGTAGAAAACACAACTGACAGCAATATTACTTCCTCCATAAGAAGTGTGTCCTCTGCCTACAGCAGCTACTCTTATAGCTCTATGCGGATGCTTCTACCGTCGAGCCTGTCTGGGGGGAAGTACACCAATTCCTCAGAATCTCAGCTTATGAACTATACGAGTAACAGCACAACGTACCGTCAGACCAGTATTACAGTTCCCGCGAATACGGTGGCTATGATATTCTTATTCTCGCACGAGCGGTACTACACTCAGCTTTCGTATTCAAATAGCTACATTTTCATGCACACCAATGGCTTTTACGACTTTAAGACTTTCTTTTCTAATACTGGCCTAAAACCTAGAAATGACTTTGTTGATGCTGCGTTTAAAGGTGGAATTGTTGATGGGACAAACCAAGGCCCAGAAAATTATTGGAACCATTTAGTCCTTAAAGACACTTCTTTACCGACTAGCCACACGCATTTGGGGAACTAAAATGAAACCACATCTGTTAAACCAGCTTGCCACAAATGAGGAGAACATTTCTTCTACGTCTAGCACTTCTACCGCCGGGCGCTCTGGCCCTTTTTGTCACACGGCTGAAAGAGCAGGAAACCCGTATATCATTCCTTTGATCGCTAAGAATGTTACTCGCCACAACAATAGTCCAGGGTCTAATAGCTTTACTAGTTCCGGTTACTGGACCACCTTTTATACTTATTATCAAAGTACGAATGATGCCATCCAGCGGTACGGCTACGCACGGCCTCACGGCTCTAGTAAGAACCAATACTCCAACACATACTATAATTGCGGCGGTCCTCACAGAATGCTGTTTGCCAAAGGTAAGTCTGTAGGTATGTCGGGACCACACTCTCCGGGGGGAGGTACTAACCAAAGCTACGCTGATTTTTTCATCGGGCTTATGTACATTAAAAACCCAACGACATCTACGCAGACTGTGAGCATTTACAACCACCACGCAAATTATTGGTCCTCTGGACATGACGGCTCTAGCTGTACAGTGTATCTACCCAATGCAAGCACTAAGGCTGCGACCACTGGTGTCAGTATTCAGCAGGTCTGGTCGCAAACGGGCGGCAATAGTATGTACGATAACAGCGGGTCTTTCAGCTTACCTGCGGGTCGGACTGCTGCGGTAGTCTGTGCTAATACATGTGACTACCACACAAACTATAGCAGCGGAATTCATTACACAGGGCATCAGTACTGGAACAATCTGGATACGACTTTTAGCACCTGTATTCCTGATTACAACATGTACGCGATGGCGATGATGGCAACGTCCCAGCAAGGCCCCACAGGCACTTTCACTAGCACCAGCCATATTGGTTCTGACTGGAAACGCTGCCACGATATCTTTGGAGATTAATTATGGAAATGGCGATTTTACAACAGCTAATCTCTCAAGAGAAACGTGCTGGTACTGGTGGCGGCTTGTCAGGCGTTAGCTCTACTTTCATAACTGAAGGTAATTACGACAATGGTTCGTACACAGATTACCCTGTCCTAGCCGCTCCAATGTTGTACGCAACTGGTTACAGAAGTTGTTGGCCTAGTTCTGGGGGAAGTAGCCACACTTCTGAAAATATTAGAACTTATGCGGCTTCTCAGAGCTATGTTGAACCAATCATAAGCTGGCTGTACATGGGTGGCCATTGGGGCGGTGGCGGCAACTCTACATCAAACTGGAATGGTACGGGTAGCGGACTACAGTGCCATTTCTGGTCAGAAGAGGGCGAGGCAATCACGAAGCCTTTTAACGTGCCTAACAATAGTTCTAGTTATGGTCCTATCATGGCAGGAGTTATGTTTATAAGAAACATTGCGACTTCCACACAGACTCTGTCTTTTAATGCTTCACAAGCTGCTTATTGGTCCTCTGGTTATGATGGGTCTGGTGTCTCTGCTTTCGTTTTTAACACCGATACGTTGTCTACAGTGACGGACTGCTCTTGGAGCAATCTGTGGAGCTACCAAGGCAGCACCGCAGAGACCGCCAGTAGTTGTTCTGTCAATGTCCCAGCGGGGCATACTGTTGCACTCCTTTTCTCACAGACGATGAACTATTGGACAAGCTTCAGTAGTGGCGGACATTGGTTCTATCATCTGGGCGTAGATTGGGGGTCTACCTTCGATAATAGCAACCCAGACTGGGCAGCAGATCTTAGAACCACCGCTGCTTTTTACTCGCTCAGAGATATGAATCGTTTGGATCTAGGCGACCATCATTACTCAAACAACGGTAAAAATATTTTGGTTAAAAGTGCAAATATGGCAGCGGACTACTTTGGAGATTATAGCTAATGAATTTTATGGAGCAGTATCTCTTAAACAGAGCTAATCAAGTCGCTGGGTCCCTGTCGAGTGGAACTTCGGTAAGCGGAGGTTTTCCAGAATTTGTATCTGACACCCCTGTCGATATCAACAACTCCGTTCACTCTATTCCTTTTATTACGACTGGCTGGGCGCGACAGAATAGCACCTCCCTTAATTGGGATAGTAGCTATTCAGGGCAATTGACTACGCCAGACTTTGAGATGCCAAATCACCAAGGCGCGAAAATGGTTTTTTGGAATGCCTTGGGCGATAAAACCCCGCAGTATAATGGGGATTCTTCTTACCGACACTCTAAATCAGCCGCCACTGACAACAACCACCCACAGTACCAAACGATGCTTATGTTTGGCAGATACAACGTGGCTGGACGGACGATGTACCAAACTCAATACAATGGTACTAGCGGCAGCTATGGTCCCGGCATCTGTAATGTGATGTTTATAAAAAATACTACAGCATCAACTATCACCAAAACCGTTAAAACCTATGGAAGTTGCGAAAGTGGTAGTTACAACGGCGCTGCCATTGCAACAATTACTCCCAACAATACGGAAATGAAATCGACCACGGGCGACACATACGTTCGAAGCGCTAATAGTAATAGCGCCTCCTATGCACAAGAAATTTCAGGTTCTGTACAGTTCGCTGCTAATAAGACAACTGCACTATTGTGGAC
>Ga0228674_1002366_pt1 | contig 10363 bp, 5 predicted proteins | sample 1D_rmetaG_FD_189054 | JGI IMG/M metagenome (GOLD analysis project Ga0228674, IMG submission 189054) | Seawater microbial communities from Monterey Bay, California, United States - 1D_r | ecosystem: Environmental > Aquatic > Marine > Coastal | place: USA: California | collected 2016-09-26
GAGTTAACTCCATATATCGTTCCGTTGTTTGTGATAGGAGTAGCTCCTATCTTGCCTATAGGAGTATTCTCTTTAGTATCATCTTTTTTAATATTGTATATGAATATCTTTCCTGGAACAACATTAGAGATTGAGCATGTGCCAATAATGTTAGCAGGATTCGCCCCATCTTTTAAATTGACTGTTGTGCCATCTACGGCAAAGTCATCTAAAACGTCACCGGCGGCAGCATCAAACGTAACATACTGTCCGTATTGAACTCCAGTAAATTGATTTTGCTTACTCTGAGTAAGAGTAGTTGGATTGATTAGTAGTTTTCTAGGTGAAACATTGATAACTTCTCGACCGAAGACGTATGCCTTTCCTGGAGAAACTACAGCATATGCATTACCTGCTTCTTGATCTAGCGTGACCTTAAGTCCTTTAGTCACATAGTTACCAGACTCATCGAATGTTCTACGTGCAAGTTCATCGCCTACTACATTAAATTCTGTTCTATCACGAATACGCACTGCTTCACCGCCGACGTAACGAACAAGAGCAAAGAACTCTTCTGGCTCTGTAGCAGTCGAGTAAGTGACAAGTTGTGGCACTAACTGAAGTCTATCAGCGCCTGGTGCGTTTTCATTATTAAACCCAGCGGCGTTGTCTAGCAAAGTTGTGTCTTGATTTGAGGTAATCAAATTCTCTGCAACAGTGAATCCTACAGAAGATTCTCCTGGAATATTAGAGTACTTTGATACGATGATGAATTGGTTATCAACAAAGATGAAGTGACCTTTTTGGTAAACGACACCTTCTTCACATGAAACACCAAACGATCTTCCTGCATGACCAACAACTGTAGCAACTGTGACAGACTGAACTGTATTACCATTCGAGTCCTTAATGATTAACTGTTCACCTTGACCGAACTGCTTCACATCAGAAGTACTAGCGCCAACAACTACAGTATCATCAAATCCAATATAACTAATATAAAAAGTTTTAAGATCAGGATCTTGAGTTTGAAAACCATTTTCGCCTAGAATAATCTCAGCAACAAGACCACTAGTTTTACCTGTTACAGTGTAAGTAACCGAGTCAGTTTGGTTATATAGGGCTGGGTTAGTGAAGCCCACAGTGTCATCTAGTTTGACATAGAATATATCTGGACGTGAGGTAATGTTAATACCACTAATGATAGTACCTTCTTTGTAAACATTCGAACCGAATCGTTCGACCTGCTTCTGAAGAATGGTTTGAAGTTGTGTTAGTTCACGTGCTTGTACGGCTTTTGCGGGCTTAAACAGAATGCGGTTAAACTGTTTAGCTTCACTGAAATCGTCATAGTACGGATCAACGTTTAAGTCTGTATTAATGCCCATGTATTATACTCTTTTCCTAGAAATCGAAAATAAATTTAATTTTTTCTTTACGTGTCGCCTGTCTCTGAATAGGGTCAAAGTCTACAAAGTGTAAAACTTCTCCACTATAAGCAGAGTATTTGCCATACGTAACGTCTGTACTAGCATTATTTATAGTAAGTGTACTTGACGTAGTTGTGGTCAAGTTAGGTTTTACTGAAATAATGCCACTCTGAAATGTATTCTGAAAGTCTCCATAGTAATCTACGAGATAGATTATAGTGTTGCCTCCAGAATAAACACTCTCATGAATTCTTGCTGTTATTGTTTCCTGATTAGAGGAGTCTAATGCTATCACTTGTTGAACGTAATGTCCAGCGATTGCCGTGCTTGTTTGGTCTCCAGAAATACTAATTGTTGTTCTGTTATCAAACTGAGAAGGCAAAGTTGCATCAGAGAATTTAGGATTCTTTATCAATCCTACTTTACTATACGAATTAGAATTAGGTATCGTAACATCTTCTCCAGAGAAGTTTGTTATAACTGCAAGCCTACTCATTGCTAATTCGTTGATGACATCAGATCCATGTCCACCCTTTGGTGAGATAACACATCTAAGATCAGCGGCTTGAGCAGGAGTATAATTGAGTACGAGTGCAGATGGAAGTGCCAGTTCTGCTGTCGCATACTTATACTCACTACCTCTACTCATAAATGCCACACTCTTAAGTGTACCGAACTGATCAATTACTCCATAAGCAACACATGGAGTACCAGTAGAGGTACTTCTTGTTACTTTAATCTTAGGCACAATCTGGTAAGAATTGGTTCTCCAGGTATCTGCATCGCCGTCAGTCGCATTTATTTTAAGTTTGACCCGTAGGTCGTCCGGTGTCTCACTACTCAATATTTCATATGCAGTTTTAACATTACCCGCAGTTCGTATTAAATACATTTCTTTGTATGAATCTCTAGCTTCATATAAATCGAAAGAAGGCTTTTGATATGCTGATAATTCAATCTCTGTTACAGTAGTAGATCCTTCTACCAGTCCAGCTGATCCAAATATCATATTACTTGCAGTGTTGATATGATCACCTGGACCAAATACATACTGTGAAAACAAATTAGTCTCTGTACTCTCAACGATGATCTGAGATATATTTTCCTTTGCAGCCGAGATAACTTTTTGATCTCCGTTTGCTGGATAAGGTAGAGGTAAACTATCACTAGTGCCAAATACTATATTGTCTGCTGATCTAACTGTGAATAGATATTTCCAAATATACTTGTCTGCTTGAATGATCTGCTCATAAGTATTTTCGTCAATGCCACTGAATGAGGGAGATACTAAAGAAGGACTACCGTAATTGTTTTCAATACATTTAAATACATCATAGTCTCCTTCTAGATTCGAGACAGTAATGACACCATTAAGAGTTGCCATATCTTGAGTGTCATCGAAATCGTCATAGACTGTGTTCTGTGTCCAATCATTTTTATAGAACATATATCGAATACTATCTTCAGCTACTTTGTTTCCAAATATAACTCTTCTTTGAAACTCTCGCTTTTCGAATTGAGTGTTTGCAATTGAATTAGGCTTATCGACACTAGAGCCCATAATGTAGTATGCAGATTCAGGCATATTAGTTTCGAGTTGAGCCTCGACAATATCTTGAATAGCTTCTCTCTGAGGTGCATCCAAAGTTACGCCACTCGTATCAGTAACATATGTCTCCAAACCTGCCAAGAAGTTTGCCGCAATAGTTGGATTTACACTAGCAAAAGTTGAGAACGTTTCTTTCGTTGTCTCTACTTTAAAATTTTCTGTAATGATCTTTGCCATTATATTACCTTAAGTTCCTATCGATGATGTTACAACGTTACTCGCTGCCAAGTCTAGTCCAACAATCTCTGTTATTAAATTCTCCGATGAGCCACCTTCTGTCATCATATCCTCTTCTGATCCTTCTGTTACGTAGTCTTCGCTAGTTAGATCCCATATTTGAAATTCAACATCAAGCGTACTATTTAAATTACTGTTACTATTTATGAGAGGGGAACTGAAGACTTTCGTGCCAGCTACTCCAACAGTATCTTTAATTAACTGAGTATATTTTTCAGGATCAATTACCGTAGATATATCGTAAGAATATTCTTGATAGTAATCATTGTCATGTAAGTATTTAGTGCTGTCACTCAAGAAAGATGTACTAGAACTCCATTTACCTTCTGTTTTTCCTGGTCCAAGAGTTCGAACTATAGCAGTCGCTACGTCTTGACCACTTGAGTTTCGAATAGTTACTACTTCATTGTCTTTATATCTATAACCAGTATTAGTCACATCAACTCTTTCAATCTGTCCTTCTAGATAACTAGCATCGCCTGTTATCACAGCATTTCTGCCCATAGGTAAAGAAGTCATGTCAGGTCTGACATTCGTAAGAACGTATGAGTTGTTACTAACAGATATACTAAACGCTTCATCAAAATCATAGAACGATAGCTGACGGAAGTAGAAGTCGTTACCATCTCTCTTTAAGAATCTACCCTTTGCTGTGTAATCAACAAGGTCATCTGTTTCAAAAGATGGGTCTTCAATCCTAACAACTTGTGTTACAATTTGTCCAACTTCGATTAAGAAGTCTGGGTTAGCGAATGTAAGAATCGTATCTCGTTTATCGAACCTAGCAACGTCAAGGTATTCAATCTCACTAAACACATCGTTGACAAAATCAGAACCACTATTTGTCACATTAATACTTGCTATCGATCCAATCTTAATCTGTTTAGAATTGAAGGCATCTTTAATTCGAGTGTTCAGTGTCTCTGCGTTAAAGTCTTCAACAATCAATGTACCACTCATACCATAGTTAGTTGCAACTACGTCAGTCACAGTACCCGTACCTGTAGCAGGACCAGATGCAGTAAATCTTGTGCCTATGTTATTATCAGCCGCACCAAAGTTCGTAAAGTCTGTAGTACCTAATGTTTCAATCTCGTAGATGCCTGGATTTTGCATAGCAGTCGCATTGATAATAACAGCAAGAGGTTTATCAGCAAAGTCACCAATGAAATCAGTAATCACTCTTACTTGTTCTGTGTTATCGATATTAGCTACTTCAAAATTAGCAGTCGCATTATATCCAGCTATTGTACTAATCTTAACTGAGGTATTACTACCAATTGTTATGTCAACAAATTCACTCGCTGGCAAAGCGTCAAACTTATATCCAAAGCCTTGAGCATAGATAGCAGGCAATAATCTATCTTCAATCCAATTAATATGTGCAGTATTAGTTAAAGTACCTGCTACATAAAGAGCGAATATATCAGAGTCATCTAGAGTGATGTACCGACTTGTTATAAAGTCATAACCTGAATTAGATATATCACCTAGTCTATAGTCTGTGTCTTCTGTATCGATATTAAGTATGGCTAACATCTTTTTATTTGCAGTAGAATTACCAGCCGCAATAAGAGCAAACTGTGCTGATACGAAAGAAAGAAACTGTGCCTTAGTATGTGGTGTTGATACAGGAGTAGGGTCTTGTCTGTTTGTTCTAACATAGAGAAGCGGATGATTGTATGCTACAACTTTTCCTGCCCCGCTGATCGTTCCTGTTCCGGCGCCAACAGCACCTGTAATAATGTCTACTGTGTATGATGACACAGCATCAACTTCAATATTTTGACCTGGTTTAATCGAGTCGATAGTTGTAGTACCTGCTACAATCAAAGCTTGGTTCGATATTGATACATCGTTAACATCTTCAGGAGGCTCAATGACGTACCCGAAGCCGCCATCCTCTTTAATGAACTCAATCGTGCCAGAAGTCGTTGTTGATACTTCACTAATAGTACCTGTTGCACTTGATCCATTTGCATTCGATACAAGTTTAACTTTATCACCTAATACTTGACCAGGAGAACGACTTGCGTTTTGTATAGTATTCTCACTAATCGATCCTAATACAAGCTTACCATGTGCATGTGATACACCTGCTCTTGTTACTGTAATCGCATCATCTGCTATGAATGTACCAGAAACGTTTGATAGATATGCAATAGGAGATATCGTACCAGAGAAGTTTACAAAGATGATATTGTCTACAAACGCAGAAGCGCCAGAAACGTCACCCTGTAGTTTGTCACCACGCTGAATAGGATAATCATCGACAGTGTTCACTGGCTTTAACTCTAAGTATATTGCCCCACCCCATATAGAGTCAGAAGGCTTTAGAATAGCAGTCGAAGGATAAAAGACTTCAATCTCTTCGTCAAAGAACATACGGAACAATAGCCGTAAACTTTCTTCAGAACCTTTTCGCTTGTATAAGTCTTGAATATGTTTTATAATGAATCGTGTATCAACAACAGTGTCAAGTGGTAATGATTGTAGATACTTCTTCTTAAAGAAGATAAGAAAGGACGCAAGAGTAGTGTCAACATCACGAAGCTTAGGAATATTTCTATCCATAATAGAATCGTTATACTCATAATAAGCCTTAACAAATTCTACAAGTACGTCACCCTCTTCTCTATAGAGTGCTGGAAACTGTTCAGCTATCGTAGGTGATATATGGTCTCTTACGTTTAACATTCTTTATTCCGCTAATGATGTTACGTTAACTGTGATATCTTCGCCACGTATTGTGATGATACGATCTTTAGGAGCTTTTACGTCTTTCGCTACTGAGTTAGCAATGAACTTAATTGCACCACCTTCGTATGAATCTACGATTAGATTTGACAACTTAATGGCACCTGTGCTATAGTTAATTGTACCAACATTACGCTTAAACACTGATACATCAGCAGATGAAGCAGTCACAGCCATCATCTTACCAGCACCATCGTCTTGTAGTGTTACTAGTGTACCTTCGATAGTCATCTTACTAGTACGTACAGCTGGTGTAAATCCTGATAGACCTGTTGTAGCATCATAAGCATATGGCTGTACAAGTGCTGTCTCATATGAGAAAGCGGGGTTCTGTACAGTACTCAATATAGGTACAACTTGAATAATTGGTGAAGCAAAGATACTTGAAGAGATAATCGAATTGTCTACACTATCGAGAGCCGCCGCCAAACGAGACTGTCGTAGTGTCTTATTAAAGTCAGAGAGATTCGTAGTAGAGTAAGATGTCAACGCCGCCATTACTTCGCTTCGTATCTGTGATGCACTCTTAGTCGTAATGTTAGGATCGAATACTACGTCTACTACAGTATCAATGAATAGGAACTTAGCAGGTACAAACACTGGCTCGATAGTCAATGGAGTCTTGTCTTTTAGATAGTCACTGAATGACGCAATCTCAAAGTCAGCGGCACCTTCGCCGCCAGTAACGTCTACAGAGATAATAACCTTACCAAATTGAGGAGGGTCTACTTCGTCTCCACCATATACAGAGATAGCTTCGATATTAGGAAAACGATTACGTAGTAGTATCTCGTAGTCACGTGTTGTTACTGCACGTTCTTGTACTTGAAGAGCCTTAGGTGCGAATGTTCGAATAGAGTCACCTGTCTCTGATATCATGCCACCAGCTGACGCTGTATTTACTGTAATCGATACACCTGCAGAACCCGCTATGCCATTACTTGTCATAGAGTTTACACCATTCGCATCTGGTCCTGATGTAATACGATACTTCGCTGTAATGGTATCACCTGCTGTAGGCTGTTTACCAAACTTGTCTTGTCCAAACTGTAGAGAGTATTTCTGATCTTCTTCTGGCTGGAGATAGAATACTTTGTCAGTAGCAGTAATGCCAAATATGTCTGTCTTATATACGTACTCTTCACCATTCACTTCTACGTAGAGTGAGCGTGTGTCTATCATGTTATTAGATAGTACTGTATCTGTAATGTCAAGTGTTTCTGTAAGTAATCTACCTTGAAATACTTCTACACCAGATACCGAATATGTGCGTGGTACGAGAATGATATTACCGTTGCTGTCACGTTGTAGTATCTGTGATGTGACTGCTGTATATGCTTTCTCTGTAAGGAAGCTGAATGTTGTGTTACCACACTTGCCGTTAATCTTCGTATCTTTTGGAATAATAAAAAAGTTTCCTGCTTGTGTAGCAGTAATGTTAATCGTCACATTTGCTTTTGCTGATCTACGTGAACGTGGTAGATAGTTTAATTCTTTTGCGTGTGATACAATACTATTACGTTCTTGTGCAGAGTCGAGGAACATCTCGCTTATCGCCATATTATAATAGTAGTTATTATAGAACGTATTATATGCGAGTAAGTCAAGCAATACATTCATGTTCGACCCTTCGAAGTCGTAGTCAGCAAACCTATCTTGATTGCTTAGATAAGTCTTAAGTGCTGACTTCGTTTCAAAGAAGTCTAAATTTTGTACTGGTGATATATTTGCCATTATCTTACCCTATCGATATCGATTGAAAGTGTTTGAGGTGTCTCATTATTTATGACATAGAATACAACGTTTATTCTTACGCTATTAGAGTCAATGTCTCCTAATACTTCTACGTCTTTTAAGCCACAGCGTGGTTCGTATGCTTCAAGTGCTGACTGTATTCTGTCACGCATAATAATAGATGTAACAGGACTTACGTTCTCGAATAGCAATGCTCGTATATCGCTACCAACAAGAGGCTGAAAGAGACGTTCTCCACGATCAGTGAGTAGTATATTCTTAATTGCTTCTTTGACTGAGTTCTCGTTTACTCTACGTGCAATATCATTACGACCAGGCAATAGAGCCAAGTCCTTATGGAAATCACTGTGGATCTCGCTACGTCTTGTAAGAGGTGTTATACTAGCCATTTAATTTGCCTTTTACTTTTATTTATGTTATACTGAACGAAGTTTGTCACGATCATGTCTCGAAACAAGCTCTACCCATCTAGCTGTCTGTGTGCGTGGTACTGGATAATCAGATGGTGTAGTAGGCTCTCCAGCTACCCATGCTCTACGTCCAGCGATGTCTAAGTGAATGAATGTACTATAAACACCAATACCAGTAAAGCCAGCACGTGAGGCAGCAACAACAAACTCTGCTCTCTTCGTATAGTCACCTGTGACTCGTACATCGATTGCTTGTCCTGTCATATGCTTAGACTTAGATACACCTCTACCTTTATTGTAATTAGGTGATCTATATGCAGAATTTATCTTGACTTCTGTTCCCGTTTGGTCTAATGTACGTAATAGTTTAAACCATACTTCTTTCTGTACTTTCTTATAACCAGCGCCCTTGAGATACTTACCTTCGAAGTCGTTCTGATTTACAACTTGTGATTCGAATGTGAACTTGCCTGGTATACCATTCTCGTCTAAGGCAGCAATTTGTTTCATCTCATCCCCAGATGGACAGGTAGGACATTCGTAATTACCTGATGCTCCCTCTGATACCTCAGCAAGACTTGGTGCTTCTTTGTTGACTTTCTCGTTAGTTTCTGTTATAGTCTTTGCTCGTTCATCAGCAGATATTCTTAATGCACCTGCTTCTACTGCTTTCTTTGTCTCTACAAGACCCGCACTCTTAAGGGCAGCTTGCTCGATTGTCAATGCTGTAGCAAGTTTCTTAATACCATCGACTGGTGCAGTGAGTAGTTCTTGGATGACTTCACTTAACTGGCAGAAACGAAACATCATAAGTGCTACGTTCTCGGCTGTTAATCTTTCGAATTGTGCTACTAGCTTAGACATGAACTTCTCAATAGACTTCTTCAAGCCATCTTTATTGACTTCATCGAAGAATTCTTTGATCTGATCTGCGGCACCTTGTATATGAGCGAATGCAGACTTAGCGGCACACTTAAGATCGTCTGCCATGCCTACGACACTATCTACCACCCCCTGTACCTGCTTCATTAACTGTGCGATTACTTTGTCTACAATCTCTAGTATCGTATCCTTAATCTTCTTTAATACAGCAGTGAGAGTCAACGACTTCGCAAGCTTAATAGGATCCTTCTCTGATAAGTTCTTGATATCAGCTATTAATTCTTGGGCTGTAGAGATAAGAGTAAAGATACCACCAAGTGTGGCAAAGATGTTCGCAAACGCACCACATAGTCCACTTGATATAGACTTGCCTAGATTCACGTTTAAGTAATAGTCTAGATCCCCTAGATAGGAATCAATAGGAGTAGAGAGACCTCCACTCATCACGGTAGGCGAATACGCACCTACTGCTAAGAAGATACCATCAATGTCTTGATTGTTTGACACAATAAAGTCAGCAATCTCAACAAACGTTAACGGTGCCTGTGAATGTCTATCACTAAGTGTATTATAACTGGAAGTATCGATGTTGTCAAGTAAATTATTCGTAGCATTTGTTAAATCTATGACTGTCTGCCTATTCAATCTCTCAATAGGATTGGCATTAAAGTCTACGAGGCGTGTAAAATCATCGATCTCATTGAACACATCAGAGCCAGCTGTGAGCAACGAAGCGTCAAAGCGAGAGGCTAGAGGTGTTGTTGATTCACATAAAGCTGTCATAGTTCTGTCCTAATTGTTGTAATTTTATTTATCACTTTATTCACCATCTGTAGTATCATCAGGCATACTACTATTCGAGGGTGGTGGTTTTCTCGTTCTTAAATTACCTTTAGTTGTATATCCTACAGGAACACGACTTGGAGGTATGTCGCCTGGATCTAATACTTTTGCAGTCTCTTGTATACCAACTTGTATAGGTGAAACTGCTGTAGTAGATTGTAGTAGTTGTGGCGCTAATGATGCTGTCACAGTACCCGTTGCGAGACCGGCTGTTGCTCCTGCTGTACCATTACCAATAAGAACTAATGATCCGTCCATATTAACGAGTCCACCTGCTCCTATGCCTAGCTGTGCACCCGCTGACAAGTCCATAGTACCAACAGACTTGACTCCTAAGGCAGCTCCAGCGTTAATACCAAGCGCACCAATAGCATTAATATTCATTGTAGCAAGGGAGCTCATACGTAGAGATGTCTTAGAGTCGATGTCAATACCTAAATGACCGATATCAGGATAAGGCA
>Ga0228674_1002368_pt1 | contig 10361 bp, 10 predicted proteins | sample 1D_rmetaG_FD_189054 | JGI IMG/M metagenome (GOLD analysis project Ga0228674, IMG submission 189054) | Seawater microbial communities from Monterey Bay, California, United States - 1D_r | ecosystem: Environmental > Aquatic > Marine > Coastal | place: USA: California | collected 2016-09-26
TTGTACTGAAGGTACTAAAGTCTGGGGATAGTTTCACTGTTTGTGTGCGAGTGAGTGCAACTGTGATTTTAACACGGATTTATGGACTGGAAAGTATTCGATTCAATCATTAGACAAATCTTCAAAAGCTCCTCACCAATCCTCGACACCTTTATCCATGCTTAAAACCTATACGATCCGCGATGCGGATCAAAACCTTTGTCAGTATTTTACTACCATTATGTAAACCGCAGTGCGGTTTTATGATCACTTGTTATTGCTATGGAAAAACGATGTTAATCTGTGTCATCTGTGCAATCTGTGGTTATTTCACCACACAATTACCAATAACAGGAGATCCCCTTCAGGGATAATTTTGGGTGTTAATTGATGCTACCAAGGGAGTATCCCTTCGAGATAGATTTCACATTAGAATAATCGTGTTTCTGTCCTAAAAACCAGGTATACCAGACTGTAGGGCTAGCCTTACGGTCGCCCGTTATTATATTTCAATAAAACAAAAAGGGCCTACACTTTCGTGCAGACCCTTTTAACCAAAAACTATATTCTAATTACTTAGCAATCTTTACAACAGATCTCTCATTGTTATTAATAACCTCAACAACATAGATACCAGCTGTTAATTCAGCTAATGCAACTGTAGACTGATTGTTAGCGTTGATAGCTTTAACCAATTTACCGTCAACAGAATAAACATTAACGTTTCCGTATACTGGAGCGCTGAAGTTTAATACTGATTCAACTTGATTCCAAACAACGTTTAATTCTTTAGTCTCAACTGAAGTAGTAACACACTCATCAATTGTTAATGTTACAGAAGATGAATAACTTGTAGGTCCTGAAAAACCGATAGAAACATAATACTCAGTTAACGAAATATCATTCGAACCAGCATTATCAAAAGTATAAGAGAACTCTGTAGTTTCCGAATCTATTGTATCAGCGTCCATTTCTGTATCATATGCAACTGTAGCAAAATAATCTCCATAAGATTTATCAGAAGCAAAATTGTTAATAAAGAAGGCTTCAACATTAAGAGCGTCATTTTGAACAACCCCTTCATTTCCCTCGAAATTAAAAGTAACTTCGGTTGCATCTCCTATGCAATCCTCTGAAGCAGTTAACTCTGCTGTTAAGTTATGTGATGCTACTGGATAAACTAACCAATCAGAATCATAAACTCCCATATCATCTCCTGCAAGAACATAATTTGTTCTTCCAGCAAAACCTCCCTGAGGGTCAAATGTTAATTGAACCATTGAACCATGAAAGTCATTTGGTGTCAAGTTATCAGTTCTACCATTAGTGAAAACCACAATAGAGTCACCTACAGCTGTAGGAGAAATATTTACGTAAAAAGTATCCGATACAGAAATTGAACTTGAAAAATTAAACCATTCTACAGATGAAGCTCCTGTCGCACCTCCAACAGTAAATGTTTCCTGCCCAACTAAACCTGTCCCATCAATAATAGCGATATCAAATTGATCACTTGAGTTGATTGAAAATAAGTTGATTCCTAATCCTGTCAATTCCATTTCTCCAACCAACGGATATTCTTGTTCAGCAGAAAATACCTGAACATACCCAGTGTCAGTTAATTCCGCTGTAACCATAAATCCTCTTGATTGCCCATAAACACCAGTTGTAGTGTTTTGCGAATCAAAATATCCTGCATATGACCATTTTAATCCAGCAACACCCAAAGTATCCGTAATCTCTGTTGATCTTTGCTCACTTGTTGTGATCGAATTTAAGTTATAGCTATTCTCTGCAGCTTGTAAGTTTGCTACTGGCTTTGCATAAGCAGCAGGTGATTGCGCTGATGCAGTAAATGCTGCTGCTGTAGCTAATGTTAAAAGTAAATTTGTTTTCATATTATTAGTTAAGTGATTTTTATGGGTCCAAGATCCCACGTTTTATCCCGCTAACAAATTCTGAAAACCTTACAATTTGGATGTCTGATAATTACATTTTACGGCAATAATCAGACCTTTACTCGCTGTATATCAAGCTCTTGAATCAAAGGAGTTTTATCCTTTAAGAAGGATGTAAAATGGTCTGCTAATAAGGGTGCCATCATCACTCCTCTTGTTCCTAAGCCGTTAAATACGTACAGTTGGCTATGTTCCGGGTGCTGACCTAGATACGGACGTCTGTCTTTAACCGTTGGTCTTACACCTGCTTTATGGTCGGTAACTTCAAAGTCAAACTTCACTACTTTATTCAATTTGGACAGTAAGTCTTCTTTACCTTTTTCACTTGTCTCCCATGTTAAATCAGACCAATCATAAGTTGCACCAACCCAATATTCATTGTTTCCTTCCGGATGAAAAAAGATGTTTTTCTTAATCGTATGTTTAATATCGAAGTCTGCTTTAACCTTAATCAACTCTCCTTTAGTGGCTTTAAAAGGCAAGTAATTAAAGAATGGATTTCTAGTAATTCCCATTCCTTCCGAGAATATAACCTTGTCATAGCTTTTAGATTTCCATACAACTCCTTCTTCTGAAAGCTTAAGGTCTGCATGATCAAAGCTTTCTTTAATCAGACTTTCACTATCCATTAAAACCTGTTGAGCCGTATTTAAAAAGACATCCGTGTCTAGTTGATACAAATTGTTTACCTCTCCAACAGCAAAATCAAATTGAAATAGATCTTTGTAAGACTCACTTATGTATTCTGGATTCAAATATTCTTTTGTTGCTTCTTTAGCACATGCCTCCTGCCATAGTTCATTCTCATGTTCGCTATTCATAAGCTTAGCTAATCGAACATCATTTAAGAATGAAACATTCCATTTCTCCTCTAAGTCTTTATAGAAAGGAATACAATTAGACAAAAAGTCTTTCGCATTCCAGCAAGTAATCATTCTTTTAAAGTTGACCGGATTAATCATTCCAGCAGCAATTTTACTTGCATTCTCTTTGAAATGATTGTCAACTAAATCAACAGCATACCCTTTATTGATCAACTTGATTGCCAAAACTGAACCAGCAATTCCACCACCTACAATAAGAATGTCTTTCTCCATAAAGCAAAGATACACTTCCATCCGCAACCAAAACTCAGGATTAAAGTATAAAACAGCTTGTAACAAGATTAGACTTGAAAAAATTACTACTATATATATTACTTATTGCAAGTACTTTAACTTATTCTCAGTCGGATAAAGCTTTTAGCCTATCCATCACTGTGGAAGAGTCTATTCCTGATACCGTTTTGATTCCTCAATTGGAAGAATTAACCATTTTCACAAAATCTCAAGATTTTCAAATCAGTAAAAAGCTATTAGAATTAAAGCATTTAAAGTCCCTTTCCATTTTAGTAGAAAACGATGCATATGTTTTACCTGAGTGGATTGGTGAATTACAACACTTAGAAGAGTTATACATTAAATGGAGTCTGCAAGAAGTTCCAGTAAGTCTTTTCAAGATTAAAGGATTAAAAGCACTGTCACTTATTGGAGAATTCAAATCAATCCCGGAGGAAATTGAAAACCTATATCAACTAGAGTATTTGAACATTTCTTCTAAAGGAATTTGGAATCTACCTAAGCAAGTTTTTTCTATTGAAACGCTCGGTTTCTTGAGCTTAATCAACTGCAGTTTAGAAAGTGTTCCATTTGAAATACAGCAACTAGATAAAATGGAATATCTAGACTTAGGGAATAATATTATCCATACACTTCCACCTTTAAAAGACTGTCAATCTCTTGTCGAGGTTAATTTGCACGAAAATAAAATCACTCCTTACCAACTGGATTTGCTAAAAAGAGAAAACAGCAAAATCATCTTTAAATATGATTACCGTTTTCAGAAGTTTAATCATATCAGATCTTACGAAGAAATTAGAAGTAATAAAGACAATAGTTGTACTACCGTTAAAATTGCCATGAAAAACGAAAAGATCGAAATACTGGATCTTTCTCATTGCGATAACATTGAAAAACAGCTGCAACTGTTAGATAAAAAATCAGCCCGTCTTCAACACGTTAAAGTCTTATTACTAAACGGAAATAAGTTGAGCAACATTCCGGAGTCTTTATCAAAGCTAAAAGGTATAAACGAAATCTACCTGCAAGGAAATAACCTAGGCGTTCTTCCAAACTGTTTACATGACATGGAGAACTTGCGTGTATTGAATATTTCTGATAATCCCTTTACTGGGTTTGGTGCCTATGATTTACACATGCATCACTTAAAGAAATTGGTTGTTGATCAAGGGGTAATGAATACCACCATCATCGATCAGTTTTATAAGTATATACCTAATCTTAAGATTGTGATGAAGTAGTCAGTTTATGCCACTTTTTTTGCCATTCTTTTTCCTTTAATCTTTGATCGAAAACGGCTTGATTCGCTATAGGACTCTTTATAATCCTTCCTTCCAACAAATCACTTAATCCATTCGGAGCAATAATTTCTATTCTTTCTCCATCTATTCGAAGCGCCACAGCTGTAGCTGTTTCTGGCCAATACGATATGGCTTCTTTGATATCAGTATAAAGCTCATGTCCGTTCTTTAAATGCATTCGTGACTGATTCTTTACACTCCAATTGAATACTGGATTTATCGCCTTCAGTTGATTCTCTATTTCATTCGCATTTGCCGAATCAGAATAATAAATAACGTCTACGTCATTCAGTTCATGATCACTTTGAAAAATATAATCCCAATAGGTATTTCTGATACAACCCGCTGACAGATATAACTTTTCAGATGTATCTACTTCACTTAAAGAGGCTAATAATTCCTGGATTATTTTCGACTCTTTTACAAAGGCTTTCAAAACTGATTGTTCTTTCATCCTGATCATCCAGCGCTTTTCTCTGTCCATCAAACCCTTAAACTTGTAAGGTATATCCAGATTGAAGTCAACACGTTCGCCATCGGGTAAGTCGAAATTCAACTGTTTCGCGCAAAGGTATAAGCCTTTATGCTTAAGTTTTCCTTCCAGATTATACAGTGCATCTCCAACAATGGGGTGACCAATTGAGGCTAAATGAATTCTTAATTGATGTTGTCTTCCCGTTTTTGGTTTTAGCTCAACCAGCGATAGAAATCCATTCTTAACTGAAGGAAATGATTCTAGTACATTGTATTCCGAACTAGCCTTTTTTCCATCAACAGCTGTATTTATTTCTCCTGAACCCTTCAATTCTCCTTCAACAATTGCCCAATAGGTTTTACTGATTTGTCTGTTTTCAAACAGCGCTAAAAAGTGTCTTAAATAAGTATAGGTCTTGGCTACCAGAACTAAACCCCTTGTCATTTTGTCCAGACGATGAGCAGGACGTGGATAAACTAAGGCATCCTTTTGACTTGATTTCGTCAAATTAAAAGACAGACAATTTTGAAGGTTTTTGTGTTCGTTTCCTGAAATCTTTAATCCAGCTGGTTTATTTACCAAGGCATAAAAATCATCTTCATAAACCACTTCCACCTCAAACTGATATTCAGGATGTTTAAGAGCTTCTTCAAACAACTCCACTTCATCCTTCTCTTGAGGGAAATATCCAGTATTGGCTACTCGTCCGTTTACCTTCACCCTTCCACTGTCTATTGCTTTCTTAACCGACTTTCTAGATGGTAATTCCTCAAACACACCAATTAGGTAATCAGACAACCTTTGTCTGCTATCAGCTAATACAACATGTTGGTTAATTAAATCTAGCATGGTTTTAAAAACAAAATAGTGGCTACCAATTGCTCAGTAGCCACTATTCAATATAAGTGTTATTTCTTAAGCTAACTCTTCTTCTTTCTCTCCGTAAACTATTCCTTCTTCTATTTCTGCTTCCGTTGCATCTCTTAAGTCTACAACTTTCACTGAGAAGTTTAATTCTTCACCAGCTAATGGATGATTCAAGTCTAAAGTAACTTCGTTGTTTTCAACGTTAGTTACCAAAGCAATTGCCTTTTCTCCATCTTCACCAACGTTTACTTCAACTTGTAAACCTGGAGTTAACTCTTCAATTTGTCCGTCGAAATCACTTGTAGGTACAACGTATACTAATTCAGTATCGTAATCACCGTAAGCATCTTCAATTGATAATTTAAGATCAAACTCAGCTCCAACTTCTTTTGCTTCTAAAGCAGTTTCTAATCCTTCGATTAAGTAGTTGTAACCATGAACGTATGCCAATGGCTCTCTTCCTTCACTTGAATCGATTAATTCATTTTCAACATTCTTTAATGTGTAATGAATGAATACTACTTTGTCTTTTGCGATTTTCATAATGTTTCTTTTAAAAGTACAATTTGATATAGTGTAAGTGCATGACTAATCGTATAGTTAACGATTTTATCATAAGCACATCATATCCTTAATTAATGTTTATTTGCTAATTGTCCGCACGCCGCATCGATGTCTTTTCCTCTAGACCTTCTAACGTTTACGATTAAGTTTTTCGATTCTAAGAATTTCGTAAAAGCATCTAACTTCTCTCTAGTTGCTTGCTCAAACTCTTCGTCACCGATTGGGTTATATTCAATGATATTAATCTTACAAGGTACATGCTTACAGAATCTGGCTAATTCCTGAGCATCCTCAATACCATCATTAAAGTTTTTAAATAAGATGTATTCAAACGTTACTCGTGTTCCTGTTTTATCATGGAAGTATATCAAGGCTTCGGCAAGACTATCCAATGAGTTTTGCTCGTTGATAGGCATGATCTTGTCGCGCTTTTCATCGTTGGCCGCATGAAGTGATAAAGCTAAATTAAACTTTACCTCATCGTCACCCAGCTTCTTAATCAACTTCGCTATACCAGCAGTTGATACTGTGATACGTTTAGGTGACATAGCCAAACCAGCATCAGTAGTAATCATTTCAACTGATCTTAACATGTTCTTGTAATTCAGTAATGGTTCTCCCATTCCCATGTATACAATGTTCGTTAAGTTAGTCTCGTAATTATCTTCTGCTTGTTTTTTAATAGTAGCAACTTGGTCATACATCTCAGCAGCACTCAAGTTTCTTTCTCTGTCCATTTTACCAGTTGCACAGAACTTACATGTTAAACTACATCCAACTTGAGAAGATATACAAGCTGTCATTCTTGTTTTACTCGGAATCAACACCCCTTCAACCACATGATCATCATGCAATTGAAATGCTGTTTTTATAGTACGGTCTGAACTTTTTTGCTCTGTCTTTATCGAAGCATTATTAATAATAAACTGCTCCTCTAAAAGCACTCGCATCGGTTTAGACAAATTCGTCATTTCATCAAACGAACTAGCATGCTTTTTCCATAACCATTCATACACCTGCTTAGCTCTAAAAGCCTTCTCACCCTTCTCCACTAAAACAGTCTTTAATTCATCTAAAGAAAGTTCTCGAATGTCTGTTTTTAACACTGTCATATTGCAAAGATAGGAATACCAATAAGTATAATTCTTGCAAAGCTGATTTCTAATCTGTTTTTTTGCCCCATAGCTCTGATTATGAAAAGATTCGCAGTAATTGTTGCAGGTGGAAAAGGAAAACGTTTTGGTGGTCAAATCCCGAAACAATTTCGTGACGTTTTTGGACGCCCAGTTATCATGCATACCATTGAGGCTTTTGCAGTTCAAGGCTGTAAGGTGATTCTTGTACTACCAAAAGATCAGTTTGACTACTGGAATCAACTATGCGAAATGTATGAATTTGAATACCAAGTCCATTTAGTTGAAGGAGGAGAAGAACGTTTTCACTCTGTAAAAAATGGTGTCGATTCCATAACGGAACATGGTTGTGTAGCTGTTCATGATGCCGTTCGACCATTAGTTACAAAGAAAATGATCGAAGATGGATTCACTTTAGCAGAAAATAGCGGATCAGCAATTCCGATTGTAAGCGTTAGAGACTCCATGCGAATTGAAAGTAAAGATGGCTATCATAGAGTGGATCGTGAAGACTATAAAATGGTTCAAACCCCACAGGTATTTGAAGTTCAAACTCTGCAAGAAGTGATGAATTGCGAGTACGAAGAAAACTTTACAGATGAAGCTACACTTTGGGAAGATAAAGGCAAGTCTTTATACTTCTTTGATGGAGATCATCAAAATATTAAAATCACCTACCCTTCTGACTTAACCTATGCAGAAGCGGTTTTTAGCGAAGATTAATGCAAAATCAATCCAACAATAATTTCTTTGAAGCCAATAAAAACCTTTGGGATTCAAGAGTCGAAGGTCATTTAGACACGGAGCTTTACAACATGAAAGCATTCATGTCTGGTAAAACATCCTTAAACCAAATTGAGCTTTCAGAACTAGGCGACGTAAAAGGTAAATCGCTACTTCATTTGCAATGCCATTTCGGACAAGATACCTTATCATGGGCAAGAGAAGGTGCTCAAGTTACTGGTATGGATATTTCTGAAGAAGGGATAAATAAAGCGAAAGAACTAAGCAACGACTTAGGTATAGATGCTCACTTTGTTGCATGCAATATTTACGATTTACCTCAGCATTTGGAGGGAGAGTTTGATATTGTGTTTACCTCTTATGGTACCATTGGTTGGTTACCTGATATGACAGAATGGGCAAAGGTTATTAATCATTTCTTAAAACCAGGAGGGACCTTTTACATGGCTGAATTTCATCCGATGGTATGGATGTTTGACGATAATTTTGAAGGCTTAGTGATACCTTATAACAATAGTGGAGTACTTGAATTCGAATCGAATTTCTCCTATGCGAATCCTGAAAAACAAGAAGAAACCAAGAAAGAATATTCATGGAATCACGGAATTGGTGAAGTAGTTACTGCTTTAGCTTCTACAGGATTACAATTGGATTTCTTGAATGAATTCGACTACTCTCCTTACAATGTCTTTCCAGACATGGTTAAAGTAGAAGGTGGTTATCAGATAACAGGATTGGATGGTTTAATACCGATGGTTTATTCAATGAAATGGAGCAAGGCTTAGCCTTACTCCAAAATCAAAGAAACCTAATCTAACCTACCTTACTGTCTTCTCCCTGTATATTTTTTAGTGGTGATATAAATTATTCCTCCTGTTACATCTCCAAACTCGGCAGGAATACCACTGGTAATCACTCTCATTTCTGCAATTGCATTAGAAGGAATTCTTGCTGGTTCTGTCATTTTGATTCCGTCTACAACATATTGCATTCCGCCATCTCTGGAACCTCTTACATAAACGGAACCGGTCTGTTCATTTCTTTGGATGTTGGAATTGTTGGATAAAGCTAATCCAACTATATCTCCAGGTGCTACGGATAATGATTTTATCACTTTTGCATCAATAATTGTTTCTGTTGGAGCGTCTGGTTTGAAAAGGTTTGCGTGATAGGTAATATCTACTATATCCAAATTATTCATTCCTAACACTGGATTCAAAATCGTTAACTTACCTCCATTCAAAACTACTCCAAACTTGGTCTCTGGATGACTCACATCACTAAATCCGATTATGTACTTACCTGGATCTAGATTATCAAAAACAAAAGTTCCTGTTTCATCTGCAAATCCTCCTTTACCTGTATAAACGGAATCTTGATAAATGTAAAAGTTGCAGAAAGCGATCGGATCACCAGTCAATTCATCTGTAATTTGTCCTTTTAACTTTCCTTTATCTAAAGTTTGAGCGCTAATCCACGAGCTCATCATAATTGCAGATATTAATAATAGTCTTCTCATAATGTTCAATTTTAATGTTCAAACTATAGATGCAGAAACAGCTAATTTTGCATAAACTCCATCAGACTTCTGAATTCTGCTTTCATTAAGCAAATCGTATATGCTCAAAAACAACAATTGTAATCAATTGATTTACTGGTAGTTAAACACACATAAAGATGCTCGGTTTTTTATCAAACATCTTTCGTTAAAAAGCGTTTACTACTTAAATCCGTGAAGCACAGTTATTTTTGTACTTTTAAGATAGACCCATAACCATGCTAAAGAATTTCAAGTCGCTTATAATTGTTTCACTAGTAGCTCTGCTTACTTCGTGTTCACCTCATTGGGACTCTTATTCAGCTTCTAACAGTTCAAAGAATGGAAGAACTCAAAATGCAAATGGTAAATCGGGTCGAAGAAAGTCTGTAAAAAAACCCCATGCTTATTCTTCAGGTGGTGGTTACTATGCAAAAAAGAACACCGGGTTTAACGACTCTTATTCAAGAAAGTCTAAGGCTTCTAGAAAGTTATCTTGGAGTGATTCTTATTCTAAAAAGACGAAAAACAAATACTCTCGTAAGTTCGCTCATGACACGAAAAATCACAAGAAACGTGGTCGTTTGTTTAAGCCGAAAAGACGTGTTGTGAAAAGAAAAGGATCATCTAGATAAGATATCCTCTTAAATTAATTTTCCGAAGATAGATTTTATCCTCAACTGTA
>Ga0228674_1002369_pt1 | contig 10360 bp, 7 predicted proteins | sample 1D_rmetaG_FD_189054 | JGI IMG/M metagenome (GOLD analysis project Ga0228674, IMG submission 189054) | Seawater microbial communities from Monterey Bay, California, United States - 1D_r | ecosystem: Environmental > Aquatic > Marine > Coastal | place: USA: California | collected 2016-09-26
TCAAATTGAAAAACATGGACGCCATGTTTTCAAAGAAGGTACAGTGGTTATCCCTGGCGCCGTTGGTTTTACTGATGAGTTCTACGCTGTCAAGTTAGATTCGACACTGAGTGGTGCAGACATCTCATCTCAAATCCAAGACTATGTTGGAAAGAGAATCACTGGTACAACCAGTGGTGTCGTTGCAGAAGTAATCAAAGTTGATGCTGCAACAACTGATGATCCTATTACTCTTTATGTAAAGTATATTAGAACTGGTACTGATAATGTCACTACTGTTTTAGCAAACGGTGAAAGAATTTCTGCAAACGGAACAGTCGGTTCGTTTGGTTCTGGTGTAGACTCTGCACAGTTAAATGCTACAAATGCAACTGCAACAGGTTCTTCTGCAAATATTGAAGAAGGTGTTTACTTTATTCGTGGACACTTCATTAGAGTTGCCAACCAAAGAATTGTACTGGACAAATATACCAACACACCATCTTATCGTGTTGGACTTACAATTACTGAAGCTCTTGAAACACCAGAAGAAGATAGTTCTCTTTTGGATAATGCACAAGGAACTTCTAACGTAAACGCAAAGGGCGCTCACAGACTTAAATTTACTTTAACACTTTCCAAACTTGCTCTTGACTCTTCTGCTGATGAAAACTTCGTAGAACTTATTCGTATCGACAATGGTATCATCAAAGAGAAAGCAAGAAACACAGAATACTCTGTACTAGGGGATACGCTTGCTCGTAGAACCTTTGATGAATCTGGTGACTACACAGTTCGTGATTTCCAAATAGATATTCGTGAAAACGCAAACGATGGTTTGAACAACGGTATCTATAGTATTGGTGCAACGACTGATGATGGTAATACTGCATCTGATGATTTCTTATCAATACAACTATCGCCAGGCAAAGCATATGTTCGTGGATATGAAATTGAAACTGTATCACCAAAGTACATTGATATTCTTAAACCAAGAACATTTGAAAACTTTAATGCTGCTGTAACACCACAGGAAGTTGGTAACATTGTTATTGTAGATAAAGTTCATGGACAACCAGAACTGACCCCTCTCATCTCTGGTGAGATTGATCAACCATATCGTGAGATTGCTCTACACAACCAACAAACTGGTACTCGTGGAACTGCCGCTGGTAGTAAGATTGGTTTTGCTCGTGCAAGAGCGTTTGAACACTTTGAGGGTAATACTGGAACTTCAGCACATATCCTTGCTGGTGCATCAACCACAGATACTAAATTCAAACTTTACCTCTTCGACATTCGTATGTTTACTACACTTACAATGTCTGGTACACCAAGTCCTGCTGCTGTTCAAGGTGCAAAGATTACTGGTGTAAACTCTGGAGCACACGGATATGTTTCCAGTGCTTCAAGTGGTACTGCTCTTGTATTGACTTCTGTTGTGGGAACATTTACCCCTGGCGAAAAAGTTAAGTCAACCTCTTCACAGGAGACAGATGAGATTCTTGAGAATAGTTCAAACGCAGACTTGACTATTGCTTCTATTACTATCAACGATTTCAGTGCAGTCAAACAAGTTCACATGAATGATCCAGATACAGGTGATTCAGATTTCTCTGCTGATGTAGTATTGTCTAACAATATCACACTTGCTGGACTTGTGACATACGGTGGTTCGGGTACAACAGTCAACGGTTTCCAAACTGACTTTACAACAGAACTTAAAGTGGGTGATGTCATTGCTCTTCCAACAGGCGCCGCTGGTGCATTGGAAGAAAGAAGAGTAACAGCAGTCACAAACAATACGACTATTACCATTAGTGCATCAATGACTAACGGTGTGACTTCAGTTGCTGCAACTAGAAAAAGGGCACAACTCACAGATCAAAATAAAAATATTCTTATCAGAAAATTGCAGAAGGGTGGTATAAAAACTCTCAAGACAGAAAATAATGGCGGGGTATCTGATACTGCTGTTGTTGTTAGACGCTCTTTTGAAGATGTATCTACAGTGGGCGGACAGGTTTCATTCTCTGCTGGTGCAAACGAAACATTCAATGCGATTTCAAATACTGACTTTGTTCTTGTTGTCATAACATCAGGTGGTGGTTCTGCTGCTACAGGTGATATTATTAACCTCAATAGTTCTAACGTAACAGTTGCTGGTTCTGGAACAAACTCACTAACGATTACATCTTCAGCGCTTCTTGGTAATGCTGCTGAGGTTCGATTAATTGCAACACTTACAAGAACAACTGTCAACGAAAAAACAAAGACAAGAAATAGAATGAAGATGACTCTTGTTGATAACGATGGAGTTGCTGGCGGTGCTGCATATGGTACGTCTGCACACCATAAAGATATTTCTCTAGGTTTTGCTGATGTATTCAAAGTACACGCAGTCTACGACTCAGAAGATTCAACTGCGAACCCAACACTTCCACAATGGACAGTCACAGGTGCAAGTGGTTCATTCACAAAAGGTGAATTGATTACTGGTGCAACTTCTGGTGCTATTGCTAGGATTATTAATCCTATCTCTCCAATCACATATGTTCCTGTAAATGGTGCAGACTTTACTGCTGCAGAAACAATCTCTGGTGCAGAGAGTTTACAAACAGCAACACTAGATACATTCACTGACGGTTCTCGTGATGTGACAACTTTATTTACGGTTGATACTGGACAAAGAGATAACTTCTACGATGTAGGACGTATTGTTCGTAAAGCAGCATCGGCAACACCAACTGGTAGATTGCTTGTTGTATACGACAACTTCGATCATGGTTCTGGTGACTTCTTTACAGTAGACTCCTATAGTTCAATTAGTTATAAAGACATTCCAACATACTCTGCTACTCGTGTTGATCCAGAGGTTGCAGAACCTACTGGTGAATATGACTTGGGTGATTCAGTTGATTTCAGACCAAGAGTTGCTGATGCAACCACATCGACAGCAACGATTCAGTCTCAGACAGTACACAAAGTAACATCAATGTCCTTTAATTTTGAGAACAGAAACTTTGCTGGTACTGGTTCATCTACTGTTGATATTCCAAAAGACAACTCAAACTTCCTTTACGATTTTGACTTCTATGTTGGACGTATCGACCTTCTTTATCTAACACCGCTGGGTGACTTCAAAGTTGTCAAGGGTGCAGATGCAGAGATTGCTGCTCCACCAAAAGGTTTAGATGATGCAATGAAGATTGCTCAAATCAATCTAAACCCATTTGTCAAATCTACTGATGATGTAAACTTTATCAAAGTTAATAATCGCAGATATACAATGCGTGACATTGGTAAGTTGGAAACTCGTATTAACAATGTAGAATATTATACTGCATTGAATATGCTTGAGACTACTGCACAATCAACAGAGATTACTGATGCAAACGGATTGAATAGATTTAAGTCTGGTATTCTTGTCGATAACTTTAGAGGACATAAAACTGGTGACGTACAACATCCAGATTATCGTGCCGCTATCGACATGGAGAATGCAGAACTTCGTCCAAAGTATTATATGAAAGGCGTTTCTCTTGTAGAGGATAATGTTTCGGACGCAGACAGAACTAATGATCAATATCAAAAGACTGGCGACATTCTAACACTTCCATATGCACACACTGTTGTTGCATCAAACCCATATGCAACCAGAGTTGAAAACCTTAACCCTGTTCTAAATTTTGCATGGGCAGGAGTTTGTGTGTTGTCACCATCTGGTGATGAGTGGTTTGAAGTAAATAAACTTCCAGATATTATTATCAATAGAGAAGGAAACTTCGATACAGTATTCGCACAGAATCGTAATGCTATTGGAACAGTTTGGGGTGCATGGCAATCACAGTGGGGTGGTCGTGTTGTAACAACAACTCAGACAGTTCGTGAACACAGGTTTATTAATCTTGGACAACCAAGAGGTCGTGCGGTTCTTAGAAGAACAATCGTTCAGGCAGAAGATGGAGGCCCAGTAAACAGAAGAGGTATTAGCACTCAGGTAATTCCACAGATTGATATGGAATCACAGGGTGAAAGAGTTCTATCTCGTGCTCTTATTCCTTTCATTCGTGCAAGAAATGTTACCTTTACTGTAACTGGTATGAAACCTTTAACTAAGGTGTATCCTTTCTTTGATAAGACTTTGGTTACAAATCAAGTCACACCAACAGGTGGTTCTGCTGGTGGAAATCTTGTGACATCTGCTGCTGGTAAAATCTCAGGTGTCTTTGCAATTCCCGATCCAAACAAAAGAGGTAATCCTAAATTTAGAACTGGTGATCGTGTATTCAGACTAACATCATCAGCAACAAATTCTGTGTCACCAGAACCAGAAACATTTGCACAGGCAACATATTCTGCAACTGGTATTCTAACCACAACACAGGAAACATTTATTGCAACTCGTAATGCAAGGGTAGTTACACGCTCTGTACAAGAGACTGCAAACTCTGGTATTGTAAGACAGCAAGTCGTTGGATGGTGGGATCCGCTCGCACAATCATTTATGCCACAAGCAGAAGGTGGAGAGTTTATCACTAAGGTTGATGCTTTCTTCCAACAGAAAGATACTGACTTGCCTGTTACTTGTCAAATTCGTGAGATGGATAATGGTTATCCTACAACAAAGGTTCTTCCATTTGGTTCTGTAACATTTGAACCATCTCAGGTTAATGTGTCTGATGATGCTTCTGTTGCAACAACATTTACCTTTGAAGCACCTGTCTATGTTAAGAATGGTGTGGAATATTGTATTGTCCTACAAACAGATTCAGATAAGTATCTTGCATGGATTTCTCGCATGGGTGAGATTGATGTGGGTGGTTCTAGAATGGTTTCAGAACAACCATACCTTGGTGTTCTTTTCAAATCACAGAACAATACTACTTGGACTGCATATGACTTTGAGGACTTGAAGTTTAATCTTTATCGTGCTCAATTTGATACATCCAAGACAGGAACTATTACTCTAAATAATGATGTTCTTCCAACTAAGAATTTAGAACCAAATGCAGTGAGAACAATAAACGGTCAATCATTTGTCAAGATTACTCATCGTGATCATCATATGTATGACGTAGACAACAATATTACAATATCTGGAGTTTCCTCTGGTATTGGTTCAACCTTGAATGGTGCTCTTGCTCAAAACAACACCACCAGTTTAACTCTCGCATCTTCTTCTGGATGGCCTTCTTCGGGTACTGTCCATGTGAAGATTGGTGATGAGGTGATGTCAGGTACAATCTCAGGAACAACAATAGGTGGAAGTTCTGCTGGTGATTTAACTCGTGGAGTACAGGGTTCAGCTTCTGCTCACTCAAGTGGTGCTACAGTTGAGTTGTATCAACTTAATGGTATTCCTCTAACAGAGGTTAACAAGACTCATAATGCACTTGCAAATATTACTATTGATGGGTATACAGTAAGTACTACAGCAAATGCATCTGCTGATGGAACAGGTGGGGGTTCAAATGTTTTCGTAACAGAGAATGCTCAGATGGATGTTATCCAAACTCTTGTTCCTACAGTTGAATTGCCTGATACGTCTTTGACTGCAAAGGTAAGAACAACTTCTGGTACTTCACCAGATGGTTCTCAGAATTCCTTTACCAAGTCAACGCTATCTCAAGCATTACCTATTCCAATCGGTGAGGATTTCCATTTTGCAAATCCAAAGATTGTTACTTCTCAACTAAATGAGACTTTAGAACTTGCTGGAGATAAATCTTTCAATCTTATCTTTACAATGACTTCTGATAAAGACAATCTTTCCCCTGTCATCGACTTGGACAGAAAATCTATTATCGCAGTTGCAAACCGCTTAGATAATATTGATAGTGCTGCTGACTTGGGTGCTACTCCACTCCAAGCAGACTTTGTTCAACCAACAGAACCAGATGGTGATAACACTGAAACAATCTATTGTACAAAGAAGGTTCAGTTGCAAACTCCTGCTACTGCAATCAGAACATACTTGGATGCAGTAAAGTTTGACTCTGCTGAAATTCAAGTGATGTATAAAATTCTTCGTTCAGATGATGCATCTGATTTTGATGAAATTGGTTGGGAATATTTTAACACAACTGGAACACCAGACACGAATGTAAACGCCTCTGTTAATAATGAGGACTTCATTGAAAGACAATATACTGTTGAAGGACTTTCAGAGTTTATCGCATTCGCAATCAAGATTCGTATGCAAGGAACAAACACTTGTGAAGTTCCTCGTATCAAGGATCTAAGAGCAATCGCATTGGCAACCTAAAATGACTGAATATTTACAAGTAAAAGACCATCCAGATTTAGCACGAGACACACAATCTCATGCAGTGGTAAACACAAATATGGCAGCATATCAAGCGGCAGTCGAACGCTCTCGTGTTGCACAAAAAAATAAAGATGAATTGAGAGATGCAGTAAGAGACATAAATAACTTAAAGAGTGAAATGCATGAAATCAAAGACCTTTTATTGCAAATGATGGATAGAAAATAATGGCAGATCGTAACGCACCAGCAAGTTTTACCTTTGAAGAGTGGAGAGTTGAGTTCAATCAACTGGCAACTGATGTCGGTGATATTGCAAATCTTCCTTCAACTGTAAATGGTAATAATGTCACAGATGTTATTGAAGCAATTAAAGAATTGGAAAATGGACTTAGTTCTGTTCTCTTCCCAACTGTAATTGACTTTGATGATTCTACTGGCGTGAACAGTGAACGAATCAAATTCGGCCTCCATGACGATTTACAGATATACCATGACGGAACAAATTCAATAATTAATCATACAGGCACAGGTGGACTACAGATAACTTCTGACTCTACAACTCTTACAATGCCAGTTTCAAGTGGTGTGATTGCTACTGAAGGATTTGGTATTGCTCTTGCGGTTGCGCTCGGGTAATCATTATAAATAGATTAAACAAAGGAAGATAAAAGAATGGCAAACAATTTTAAGAATGCATTTGCAACAAGTGTGAGTACCAACTCTGGTTCACCTACAGATGTATATACTTCAAACAATGGATCTGCCTGTAACTCAATTCTTATCGAACTTGATATTTCAAACACAGGAACTTCTGCTGTTCAAGTAACAGTTCTCATAAGAGACAGTAGTGCTAATGCATCATTTCATATTATTAAAAATGCACCTATCCCTGTTGGTTCAGCACTTAAAGTGGTATCAGGACAGAAGATTGTGTTAAATGGTGATGATAAAATTCAAGTGTATGCTTCTGCTGCAACTGTGGATGTGGTTGCATCAATCCTACAAGATGTAACATAAGGGGTAGATAATGACTGATTCATATATTGGTATCAATGCACCAAACAGAATATCTGCTGCATTTCAGAAAGAGGATTTCGCTGGTTCTGACTTGGGTAATATTACTGTTAGTGGCGTGACACACGCAAACGCATATGCGTTGGATACAGATGTTGATGGTTCAAATGCTGAAAACCTTTATGTAGTTGTAGATAACGTGGTTCAAGAACCAGATGTAGCATTTACAATCCATGAGAACGCAAGTCAACAACCAAGAATTATTAAGTTCGCTGGTTCTCTCTTGTCAACCGCTTCTATCTATGTAGTTCATAGAGGTATCGGTTCTATGACAATGAAACCACCAACAGGTTCAGTTGGTGCAGATGAACTTGCATCGAATCTAAAGTCATTCACCACAGATGTATTTACTGGTAACGGTTCAGCAACCGCATTTACCTTATCAGAAACACCACCAAACGCAAACTCAGTTTTGGTTTTCGTTGATGGTATCTTACAGAAGTCATCAACCAACTATGCCATCTCAGGTACAACTCTAACATTTACTTCTGCCCCAGACGCAAGTGCTGAGATTGAAGCAAAACATATGGGTATTCGTGGAGTGGTTCGCAGAAGTACAGATTTTCAGTATGATGCATTTACTGGTAATGGTTCTTTGACTGCATTCACTTTAAGTAACAATGGTGCAACAACAAATAGTGCGTTTGTGTTTTACAATGGTATAGCACTCAAACCAACAGCTGATTATGCCATTAGTGGTACTACTCTAACAACAACCTTTGCACCAGTAGCAAACTCAGAAATAATGGTGAGGTATCAAATCTAATGCCAAGTAATTCAAAAAATCTCGCAGAGTACTTAAACACAGATACAACATCTGCAACAGCAGATATCGCAGACGGTTCAATAACACTTGCAAAACTTTCTGCGTCTGGAACAAAAAACAATACAACATTTCTTCGTGGCGATAATACATTCTCTGCATTGTCAACAACTCTTGCTGGACTAGATGATGCCACAGTAAATGCAAGTGACCCCACATACAATCAAAATATTGCTGGCGCTTCAGTTGGACACCTTTGGATAAACTCTACTTCTGGTGAAGCATATGTATTAACTGATGCAACAACAAACGCAAATGAATGGATAAATGTTGGTGATGGAACTGGCTTAATTGGTGCCCCATATACTGTAAATTATCTCATGGTAGCTGGTGGAGGGTCTAGTGGTGCCACAGGTGGTGGCGGTGGCGGTGGATTGGTAGAATCCAATTTAACTGTGACTGCTGGAGCAGTATATACAGTTACGGTTGGTGCTGGAGGGTCTGGCACAGGCGGTGGCGGTGCTACTGCAAACGGTAATAATGGCAGCAATTCAACACTTACATCCGTTGCAACTACTGTCTTGGGTGGTGGTTATGGTGCTGGTGGTGACCGTGTTGGTGGTGCTGGAGGTTCTGGTGGCGGCGGTGGTGCTGATGGTCAATCAAATTCTGGTGGTGCTGGAACTGCCGGACAAGGAAATGCTGGTGGTAGCTCAGCTGCAAACGGTGCCGGAACAGGATTTGCTGGTGGCGGCGGTGGTGGAAAAGGTGCTGTTGGTGCAAACGGTTCTAGTGGAACTGTTGCTGGTGCCGGTGGTAATGGTGCAATCTCGACAATTATTACTGCTGCTAATGCAAACACTTATTCTGTTGGAGAAGTATCTGGTTCTGATGTATACTACGCTGCTGGTGGCGGCGGTGGTGCCTATGTATATAATGGTACTGGAACTAGAGCTCTAGGTGGTCTAGGTGGCGGTGGTGACGGTGGAACAAATGGAACTAACTCTACTGCCGGAGTAGACAATACTGGTGGTGGTGCCGGTGGACAGGGTAATACTTCTAGTGGTACTGGTCAAGGTACAAGACAAGATGGTGGTGACGGAGTTATCATTCTAAAGTTCGCAAACACAAGTTTTTCTGGAAATGTTACTGGAGCTTCTGTAGAATCTTTTGTTCAAGGTTCTGATAGAATTTTAATTTTCAAATCATCTGGAACATATACGGCGTAAGGAGAAAATATATAATGTCACATTTTGCAAAAGTAGTAGACGGTGTTGTAACAAATGTTATTGTTGCAGACCAAGATTTTATTGATAATATGCTTGATACATCGCCTGGCAGATGGATTGAAACATTCAAAGATAGAAGTCAGAGAAAAAATTATGCTGGTATAGGATTTTCATACGACCTTGATAGAGATGCATTTATCCCATCAAAACCATATGCGTCTTGGACACTGGATGAGGATACTTGTTTATGGGAGCCTCCAGTTGCACATCCTGGCGATGGAGCATATAATTGGAATGAAGAAACTAAAAAATGGATTGAAGTAACCGAATAAATAGATATGAAAAACAAAGGTAGAAACTAAATGGCATATATAGGAGCAGCACCAACCTACGGTGTGTTTGACAGACAAGTTTTGGCGGGTGATGGTACAACCACATCTTACAATCTTGATCACATGGCAGTGCCAACTTCTTTGTTGGTTGTACTGGATGGTGTCGTTCAAGAACCAGAATATTCTTATTCAACGAATCTTACTGCTGGACAACCAAAGATTACTTTTTCAGAAGCACCAGATAATGGTGGTAGAGTATCTATTGTCTATCTTGGTAATGAGGTTCTTACTGCAACGTCCGCTACTTCATCGACACACATAGATGAGTTTAACGGAAATGGTTCTGCAACTGCATTTACTTTGACAAGAACCCCTGCTGCAAATAACGCTCACAACTATGTTGTATTCATTGATAACGTATTTCAAAGATACGGTTCTTCATATGCATACACTGTTAGTGGTGCAACAATTACATTTACTTCTGCTCCACCATCTGGAACAAATAACATTCAAGTAATACAATTAAACGGTGTTAACACACTAAATACTGTTGCGAATGGAGCGATTAGTAAAGCAAAACTAGACTTTGATCCAGAAGATGACGCAACAGCACTGGCAATTGCTTTAGGATAAATAGGAAAAAAACATGGCGAACACATTCAAAAATGCAGCAACAGCAAACGTATCCAATAGTTCATATGCAACTTTGTAT
>Ga0228674_1002371_pt1 | contig 10359 bp, 10 predicted proteins | sample 1D_rmetaG_FD_189054 | JGI IMG/M metagenome (GOLD analysis project Ga0228674, IMG submission 189054) | Seawater microbial communities from Monterey Bay, California, United States - 1D_r | ecosystem: Environmental > Aquatic > Marine > Coastal | place: USA: California | collected 2016-09-26
TATTTACACGGTACCATCATATAAGCGTTTTGCATGCCACCCTCATAGTAGCAATGCACGCAGTAGGGAGTTTTTCTTGTACCCCCCCTGGCCAGCCCGAGGGGAGGTGCTCGAGTTATCATGTTCGAAGAAACCGGAATACCGTGCAAAAAAAATACTACTTGGCATGCAGAACCCTTACATGATGGTACCGTGTAAATAAGGGGTGCTCGAGTTTTAAAAGTCGAGCACTCGATTTTCGACTTCTGCATGCCAAGTAGTATTTTTTTTGCACGGTATTCCGGTTTCTTCGAACATGATAACTCGAGCACCTCCCTTCGGGCTGGCCAGGGGGGGTACAAGAAAAACTCCCTACTGCGTGCATTGCTACTATGAGGGTGGCATGCAAAACGCTTATATGATGGTACCGTGTAAATAGTGTTCTGGTGTGAACCGAATGGTGTGTGAACACACTTTTTGAAAGAGGGGAACCACTTGTAACTTGTGTCACAGACGGACCCTGAGACCCCTCCGCCTTTCACGCATGTTCAAATCAGAGCAGACGGGCGTTTTGTGCGGCCGTTGCAAAGTGCGAGTAGTCTTTGCTGGTGAAGAAGGTGGTGTCCCTCGCCAGCGCGTTCTTCCACAGAAGCGCCTGCTTGTACGCCAGATCGTAGGAGAGCACAGCGGCCAGGCCTTGGTTGGTCTTGGAGCGTTTTGTGGGCGAAGTGAGGGTGGCACCGCCAATGATGTCGTTAATGCTTAGAAACCCGTGTCGATACGCGTAGACGATACCAAAGAAGATGTATGCCGCGCTGAAGGTCGGCTCGTAAAAGGACGCACTTGGATTGGACTGCATGGTCATAAGAGCGTAAAAGACCGCCTTGGCCTCGTCGCTCTGCTTAAAGTCTTTAAAGGCCTGATGTTTGCGATTGATGGCCAGCAATTGCGGAATGCTGCTGATTGTCCCGTTTGTGGCGGAAGAGACGAAGCGCAACTTGTTAACGACGGCGTATTCCTTCTCGGCAGGAGGCAGTTCGAGCGCGCGCATCGAATGCGTCGAAACGGCGGTAGCGTACGATTCGCAGCTGGATGTGAGGGAGTCGGTGGAAGCCACGCGTGTAAACGAGTAGGCGGTCGGGATTTGTTCGGACGAAGCGACGCTGCTCGTTTCCGGTTCGCGATACTGTTGCAGCGGATTGAGATTGAAAGACGTCGTTGTGGGTGCCGACATCTTTTCGCGCATGCCGTTGAGCGACGCCTGTAAGGCGAGGCCGGTGTGCAGCGAAATCGACTCCGGTTCTTGCGCGGTGGCGACGCCACGCGAACGTTTAAGCGGCGAACCCGTCACAAGCGGCCGCACCTCGCTGTTGAGACGCTGCTTGCGTGCCTTTACGGGCGCCATTGGCGGCGGCGGTGGCATCAACGGAGATGCCCACGGAGACGACGAGGACGGCATTGACGACGAGGACGGCATCTTGGACAGTTCGCAATCGATGGTGGACATATCGATGGTCGTAGAGGCCGTCGACATCGTCTCCGTGGCCGCCGAAGGCGAGTCGATCGGATGGGAAAGCGGTGGTTGAAAGACTTGCTTGGCCGCGAGCGGTATGGCGGCGAACATTTGCGACACGTCGTCGTTGTCGACACCGTAGTCGAATTCGCCGCGCGATTTGTCGACAAGCGCGTCGGCGGCGTCGGCGATGGCGAACAGGTTTTGTTGCACGTGCTCGTCTTCGAGGTGTTGTGCGTCCAACAGCGTCGAGCCATCGTGCGCGCCCAAGCCCCAAAGGGTGAGATTGATCAAGTTGTAACGCTCCTGGTGGTGCGTGAACTCACTGTCGGCCCTTTTGAGACACAGCTCGACCTGTTGAGCCTTTTGATGCATAACGGCCGCCTTTTTTGTCAACTCTTGGATTTTCTTGAGATCGACGCCGTGCGTCGACAAGATTTCGATGGAATCCTTCATCTTTTTGTGTCCATTGTACAGCGTCTCGTGCTCCGCTTTGAGCAAAGCGCTGTGCTCATGGCTGCGCACCTTGTGTTTTGACACGATTTCGAGCGCCTCTTGCAGCTCCGACACGGGGGCCGTCTTGAGATCCGCCGCCGAGCAGAGCAGCAGATTGTGCGTCACCTCGTTGGTGCAGCAGGGCACAACGACGTGTTTGCGAAGGTTGGTCAAGACCATCAAGACGGGACCCTTTGAGCTCACATTGATCGTGGACATGTTCTGATTGTTGAACGCATGCTGAACGAAGCGTTTGATCATCTGTGAGACGGCGCTCGGGCGAAGGTTGGCTTTCAGCATGAGAATGTTCGCGTCGCTCATGTAATGGCGCTCTTTGGCGTCCGGAACGAGCTCGGAGAGCAAATGCGTAAGGGCGCCTTCCTTGGGGTTGCGCAGGAGCTCCTCTTTTTTGCGCAGGGCGGTGTAGAAGACTTCAAGCCACCCAAGAACGATGACATTGACGACCAGACGCAGCGTGGGCGGCCTGATGTCGCGCATGCGCATCGTGCACGTGTCATGCATGCACGTTTTTTGGTGCTTACAAAGGCGGCGCAAGTCGGCATTGATCAGGTGTAAGAGGGCCCTGATGTTCTCGACGCCGACCTCGCCCATGCGGATTGTCTGATTTTCGCAAAGGAGTTGCGCGTGCCTGTTCACTTGCGTCAGCTCCAACAGGAGCGGGTCACTGAGGTTGATCGCTTGCGTGAGCGCCTTGCGCTCGAGCGTCTTTTGCATCGACTTGAGCTCCTTGGGGACGCCGTGATACACATCTTGCGACGTTTTGGCCTCGTGGGTGCGCGCCTCTTCGGCGCAAGTGGCCGGCAGATCCTCCTTGCCGGCATTCGCGTGGATGACCTCGCCGCGCGCCGTCAGCTCGCCCTCTTCGGCTGTCTTGTTGCCCGCGTAAGCGAGCGAAACGCTCACAACGCCGTGGTCGACGCCACAAATCATGCAAACGTACATGTTGCCTCCACTTGTAGTGCCGACCGACCTTTCGCCGCAGACCTTGCACAAGCTCGCCACGGTGGGGTCGATGAGGCCAATGGAACCTTGGCGCATCTCTTCGGGCGTCGCCAAACGACTCTTTGCCGGACAAAACTCGTTCAAAACGACGCCACGACGTAAGCAATGAACGGCGATCGAATCACCGCCTCCTGGATCGTGCGAGTGGCTAAGACGATCAAACGCGCGGGTGCCTTCCTTGCACAAGGCACGCAGCAGGGCCTTCGATTGCTCTTCAAACTTGGCCTGGGTGTTCTGATAGTCTTGATTGCGTTTGGACTGCTCAACGCGCCTCTCTTCGGGAAGAAGTTGCGCGATCGTGCCACCGAAGCGACGCGCGCGCGGTTTTATGAAGCTGGCCATCGACGACGTGGAGATGGCCTCGCTTACAACGGATTGATGGTCGCTTTCTTCCGTCGACGCCGTCTTCGATATCGAAGAACGACGCATTACACGATTCCACATGCTCATGGTGATCCTCAATAATCGAGAGCTGCGAGAAGGGAAACGGAAACAGGGGACAAAACACAAGCGCTTTGATCAGCAGTGGACACATGCGCGCACCCCTATTTGCGCAGGCGCAAGCGCGCCATGCATGGAGCAGAGCAAAACGCGGCGACGGGCCGCAGCGACCAGAACGAACGCAACAACGTGCGTACATTCCAATGTGACGTCACGCGTCGCGACGTTCGGTCGCTGCGGCCGTCGACAGGCACTCGGCAGGTGCGGAAAGACGGCGTGCAAAACGCATGGGCATTGTGTCACCTTTTGTCCACAAGAAAAGCACGCGCCGACCAAAGACCACCCTCTCCTACTTACTCCTTGTCTAATTATCACGCAACCCGTCTTCTTATTAGCGCAACTGCTCGACTATGCAGTTACATGCGATCACATTTTCGCTCATTTTGTGTCGTTTTTGGTTTCATTTCCGCCGCTGTTGCGTCCCGTTTATATTATACCACGCATGCGTTGACATCCTGGGCGGATAGTGTTGGGGTGGCAACACCTGCATGTTTGGCTGCATGTTTGGCTGCATGTTTGGATGCATGTTTGGCTGCATGTTTGGCTGCACAAAGTGTGGAGGAGGTGTCAACATGTTCGGCAGTGGCGTCATAATCGCGACCGAGCTGAAACCAGACGCCGGATCTGACAAAGAAACGATGTGCGACGGCGTTGGCACGGGACTCATCGCGTGCGGCGCCTCGGCCTGCGCCGGCGGTGTCGGCGATGGAGCCGGCTGCAACGTCGGCGTGGCTTGCGGCGTCGAATCGGGCGACATGACCGGTGAGACCGTTTGAGTGACCACTTGGCCGCACAGCCGGTCAAGCAACGCTTGATTGTAATACGCCATATGCGTCAGCTGATCCGTCATCAGACGCACGGAACCTTCGAGACGAGACAGGCTCCGTTCGATGTGGTGAATGCGCGAATCGTGCGCCTCACGCTGCACTCGCAACAGATCGAGTCGCTGTGACACCGACACCAAGTGCGTGGCCAGCGTGCGTTCCGCCAAACTCGAGCTCTCGTGGTTGATCAACGACAACACCTGCGATAGCAAAATCTTCTGTTTCGCATCGACCGAGGAGGCTTTGGTCGGATTGGCGACCGGCTGGGATAGCACCGTGTGCAAATCGGGCACCGAGTTGGCCTTCTTGCGCGTACGTCGCGACAAATGGTTAGAAGAGCCCTCACCTTTCGACTGGCTCGAAGGAGGCCCGCGCGCTTCCTTAATCGGCGTCTGCTGCATTGCGAGATGCGCATCAAAACATTCATAAGGCAGAGAAAGGTTGACTGGCGACGGCGTTCGAACCAAAGCAGGTTCCTTCGATTGTATGGACGCTTCTGGCTTGTTCAACTCGAGAGAAGGTATGGCATTGAGACCGTCGGTGGCGTCGGTGGCGTCGGTGGCGTCGGTGGCGTCGGTGCATTCGGGTGTTGTGATGGGTGAAGGCGGCATAGTGGGAGGAGTACTAAAACGGACAAAAAAGTTGTAAACGCTTACACCGCTGCTTATCTTTTGATTAGTTAGCGTAAATCGTGCTCATTCTAAACTTAGTAGCAGCAACAGCCCCATCGCCTGCAGCGCGGCGACGAAAAAGAGCATCTGACTGGGCGTGATGGCGTACCACCACGCGTCGGCGATTAACATGACCCCTATGCCCAAAACGACAGCCGCCGTCGAAAAGAAGGCGCACATCAATATGGACGTCGACGCGCCCAGACCGCGCACGCACGAAACCAACAGCATCACCCCGTGCACGCCAATCGAACCGAGCATCGCCGCAACGGCCCATCCCAAACCCTCAAAAGCATTGGCTCGCACGTACCGCACAAACTGGATCAGCGTTTCGATGGTGCCAATCCACAACGCCGCAAAGGTGAACGGCAAGAAGGCCTTTGCCAGCCACGGGCTGATCAACGACGCGATCGTCACCGGAACACCCACAAAGAGCGACGCCGACGCAACGGACACGTCTCGACGACTCCGATGCCACCAATTGCTCTCGTCGCGGTACACGTCGTCTTTCAAATCCTCATTCAACCGGAATTCGGTGCGCGATCGCTTTAATTCGACACGCAATTGATGCGTTTCCTCCTGATTGGTAAACATGAGGAGGTGTTCTTGTGCCAACGTTCGAACGAACACGCAGTTTATTACCACACACCTTGTTAGACAGATCACACACATACCACACATACCACACATACCACACAACAGGCAATCTGTAACTTCCCGCACGCGCTTGCTCCACTTTAGATGACCTCGATGCCGAGGTGGTGGAGCGAGTTGCCAATGTCGGCGCGCGTGATCTGCTTGCCCTTGCGCCAGTTGACGTAGCGGCAAGCGCCGTAGATGGTATTGTGCAGGAAGGTGTCGAGGTGGTCGCGCGACTCGTTGTAGATGTCGGCCGAAATGTTGCCCACCGCTGCGCGACGAGCCACCTTGCGGATGCCAGAGCTCGTCAGCCCGCGCTTCAAGGTGGTGTCGACGGCGCGAGTCTTGTGGCGTTTCGGCACCTGCGACACCGAACCGGCACCCGAGGCGACCGGCTTGGTCTTGACGTTCTTGGGGGGAGCAGCCTTGGCGTCCTTGTTGGGCATAGTCTTCAAAAACTCGGGCACTTGCGTTCAAAAGCGGAAAAAACGACGGCGATTTGCCCAAACGATGTCAATAGTGACATCGGAGTGATATACGCACGTTTAGCGCAAGCCGCGCGTGCCTATAGAACCTAAACATGCACTTGTGTCTTTGAATTGGTCGCTTCTTTGCCGGCGGCGCCTGTGGCCTGCGCGTCGCTTGGCTCGTCCAAGTTGGTCGATTCGATTACCCCTTGGGTCGAGGCGGCGGGCGAGGTGATTGAGGGGGTCGGCGAGGCCCTCTTCGTTGGCAACAAGACGGTGGGTGCTTTGAGAGCGGACGCCCCGGGCTGAGACGCGCTGGACGCGCTGGACGCGCTGGACGCGCTCGTCATGCGTTCCGCTTGCGACGCGCGTGCGTTTTGCGAATTTCGGCGGGCACGCACTGGCATAAAACGAAAGAAGCCTTGTCGAGGCGTGGAGGCCCCGGCGTCGCGTTCCAACTCGAGCATGCGCGCGTTCGTGCGTTCGGTTGTCTGTTTGTGATACGTTTGCAACCCTTGCAATCGACGCGAAGTCTCGTCAAAGCCCGCTTTTGCCACAGAAGCGGCGTGCTCGACGGCCCGCACGCGAAGGCTCTCTTCGGCAAGCGCGCGCTCGGTTCGTTCCAAACGGAGGGACAGCTGCTCGACGATTGCGCACAACTCGTCGTGCTCGGCTCGATCGGGGCCATCGTCGTACTCTTCGTCGTCGGCGCCACCAAACAAACCGGATCGACGGCTTGTGCGACTCGAACGACGCTCGGAGGCTCGCTTCGACGTCTTTGAAGCGCGCTGTGATAAGCGCGTTCTGTCGCTAGGAGCGGTCCACGCGAACACGCCTGGTTTGGCGGCGAGGGATTGATTTCGCTTGCGCAACTCCAGCACGCGCTGCCGGTCCGCCAAGATGGGCACAATCCGCTGCCGCGCTTGTCGCAAAATGGCACATGTTGTGCTCTTCTGGGTCCAAGCATCGATCAATACCACGAATTTATTACAATTCGTGCGAGCCGCGGCGTCACCGCGTGCGTCCGCTACGCCGCTGGCCACATTCGACACGTATTCGTCGTCTTGGTCGTCGTCTTGGTCGTCGTCTTGGTCGTCTTCGTCGTCGTTCTCGTCGTCGTCGGAATAAGCTTGGACGACGGGTTTCGCTTGTGGCAAGGCGCACAAGAGCAGGGCCAGCGCCATCAGATGTTCGCCAAAGATGGCCATGCTCAGACAGGAGGCGTCGTCCAGGTTGACATCAATCGGATTCGCGCCAAAGCGAATCAGCTCACACATGGCCTCTTCGTGGCCGTAAAGCGCCGTCAAGGCCAACGCCGACGTGCCCGCATTGTCGCGCACGTCGTCAGGTCGTAAAGTACCGTGCGTCAACAAATCTCGTAAGCTGGTCAAATTGGTGCTCAACACGATCTCAGGGTTTTCAATGTCCGTAGAAACGGCGGTCCGCCCACTCTTGGTGCGTTTGCTGCAAGCACGTGCGTGTTGTCTCAAATCCAGACCGCATGCAAACAGAAGTTGGTCTTTTTCGGAGAGATCGCCCACACTGCTTCTTCGATTCAGCATAAACTTTGGTTTGCTCCCATCCACGGCACCTCTCGTCAACTCTCACTTTATGTATAAACCATGTGATGCGTGGCACGCTATAGCAATTAGCGGGTCTGTGATGTTTGCGCAAAACTCATTCCCACGAGACACTCCGAATCAGAGGCCTCGAACGACTCGACCAAAAGCACAACCAAAGCAGCCAAAGCCAACGCCGTTGCTCTCGGAAGACGAGGAAGAAGGGCCGGGGACTGGTTCAGAGCGGTGTTGTCAACAGAATTACTTGCTTTGCAACACAATCCAGCTGCCATTGTGGGCGTTCGCTCTCATCTTGCTCTTGTTGCTGCTGTGTCTGATTATGACGATCGTTGCGATCTGGCTGGCGGCCGATTGGCCTTCGAGGCACGCTTGCACCGCCGTTTACATGCACAACACGCAGCTCTCTGAGGCGATGATTCCTTCGGCAGTGTCGCGTCCGGTTGCGCCCGATTGCAGCATCTGCGCGACCACCTCGCAGGTTCCGGTGTGGATCACGCCGCACATGCTGTGCGAGATCCGACCGTCGTTGGGAAACAGCAGTGACGCGCGCGCGTTTTGCAACGACATTCCCCCGTTGGCGAGCGAGCACCTCAAGGCGTGCGTCACGCGCGGCGAGTTGGTCGACTTGTGGCGTCGTGACATCTGTCATCGCACGCACATTGATAACACGCCCGATACGTGGTTTGGCGTGTTTGTTGGCACCAAGAGCTTGGTCAACCTAGGATTCGATGGACACTTGTTTTGTGATGCCACACGAAACAAATGAAACGACGCTAAAAATAGTACATCTATAGTCTCGTTAACGTCGATTAAAAAATGACAAAGGCGGCGCTGCGTTCGTTTTTGAAACAGAGCGCCAGCGTGCACTTGGGCAAATGTGGAGGACACAAGGCGTTTGTGACGCGTACAGGGCCACGCGCGATCTTTAAGGGTTTAACAAAGCGTCTCGAGGCGTCCGTCTTTTCGAAGGCGTCCTTGCCACGCGCGGCACTGAATAACTCGTCGCATCGCGGCTGGAAGGGGCCTAACGCGGGTCGTCGACGCGGCGCGGCCGTCGATCGTCAGCTGACGGCGATTGCCAATGGCACGTTCAAGGCCAGCGCCCACAAGCACGAGCTGACCAACGTGGCCTTGGCCGTGTTGGAAAAGCACCAATTGACGCCGGTGTGTGGTCAACGCGGCGTGTGCAACCGCCAAATTGCCACCGCTGTCGATTTCGTGTGCGTCAAAGGCAACGAGCTGTGGCTCGTTGAGCTCAAGTGCGGCTTCGAGGGCGTGCGATCAACCGCCGGCAAGTACAAGGGCAAGGAGGCCTTCTTCCACGGTCGGTTTTCGGCATGCAAAGACAGCGCGGAGCATCGGCATATGGCGCAGCTGGCGGCGACCGTGGCCATGTTCGAACGCGAAACCGAGACGCTCTCCAAGCTGCAACGGCAGCACGGTGTGATGACCGTCAAGGCATGCGTGCTCTACGTCTGCGAATCGGGCGCCGATCTGGTGCCGCTCCCCGCCTGGTGGCGAACTCGCGGTAAACACTTGCTTGCCATGATCTAGTCATGAACTAAACATAGGTCAGTCCAACTATGATCAATGAGACTACACAACGCGCCAACATGGCGTACCGACCAGGTAAATCGGCATCTCCTGGATCGATGTTGCCCACCAACGTCACGAGCATCGTGAGAGGGGTCCACACCGCCGCGGCGATCGAGGTTACTCGCACAAGCGAGCGTCCGTTGTCGTGACGCGCATACATGTATAATACGTAGAAACGCACGATAAACGATTCAAAATTCGCGCCGCCGTACGCAACCATCAGCGTGGCAAGGCGGTTGTCGCATACGGGTTGTTTGGTGGCCAACCCTGAAATCGTCTCCAACCCAGCTCGGTAGAAGAACGTATGAATGACTGCCCGTATTAAATCCAACAGCGTGACGCAAAAATACAATACGACGACCGTCCACTTGTCATACTCGACATCAGGGCGAACTTCGCTCGAAGTAGTCGTGGGCTGCAATGGAACCAGAACGTCGGTCGGTGCCTTTGAAATCGTTCCAATCGCGACATTGGACAACTGGCTCAACGACGGGCGCATACGCGCGTTGTTGGCCTTGTAAGGCACGAACACATACTTGCTTATATTGTGCATACAGAAAATACACTAAAAAACCGCATGCAGCGTGTAGACCTTCAAACAGCTCTTCGACCAACGCTCTCGTGAGCACACCCCTTCCTTTTCATTATTCTTTAACATCGGAGACACCGACGCGCTCGCTAATTGCAGCTACTAGGGGACACCATGTGCGCGTGCGATATCGTGGGTTGCGTTACCCTCTCACTAGGTGCAGTCGTCGCAACCCATGAAATGCATCCCGCAGAGTTGCCGCACCTCGCAGAGCAAGCAAAACCCCTCAGCGATTTTAGGGGTTGCGTTACCCTCTCACTAGGAGCAGTTGTCGCAACCCATGATATCTACGAGCACCCCGCAGAGCAAGCAAACCTCTCAGCGATTTTAGGGGTTGCGTTACCCTCTCACTAGGAGCAATGCACGCAGTAGGGAGTTTTTCTTGTACCCCCCCTGACCAGCCCGAAGGGGGGTGCTCGAGTTATCATGTTCGAAGAAACCGGAATACCGTGCAAAAAAAATACTACTTCGCATGCAAAACC
>Ga0228674_1002376_pt1 | contig 10340 bp, 20 predicted proteins | sample 1D_rmetaG_FD_189054 | JGI IMG/M metagenome (GOLD analysis project Ga0228674, IMG submission 189054) | Seawater microbial communities from Monterey Bay, California, United States - 1D_r | ecosystem: Environmental > Aquatic > Marine > Coastal | place: USA: California | collected 2016-09-26
GTTTTTAATTTACTCTTACATTATAATATATGCCTTAAACAAAGTCAACATGTTTTGGTAAGATAAATATTTGTGTAGCCACTCGAGCTGCCATCAATAGGAGAACTCCAATGACATTACGTAATTTAAACTTGAACCTAGAAATAGGACAAACCATCCTTGTGGGCCAAAACAATCAGCCGGCCAAGATAACAAAGATCGAATATCATGAAAGATCAGGAGAAGTCTCAATTAATACGACCAAAGGTCCTCGCAAGGCTCTAACATTCCGATTATGTGAAGAAGCATGCAGCGGGGCCTGGGATAACCCAGCTGACAAATATCGCTGACCCTAACTAATGGCATAAATACTTGTATGAAGATATACGAGATTACCACGAACGAAGATACTCCTACAAAGTCCTATTGTAAAAATACACCTAAGGATCAAATGGGAGCAAGTGCCCTAGCATCTTGTAAGAGCAGAGGGCATGTTACTCGTGATGGTAATAAAAGCCACAAGTTAGGTCCCAAAGCATCTAGTCGTACAAAGGTAGGTGGTAAAAAGATCAAAGGCGAAAAATACAACGGACCGCTTCCGCATTATGGCAGTGGATCATGATATGCAGAGTCGATGTGGGCAACTTTTAATATCTCATCCTAATTTTCCCAAACAAAGTCCTTTTAGTAAAAGTCTAATTTACATTTACCAAGACGATAGTGTCAACGGTACTGTTGGTGTAGTACTAAACAAAGCCAGCAGGACTTCAGTCTCTATGCTTTGTGAACAGAATCAAATTATGTTTGGCGACACTCAACCTATGATGTACATGGGCGGACCTGTTAATACAAGTTCTTTATTAATACTACACACTGATGATTGGGCAAGTTCTAACACAGCAAATGCAGGTGGAAGGCTTAGAATTAGCAGTGACAATCATATGTTTCTAAAACTAGGACAAGGCAATGTTCCTATATATTGGCGAGCGTTCTTTGGCTTTGCTTCTTGGACACCAGGACAGTTGCAGACTGAACTAGATAACTCGATGTGGTTGACAGCAGACGCAGATGAGCATATAATATATGATTACAGTGGAGACAAACAATGGAACAAAGCTCTAGAACTTTGCAGCCAACAGACAATAGACTACTTCTTCTAGACCTTAAAGCAACACAAAAAGGTTGTAAGGAAGGAACACGCAAATGGATAGTTCTGCAATCAAAGATAGACGAGATTGTAGCACAAAACTATTTGCATTACGTGAATAGATAACATTAAAAGGAGAATGATATGTTAAAAAAACTAATACTACCTATCATTGTCTTTGCATCGGTAGCTACAGCAAGTATGACGTCGAACATTACTGCCTTCGCACAGGACAATAGAACTGAGAATACAGCAAAAGAATTTTTTGCCAAACAACCTTGTGATGTATTGCCAAAGATGATGGATGTTGTCAAAGGATACAAAGAAGATTTGTTATTCATGGGCGAAGGAATGTCGTTTGCAGCAAGCAATGGCCAAGGCTATATGGGAGGCATGATGTTCTTTACTAACCAAGACACAGGTACATGGTCAATGCTACAGTTATTTGGTGATGGCACAGCATGCCTAGTAATGAACGGCAGAAACTTTAAACCCTATGGTGGTCCAAAGTTACCAACCCCGACGGCAAACTGATGTGGGCACTTGTATTCATATATTTCTATGACGCCACTCCTTATGTTGAACCTGTAACACTACACTTAACTATGACAGAATGTTTCCATGCACGTGAAGCCCTAGCTGACGAAGTAGGCAAAGGTGCAGGTTACTTCAAAGCAGGTCAACAAGCTATTTGCATTAACCTAAACGAATCCGACATATAAATACCAATACATAGCAAAGAGGAATTTAACTTGGCACACACCTTGTTATTAAATGCAGATGCCCAACCAGTATCATATCTACCCCTATCGGCCATACAATGGAAAGAAGCCATTACATATCTATGGCTAGATAAAGTTACAGTATTAGAATGGTACGATGATTGGATGGTGCGCGGAGCAAGTTGGGAAACTAGAGTGCCTGCGGTGATGATGCTTAAACAAATGCAACGACGACGGCAACGTCCTCGATTTTCTAAAGCCAATCTTTATGTACGAGACTTGTACACCTGTCAATACTGTAACACACCTTATACCAAACATAACCTAACATTAGATCACGTTGTTCCTATATCAAAGGGTGGTAAAACATCTTGGAAGAATATCGTTGCGGCATGTGGACCATGCAATACTAGTAAAGGTAATAAAACGCATATGAAGCCAATTAAAGTTCCATATGCGCCTGATTATTACGAACTTGTAAATAAACGTAAGCAGTTAGAAATGAACGTTGCTCATCCTAGTTGGACTGCTTACATATAGTTTTATTTTAGCCAGGCTATCTTTTCGCCGGCTTTCTTTCTGCGTTTTTGTTCTTCAACTGAACCTGGATATCTCCAAGCCCATATTGCTACAAGTGCCATTGAACCACCGGTCCATGCAACAGCGGCAATATTGTAAGTAGTGAACCAAAAGAATAATAACGAACTTGCCATTACAGCAATCATTGCATATTTTCCTTTAGTTGGGAATACTTTCTTTTGTGTCCAGTTAGTTAAGAATGGACCAAAGTATTTGTGATTGTATAGCCAAGCATGCATACGCTTAGAACTTTTAGCAAACGCCCAAGCTGCAATTACTAAGAATATACTAAATGGTATTCCTGGTACTACAACTCCTACGTAAGCCATTCCTAAGCAGGCAAAGCCTAAGGCCATGTATAGATATTTTTTTATCATAATAGTTCCTATGTTAGTCGTTTAAATGTCTTACGCAATGCTTCGACTAAATCTGACATCATACTATCTGTATGACATGGGGTTGGGGCAATGCGTAATCGTTCTTCTCCTACAGCGACAGTAGGATAGTTGATTGGTTGAATATAAATGTTGTAATCATTCAACAACATGTCGCTCATTTCCTTACAAAGTTTAGCATCTCGAACCATAACAGGAACAATGTGAGTACATGCATCAGCATGAACTTCTATGTCCACCTCGGATAACATTCGCTTTAGCGTTGAAGCACGTTCTTGATGCTTTACTCTTAGCTCGTTATGGTCCTTGAGATATTTAATACTGCTCAATGCTCCGCTACAAATAACCGGGCTTGTAGAAGTGGTGAAAATAAATCCACTGGCCACACTGCGAATTGCATCTATGATTAATTCGTCTCCGGCAACGTAACCTCCTTGAACTCCGTATGCTTTACCAAGTGTTGCATTAACTATATCAATACGTGTTTCGCCCACCTTTTCACAATACCCTGCTCCTGTATCGCCATACAAGCCAACAGCGTGGACTTCGTCAATATAAGTTATTGCATTATACTTGTCTGCAAGATCACAGACATCAGAAATAGGAGATACATCGCCATCCATGCTATACACAGATTCAAAGACTATGCAAGGTGTTAGTCCTAATGCGGAAACTTCCTGTAATTTCTGTTCTAAGTCGCTCATATCATTATGCGTCCATATACGCTTTTCTGCTTTTGAATGCAGGATACCCTGAATAAGACTTGCGTGATTCTTACTATCAGAGAGGAAACATATATTTGGAATGATTTTGCTTAGAGCGATAAGTGTCCATTCATTGGCAACATAGGCACTGGTATAGAGTAAAGCAGCTCCGGTGCTATGCAACCGGGCCAGTTCATTCTCTAATGCTACGTGATAATGGCTTGTGCCGCCAATATTTCTAGTACCACCTGAACCAGTACCTGTCTGGTCAAGTGCGGTATGCATAGCATCAATCACTACCTTATGCTGTCCCATACCGAGATAATCGTTAGAACACCAATTTACAATTTCTTTGATATTGTATGGTCCGTACCAAATAGCAACTGGAAAGTCGCCCTTCTCACGGATTATGTCATTAAAAACTCTGTAGTTACCAGAAGCTTTTAGTTCATCAATTTTTTGTTGGAATGGTGTCTTGTCTATCATCAGTGTTATTTATGTGCGTAGATAACTCTGGATCGGTGTAATGAACATATGCTCCCCATTGATAGTAGGCTGTGAACAACCCCATCTTATTAAGTTCGTTTTGTACTTCATTATAATCTTTTGACCATTCTTTGCATGTGTTTAGTATTGTTTTGAACATACTAGTACTTAGCTAAATATATGCACAGGAGAACATAATGGCGACAATTAAATGCAAAGGTCTAACAGGTGTAGAATTTGATCTCACAGTAACAATGGGAACTACTACAATGAACGGACTTACAGCACTTGCACAGGCTGTTGAAGGTCAAGAGATTGTTACAGCAATGTATGGAGAAATACACGCTGTCAAAGATAAATCAATTAATCAAACCAACGATGGTGCCAAGACACTTACAGCCGCAGGTTTAGTTGATGGTGATAGAGTATATTGCATTCCTAGATATTCAGGTGCAACAGGATTCAAAAGACAAAGACAAGAAGAAAAACTTAGAATTGCTGTGAGCAAACGCAAAGGACTAGCGGCCGCAGATACTAATGCAACATATTATAGAGCATTGAATACCAAAACTAAAAACAACTTGCCTACACTTTACACAGCAAGTAACAACGACACAAACACACTTGTTGACAATGCTAACACAGGTGGACTTGTAACAGGTCGACCCTGGACATAAAACTCCTAGCAACATCGATAAATACTGTTAATATTATGGTAGGGACGTAAAATGGCAGTTCAAATACAACTTAGACGAGATACAGCATCAAATTGGACAGGAACTAATCCGGTTCTAGCAATAGGTGAGCCTGGCGTTGAAACAGACACACTTAAGGTAAAAGTAGGTGACGGATCAACTGCATGGAATAGTCTTGGTTATTCTATATCTTATAACTTTAATGACCTAAACAACAAACCAACTACACTTGCTGGCTATGGAATTACAGATGGTGGCGGCAGTGTAACGGGCACAAGCACAACAACTTTTACAAACAAGTCTGGTAATATTAGTCAATGGACTAATGACTCAAGTTATTTAACAAGTGTACCAGCACAATCATTTTCGTCGCTAACAGGCAAACCAACAACAGTAGCAGGTTACGGAATTACTGATGCTTTAGCATTAGGTACAAGTAGTACAACAGCACTTGCAGGTGACACAGCATTATTTGATGGAGCATATGGATCTTTATCTGGTGCACCTACACTAGGAACTGCCGCGGCAACAGCATCAACAGCCTATGCAACAGCAGCTCAAGGTACAACAGCAGATTCTGCAATACAACCAAACACAAGTCCAACACTTACTAACGCAACACTAACAGGATATCTAGCAGGACCTGCAAGTTTTGTAATTGATCCAGCGGCAGTAGGCGACGATACTGGTACAGTAGTCATTGCGGGTAACCTACAAGTTGACGGTGTACAAACAACAATTAATTCAACAACAGTTGCTATTGACGATCTTAATTTTAGTATAGCAACAGATGCGGCAGACTCAGCCGCGGCAAATGGCGCAGGTATTTCAATAGGTGGCGCAGGTGCTACACTAGTTTACACACATGCAACAACCAGTTGGGATTTTAACAAGCCAGTAAATGTAACAGATAAGGTTACTAGCACCGACATTGACATTTCATCAAATAATCCTAGAATAAGACTAGACGACAGTGATACAGATAACAATGCAGAGGTTACGCTTGATAATACTTCTTTGAGAATTGAAGTAGATGAAGACGATGCAATAGCAGATAGTTTAATTAAATTTAGAGTAGACTCTGATACTAAAGCAGTAATTACTTCAGATGGTAGATTAGGCATTGGAACAGATACTCCAAGCGAAACATTCCACGTTCAAAAAGCAGCAGACGATAAACTAGTTTACGGAAGTAATCCTAGGTTATTATTAGATACTCCTACAGGCATTAATGGATTAAGAGTGTTAGGAGACACTACACCATTTGAATTTAAAATTGATAGCGGTACTTATAATGGCAGTGCCTTTTCGATGGGCGGCACAGGTGATGTATCTTTACTTGGAACTACAACTACAGTAAGTGATACGTTTAACGATTCTCCTACATTCTTTTTTAATTCAATGCGCTGGAATGGATCTGCAAACGCAACACATTTTCAAGGTGCAATTAAAGGTCATACACGATCTGCTACAAACGGAGATGGGTATTTAGGGATAGGCGCATCTGCAAGTGCTAATCATTTAAACATACAAACTGATGGCAACGTTGGTATTGGAACAGATGCTCCTGATACTGAGCTTCATGTTTTTAATTCAGACAGTGGTGCAACTCCAACAAGTAATACCGTTGCAACATTTGAAGGAAATGATAATACAGAAATAAGTATTCTTGGAGGAAGTTCGTCAATACTTGCACTTAATTTTGGACACAGTGGAGATAATAACGAAGGCATAGTTTATTTTAATACCACAACAGGATCTGAAAATTTACAATTACAATCTACAAAAGATATCACATTGGTAGCTACATCAGGAAACGATACAGCAGGTGATATAAACTTTAAGTCATACAACACAACAATAATGCACATTGATGGCGGGAATAATAGAGTTGGTATTGGCCTTGATGGTCCAGCAGACAAACTTGATATACAAGGTGCTGACAATGGATTAACAGTTAGATCAGTATCAGCAAATAGACCTGTAATAACATTAGTAAATGATACTACCAACATGCTTCAATTAAGTGCTAATGGTACATATGGTGCAATTGGTGATGGTACTGATGCAAACAGGTACTTCATTTTTAATGGCGGAGACGTAGGATTGGCCGGAGTCACTGATCCTAGGAATAAGCTTCACGTTGGTGGTGCAATATGTAACAACAAAGGCGTAACCAACGGAACTGGTATAGTTCAGACTGTAGGACGCGGAATGTATCACGTTTTATTAACCAACAATTATGGCGCCGGTAGTAATGTTCGTCATGCAGCATATTATGTTTGTGTAGATTACGAAGGTGATGATATTGTTACAACAAATGAAATATTTAATAACAACAGTATGTCTGTAAGTTTTAGTATCAGTGGCGGTTGGCTTACTGTAAACAGCTTGCCTGCGGGAAATAATAATGCTGCTGTATTTGGAATGTAAAGATTAACCCCTACTAACTTTTGGAATGTTGACAGCTCAAAGCATGAATCTCTATTCTCGATTTCGTTAGCAGGGGTTGCTTGTGTAATGTACTTTTGTATAAGGACTACGTCCCTGTTAATTATTTACTAGGCTTACCGTTTACAAAATCGTAAAACTTCTCAGCCGCTTCTAGTACAGCTTCAGTACCTGGTACTTCTGGCATTTGTACATTCATTGTAACTTCACCAGTTTTCTGATCACGCTTTACAGTTTGTTCCCAACCTGCAAACTTTGCATGATAGTCATTCCAGATGTTACCTTGCGCCATCTCTAGAACCTTTGTACGAATTTCGTAACCGTTTTTATTTGTTGTGATTTTTGGCATCGCGGCTTTAAACATTTCAGCAACTTCCTGCGTTTGTTTAAAGATGGCTTCGCCGTATTTTGTATCTACGCTCATTATATTCTCCTTGTGTGTATGTGTGTAGTGCTATTATAATAGCAAAGTATTTAGCTTTTGTCAACCGTTCGTATGCATTTTTGGCACCTTAAACCATTTGTGCTAGTTTTATTCTTGTAATAGTGTTCTTAAATAATACACTGAGTAACTTACTCAGCAACATGAAAGGAGATCCACTATGGAAATCTTAAATAAAGTAAAAGGTTGGGCAGGCGCTATAACTGAAGTAGGTATATCACTTATCTCATTAGCAATCGTTCTTGAAATCCTTTTCAACGGACAGAACATTCCGTTCTGGCCAAACATCAGCGTAGTAGGCAACATCACTGACATGATAACAGCGTTATCAGCTCAGGGACTAGTTGGACTAGCAGCTGTATGGGTGTTATATTCAATTTACAATCGCAAATAGTATTAAAGACATAACACTTTAAAGTTATGGCAGAGCCGTCTTGGCGGACAGCTCTGTCATTTTTATTTAACCACCAGGAACAAATTCTTTAGGACTATACCATACCTTTTGATGATGTATACGTCCGAGCAGTTCTTGTATCTCGTGCATTTCTTCTTTTAGCTTTTCAGATACATTGCCTTCAGCAATGGCCATTCCTCTACGGCCGGCCTTTGCTCTTAGTGCTGATTCAATAACTTCTATATCTCTTATAGTAAGTTCAAAGTTTTTATTTGGTTTCATAATCCTACGCTCCACATCCATATAGGTATTACTACAACGTGTAGCAATACGCATAGGGCTAACATAAGCCAAACTATTTTTACGTTACCCCTATCGCCGTGCATTATTTATTGCTCAATCCAGTTGGGCTATACTGTTCGCCGTTGTATCCTGGATAAGTTTTATCTTCAACGCCAAAGTTACAACTTGCAACAATAAACAAAAATGCTATTGAAGCATAGGTTGTGCGTTTGCTCCACAAGATGAATCCATCAAATGCGGCTTCAGCTTGTTTCTGTGCTTCTGGTCTTGGATCTGTCATGTTCTATTACCTCTTAGTGCAAAATACATTCCGCCTACCCAAAGCAGTACGTGCAGATTGTCATACCATAAAACGTCCCAAAAACTTTCAGGTTCGCCTGTCCATATAACACCTGTCATAATACTAGCAATAGTAATGCCTGAGAAGCGTGTAATCATATCGCCAAGCTCTTTAATGCGCTTTTGCAGTCCAATTACACCGCCAACTACTAAACCTAATGCCGCGCCTAGTTCACCTAGTACGACAACTGACCACACCAGTAGAGTTAGTTCTACTGGTGAGTCGTTTACATCAATTGGCCACTTGTCCAAACCTTGCTGCGCAAACACAATAATGAGAGGCAAGCGTAACAACCAATGAGTCAGACAAAACTCTGGAATCTTGTTAACTAATTTTGTAAACATATATTAGCCTAGTTCAGCCAACAACGCTTTTAGTTTTTTCTTTGATTTGCCTTTTACTTTGGCTTTAGAAATATCATTATCTCCGTCACCTACAACTACAATGGCAATCATACCCATTGACTTATGTGGTGAACACTGATACAAGTATACGCCTGGTGTGTCAAATGTATATGTGTATTCTTTTGATAACTTTGATTTCTTTGGTGCTTTCCAACCATCTGGTCCTGCAATGAATTCTACATTGTGACCTTTTTGTGTTGGTAGCCATGTGATTGAATCTCCAACTTCAATGCGTGAGATGTCTTCACTATAAACCATTTTCGCTCCATCGTCACGCTTGTTCAGCATGTCAACGGAAATGTCAGCTGCGAAAGCTGATGTTGATAGTAGACCCATGAGGGCTACTGTAGATAGTAATTTCTTCATGTGTTTTTCCTTTGTGTATATGTGTAGTGTGCTATAAGAATTTATAGCGTGTATATTATATAGCACGAATTGACCCTTAGGTCAACCCGTATTATATGTGTGTGCTATTTTGTAGCAACTTTTTTGTTGCGCTTAGCCATGCCCATGTAATGATCAGATGGTTCATAGTTCCAACGCTTGCCGTGATGACCACGGAAGTCAGCATACCACATTCTAAGTTTGACTATTGATCTTACTAATAATGTGTTGTGTACTTTCATCCGTTTAACCAATCCGCTTCTTCGTCAGTGTAGGGCCACATTATTTGCCACCCTTTTTCTTTTCGCCTTTTGGCTTGATGTATGTGTGATCTGGATCTATCATTAGTGCGTCTCGTACATTGTCTTCTTAAACTCAGAGATTTCATTAGCTCTTTTGTAGTAGCCATGATTTCTTAGTTCACGAATTGCCATACAGTAACTTCTGTATTCCATTGCTTTGATAAATCTTTTAAACATCTTTGCCATACTCCCTTGGAGATAACATTAGTGCTTTGGCTTCGTCGTGGTAGCCTTCTCTTGCTAGAGCGTTTGCTGCTCTTGCTCTACCTGCTGATTCTCCAAAAGCAATCAGTGCTACAAATGCAATACCTAATGCTTTATTAATTACCTTACAAATTTTACATGTGTAAGTCCATGTTGTGTTAGTCATTGTTGCTACAGTCATTATACAGATCCTCTCAAGTTTTCGTTGACTTCTATTCCACGTACGATTGTTCTATCGCCACGTGCTATGTTTTTAATGTCGCCACGGCAAATGCCAATGTCGTTCAATTCAAAGTCTGTTAACCTGCTAAGTTCTTTTAAAGTTCTTTTGTATGAAGCTTTGCGTTCTGCACGTAGTTTCATTGATCTACGTAAGTCTCTAAATCCTTCAATTGCATCTTGTATCCAA
>Ga0228674_1002382_pt1 | contig 10329 bp, 16 predicted proteins | sample 1D_rmetaG_FD_189054 | JGI IMG/M metagenome (GOLD analysis project Ga0228674, IMG submission 189054) | Seawater microbial communities from Monterey Bay, California, United States - 1D_r | ecosystem: Environmental > Aquatic > Marine > Coastal | place: USA: California | collected 2016-09-26
AATCAAAACTATGGATATGATATTAATGTACAACAAAGTGAATTTAAAATCTACGGATACAAGTTGGGTGTTAGCGGCAATAATGACATTAGCATTAAGCAGTGCGATAATGGCTGTTCCAACGATAGCTTATTCGAATGATATCTACGTTAACCAAGTAGGTAATGATCTAACTCTATCTGTTACACAAGATGGAGAAGATAATAGTATTGGCACAAGCTCAACACCTATAAGTTTAGATGGCAATAACATTGATGTAACAATAGTACAAGAAACAGATGGTGCATCAATTGATTTATCAGTAGACGGTAACAATAACACTATGGTTGTAAAACAAAAATGTCACAACGGCAATCTTTGTAATGCTGATAAAATGAATATAGATATAACAGGCAATAATAATAGTATGGAACTAGGACAAGGTTACAAGATTACAGAAACTAGTTGGTTATATGATTACGTAGAACATGGAGGGCATGACATGGATCTCGAAGTTAATGGAGCCAATAATAATATTAGACTTTCACAACGCTCGCAGAATAGTATTAGCGACCATAATATGGATGTTAACATATACAGTGATGATAATAATGTACATGTGATGCAAGAAGCAAATCAAGATAAAACAGTGAGTCTAACTATTAACAATGATGATAACAATGTTTTTGTACATCAAAAGAAATCCAATGCTCATACAGCAACTATTACCTTAGATGGTAATTATGGAACAGATTTAAGTTTAACACAAAGTAGCACTAGTGGCGCTATGAGTTATAGTTTGACACAAAATTGTCAAACATTTGGCGGATGTTCAGTATCCGTAACACAAAACTGAACAAATATATTTTAGGAGGGCAAAAAAATGAAATATATTTTTACACTACTAGCTCTGACTGTGGCAAGCACAGCATGGGCATCAGAAAATAATCAAGCAATGAAGGCATGCTTGGATGAATATGGTTATGACCGTACAGCACCTATAGAAGAACGCATGGCGTTTGACTTTAAAGGACCTGCAAAGTGTCATGCCGAATATCGTAACGCAGTAATGTTAGCAGAGCGAGCAGAACTAAAGGATTTTCTAAAACACAATCCTCGTTACAGAGTACCTGGACAAAGCAATAATAAATGTTGGGGCAAGCCGAGAGTAATGCCATTTGAAAGTGCATACATCAAGCAAACCGCAGGCGGCTTTGAAGCAGGAGTAAGTTACAAAGATACTCTACCAGCAGGCTGTTATGAAAACGGTCCTTGGGATAATCGTGATGCAGTACAAAAAAACTAGCATAGGCTTAGTAGTAGTATTCTTGGGGTTTGCAAGTTTATGCTATTACAATCCAGGTCGCGAATACTGGGAAGCAGTAGGTCCACGTTGGGATAGAATGTTTAATCCGAGTCATTACAATGATTGAGTTGGCATTAGGTATATCCCTTCATTTAGGACTTGCACAAAGTTATAATGAAATTCACCCACATATAAGATATATCGAACAAGGCTATATGGCAGGCGCTTACTATAATTCAGTAGAGAACATAAGTGCCTATGCAGGTTATAGATGGGAGTTGAATGACTTTGGTTTCGAGGCTGCGGCTGTAACTGGTTACCCAGAAGCAGACGTTGTTCCATATGTAAGAGGCACATATAAAGATTTCTTTATAGCTCCTGCTATGGAAGATGGAACAGCTGGTGCCGTAATAGGATATGAGTTTAAATTTTAAAATAAATACAATATGACCAAGTATATTACACATTGGGCTGTGGCTTTTGTTACGGCTTTCATTATGATAGGTTTTCACTACAACGATAGCTCTGTGGTGCAAACGGCTCGGCTGAAGTCATTCGATATACTTCAACAAACTGATCAGCCAACATTGTCCCAAGACGTTGCTGTCGTTACTATCGACGAGAGCGCCATTGAAAAGTACGGTCAGTGGCCTTGGAAGCGTGATGTTCTTGCAGATATAATCTGGAAGCTTCGTGAAGCAGGTGCTGGCATCATAGTGATGCCTATAATTATGTCAGAGCCCGATAGACTAGGCGGGGACATAGAGTTAGCCGAAGCACTTGCAGGAAATGGCGTAGTGATTGCTCAAACAGGATCTACACAAGCCAATCGCAACTCGGTCCCGCGAGGAATTGCGAAGATAGGAGACCCACTGCCTTTCATGTTTGAATGGCCGGGAATGTTGGGACCTATACCACTGCTAGGAGAAAACGCCGACGGTGTGGGAGTGTTGAACACTAATCCAGAAATCGACGGTGTGGTAAGACGAGTACCACTCCTGATGCGTGTCGGGGATGACACGTATCCCGCTTTAGCAGTGGAGGTAATTCGAGTTGCTACAGGAGCACCTAGCTACCAAGTTAAGGAAGCAGGCGGCGGAATTGAAGCAATACGTGTACCAGGTTATCCTATAATAAAAACTGATCCAAATGGCCAAATATGGTTACGTTGGAACAAACAGTTTGAAACTATAAGTGTTGCATCTGATGACTTTAGTATGTTAGCAGGTAAGACAGTTATAATAGGAGTAACCGCAGAAGGCATAGGCGGTTTAATCGCTAGTCCATCTGGACCACAAGCCAATTATATACCAGCGGCAGTAACACTACAGACAGTAATAGACGGAGACCAAATTCAACGTCCTTACTGGGCACTCTTGGTGGAGTTGATCACAACAGCAGTCTTGGGCATAGCCCTTGTGCTTCTTGGACGATTTGCACCTTACTGGTTAGCTGGAGGCAGTATAGTTGTATTTGTGGGAGGACTCGCTTATGCTGTTTACTATGCTTGGACAACACACTTGTATTTGCTTGATGCAACAATGCCAATAGTAACAGTAGTACTAGTTGGATTACATGCAGTGTTTAATAGATTTGTTTCAGAATACTTCCAGAAGCAAGCGATTAAGAAACAGTTTGCAGGATATGCATCACCAACAGTTGTACGTATGTTACAAGAGAATCCTGCACTAATCAAAGACGGTATGAAGAAGGAAGTTTCAATTTGTTTCTCAGACCTAAGAGGCTTTACACCACTAGGTGAATCATTTGGTGATGATGTAAAAGGCTTAACAAAAATTATGAATGGCTATATGGATGCTATTACGCAACCTATACTAGATGCAGACGGCATGGTCATTAAATATATTGGCGATGCAAGTATGCATATACACAATGCACCTATTGATGATCCCGATCATCCTAAGACAGCAGTGCAGTGTGGATTAGATATGCTTAAGGCAGTGGAGATATTTAATGAAAAAATTACTAGTGAAGGCAGGCCACCTATTGGTATGGGTGCCGGCATTAATACTGGTCTTGGTTATCTTGGCGAAATGGGCAGTACACAAAGACACAGTTATGACGTCCTTGGAGACTCAGTTAGTACAGCCGCTCGTATTGAAAGCAAGTGTAAGGAATACGGATGTCTACTACTAGTAGGCGAAAGTACATACAAAGCAACAAAGGATGATTTCTTTTATCTAAAAGTAGACGACTTACAAGTCAAAGGCAAAAGTGTAGGACTTAGTATCTATACAGTATTAGACATTAAAGGAACACATGCAGAACGTAAAAGTCAAGAAATGCATAAGCGTATGCACGAAGCATATAAAAGTCAAAAGTTTGACGAAGCAATTTATATTTGTGAAAGACTAAAGCGTCACTTTGATGGTAAGGTAGAAGGCTATTACGAAATGTGGATTGAACGTTGTGAGTATATGAAAACACAAGACCTACCAGAAGATTGGAATGGTGTGTTTATTGCGACTTCAAAGTAAGTATATATTTTTCCCAATAAGCTAAACGCTCATTAGTACTAAGTCTCTTTGCTTCGTGTTCTTTGATTTTTGCTATGTAATGTTCCATTGGAATCTTTACAGTCGCAGACGGTACATACGTCATTCACACACTCCTTACAATCTGGTTCGTAACAGTGACATCTATGTTCGCACCTCTTACAGTAGCGAACAGCGCCTATCAACCTTTTTTACCCGTTGAGTTAAAAGAATCATTTGTTATGTCTGTATATTTTGAAACTATAGCTTCTAATTCTGCTCTACGATCTTTATCTAACTTAGCTTCATGTTCTAATACCATACTTAATTTTGTATTCAAACGTATAATATCATTGTCTAACATGCGTACACGATCAACTAATTTGATTAGTGTACCCATTGTTTCACCTATAACAGGATCAATTACAGTTGTTACCCATGTCCATATGAAGTAGATAAAATAGCCCATACCCATGGCCGCAATAATTGGAAATCCATAGTCACTTATTGCTGCTGCTATATCCATTAATCTCTCCTCGCATCATCTTTGCCTTCGTTAGCGGCAATTCTATCTACGTTTGGTTTAATGTGTAGTGCATGGCTTAATAGTGCGTCAATCTTAACTAGGTCGTTGTTCATAGTTTGAACACGATTGTCAAGCGACCCAATAATTCCTTTGAGTGTTGTAACTGAGTCAGTTACACCTGCTAGAATAAATTTTAGAGTTAAAAAAACAAATCCACCAGTTGCTAATGCTCCAACAATTGGAAAACCCACTTCACCTACTAATGTCAAAAAATCCATCTCATCCCTCCGCTAGTGCGCCCTCACGCTCTGCTATTATATTTAGCCATAAAGTGTGTATAGAATGAATTAGAAAAATAAGTACTATTATGAAAACAGATATTATTGGCGAAGCGGCAAAGATTATTGAGGATAACCCAGTTGTCTTTGATGAAGAATTTTTACTTGAAATACTAAAGGTGCGTTTTAGATGGCCTAAGAAAAGTGTCGAAGTTATCAGTAACTTTGGCAACGGAAGTGAAGACTTTTTTGACTATAGATACCAGTCTATAATATTTGATAAATGGTATGAGCTGTACAGTAGAGGCTTTACTACTATGCTTAATAATTGTTTAGACATACATCCTGATATGCGTAAGTTAGAAACTTTGTTGTTACACTATATAGGTGAAATGCCTACAGGCAATATTTACATGAGTTCAGGCACTACCGTAAATAGACCTAGTTTTGACCTACATTCGCATGAATACAATGTAGTTTCAACAAGTATATACGGAACAACTAAATGGATGCTTAATCCAGAAAATCAGTTTTCAAAGCCAATAGATATCAAACCCGGTGATCAAGTAATTATTCCAGCTAACACTCCTCATGCCTGCATAGACGCACCAGAAAAAAGATGTAGTTTAACTATCTGTCTTGGTTGACAAATATAAAAAATAGTGCTATTATAAAGCTAATAAAATAGGAGAATACAATTATGATTGAAGGTTATAAGATACCTTGTACAATGTTTAAAATGAGAGTTCGCGATGAATCAATCGGCGGACCTAACCCTTACCGTTGGGAAGATGTAACTAGCGATATGTTACTCAAAGGAAAAAGAGTAGTATTGTTTAGTTTGCCAGGAGCGTTTACGCCAACCTGTTCAACTTACCAACTACCTGGCTTTGAAGAAAACTACGATAAGATCCGTAATGCAGATATTGACGAAGTATATTGTATTTCAGTTAACGATGCGTTTGTAATGAATGCGTGGGCTAAACAACAAAAGATACAAAATGTAAAAGTTATCCCAGACGGTTCAGGAAACTTTACACGTTTTATGGGTATGTTGATTGGTAAGAATCACTTAGGCTTTGGATTACGTTCATGGCGTTACATGGCTGTTATCAAAGACGGAGTTGTTGAAAAATGGTGGCAGGAGCCAGGCATTAATAATAACGGTGACGATGATGATCCGTATGAACAAACTACGCCTGAAAATTGCTGTGCATATTTAGAGCATAGATAAATGCAGATACATGAGTATTACGATTGGAATAATTTAATAGACGTTTCTGCAAGAAATGCAATGTGTGACGACATTAATAATGTTATAGCAGACGGACACTATTGGAAAAATAGTCCTCCATATCAAACTGATATTAATATTTTTGGTCTACCACATGACCGTTGGATAAACTTAAAAATGAGTTTCATATGGAGTTGCTTTGCATTTATGGGGAGAGAAGCACAAATTAAAAGTGTTAAGAGTTGGGGATATAAAACTAACCTAAGCACACAGGAAGATCGTGATACTTATTGGCATCAACACTTGCGAGAAGGTTCGCAAGTTGTTAGTGGCGTATACTACTTAAATGCACCTGATGAAACTGTAGACTTATCTCAGTCAGGTACAGAAATTGCACCAAACGGTGTAAACAACAGAGGAAAGTACTATGCAGAAATGCGTGTAGGAAACTGGATAATCTTTCCTGGCAACACTTGGCACCGTCCAGGTATTTTAACTTCAACTAACAATAGATATATTGTTGCAGCTGACATGGAGATATGAAATGGCAACAACTGAAGAAAAAACAGAACTAGTAGAAACACTCAAAGGTCCACGATTCTATCGTATTATGCTTTGGGGATACGGCGGAGAAGCAGCGTATATTCCATTAAACAAAGATCAGTATGATTTTTGGAAAGCACATACAGAAGAACACTATGACGGTGACTTAGTTACATACATGACAGGTTCCGAAGACGGCGATTACGATTTTGAAAATCTAACTGAAGTTCCTAAAGAAGCAGACTTTATGATGGATGAAGATGGTGACGGTCGTCCTTGGTACGAACATCATGATGAACTAGAACATCAAAACGGTGTTGACTATAATAATGCTAGACTTACTATTGAAGAAGTTGAAGATGGTGAATACAACAGTTCAGTTAAAAGAGAGATAGTCGACGGGAAAGATCTTTCCGAATACGTTAATGAAATCGACGAAGCAAACAACTATGAACTAGAACTTACAGAAATGGGTGTTAGTGATTACGAAGAATGGGACGCTGAATATATTTGTCAATTCTACAGTGCTGAGAAAGGTACTTTCTTTGAAGGTGTCATTGAAACTGTAGGAGACTTTGATCCTAAGAAATTAAAAATACACACACTTGAGTATGCTAATGGTGATGACACAATTAGTAACATAGAGTATGATGGTGTTGATATAGACAATCTAGGTGGTGATACTAACGGAAAAGGTTACTCTGCACACCTTTGGCAGAACTAGTACTTAATTCAATAAAGTCACTTAAAAAATTAAAGTGTGTGGCGAGGTCTTCAAATAGCTCGCCATACATAGTTGAATAACTTCCTGTGCCTATGTTAATATAGTAAGATTTTGATAGGCCTTTACGTTTTCCATACGAAGGAAAAACTCCTGATACAAAGAGACAAGTATCGCCTAGTTGTTTTGCATCCATACGTTTGCTTAAATTTAGGTAACTTTCAGCAAAGCTGTTATTAGGAAGAAAGTTAGGACGTTCTACGTAACTAGCCAATAGCATGACTACATACGATTCAAGATGCTCAGGAAGTTCGTAACCATGTGTATCTTGTGTTTCGCGTACTATACCATAAAATGCATGGGTATATGCGTCCTTCATATAAATATTTATCAATAGGAGACAACATGAAAAAAATGTTAGAATTCAAAGTAGAAGACATCTTTCAAGATATACCCGGTGATAAAGAAATGATGAACATGAAAATACCAGATGAAATCATGGAAGCTCAAGGATGGAAAGAAGGCGATAACCTTAGAATAGAATGGGGTGATCAAGGAACTATCCGAATTGAAAAAATAGACAAAATACCAACCCAAAAAACTTGACAAAAAACATAGTATCTGCTATACTATATTAGTATAAGGAGTGTATGTAATGCTTATTAATATTGTCGGCGGATCAAAATCACAGAAAAAACATGCTCAAAGCATGGTTGAATTCTGTGTGAAAATGTTAATGCCGCGAATGCGTACTTTAGATATTACTGTGAGATTGTGTAAGCCTCAAGGTGCTATGGGTTATTGTTTAGAAACAGACAACGATAGAACATTTGAGATAGAGCTTGATAAAACACAGTCAATGCGTAACTTGTTAGAAACACTTGCCCATGAAATGGTACATGTTAAACAGTATGCTCGACGTGAATTAAATCCAAAAGTTGACTGTTGGATGGGCAAAACATATAATCCTAAAAAAGTAAGTTACTGGGATCTTCCATGGGAAATAGAAGCACATGGTCGTGAAACAGGTTTGTTTGTAAGATATTGTGAAGCAAATAAACTAGGAAAACAAAAATGGACTCAAATACCATAAATATGTGTAAGGAAATTTATGCCAAAATACGATAGTTGGAACAGCTCAGATGCTGTAGATAGATCGTTACTTGATAACGACATTCACTATCTAAACGGTGAGATTAATAGCGATAACGTGAGTGAAGCCATTAAATGGATCCTTAGTGCTAACCTAACAAAAAAACCGAAAAGAACACTTGAACTTTATATTAACACCACAGGTGGAGATCTCTATGAGATGTTTGCTCTTATTGATGTTATGAAAAACAGCTATCACAATATTAGTACTGTAGGCATTGGTGCTGTTATGAGTGCAGGGTTTATGATATTTGCAAGTGGTACAAAAGGATATCGTTGGATTGGTAAGAACACAGGTATAATGAATCACCAGCATAGCGATAATATGGACGCTAAGATGCACGACATGAAAGCACAGATGAAAGAAAATAAAAACTGTGAAATGAGATGTATGCAAATTCTTAAAGATGCAACAGGCATGACTGTACAAGAAGTTAATGCAAAGTTTATAAAAAATCCTAGTGATCAATACTACACAGCCAAACAATTAGTCGACCTTGGCATAGCAGATGATATTTTATAGCCAGGTTTTCTTTATTCAACTAATAAATTTTATAATTAATAATACAACAAGCGAAAATTGGTTAAAGGAGAATTAACATGCCGCAAAAAATAACAGCTGAAATCTCAGCACAACAATTTCAAGACAATTTTGGATTTAAAGAAGCAAGTGGGTTATATAACGATCCAACATTTAGACTTGTAGTAAACAAGTTTGGTCGTTGCTACTGGTTACTTGCACATGATAACCTACAAGGGCCTCGATTCAGCGGAAATAACGTATATTATCAAGGAAACAACTCAAGGCTTATCAGAACAATTTATCCTAATGCAAAACGTATTGTAGATGTCGGAGCCAATGTAGGCAACAATACTATTGCGTATAGCGAATGGGCAGAGCATGTAGAATCGTTTGAGCCTACACCTACTACTTTAAAAATGCTGAAAGCAAATATTGCAATAGCGCAAAAACAAAAGTTAAAAGGTGTCTACTGGAAAGGTACAGATCAAGAAGGAGATATGTATCGTGATGAAGATGCAGTAGCAGGTTGGTATACTTACAAAGGTATACATCAATCTATGGATATAGTTGCAAACATAACTGTACATGAAGTTGCCGCAACTAATCGTAATGAAGGTACTATTGATATTTTAGATCACACAGATCACGGTGGTCATAATCACGTTGTTTTAGACAGCAAAGATTATGTACTACGTCCAAGTCAAAACTTAGTACCGGTACCAGCAAGAACAATTGACAGTTATAATTTTGATGACGTAGATGCAATTAAGATTGACGTTGAAGGTAGTGAGTTACTAGTTATACAAGGTGCAAAAGAAACAATCGATCGTTGTCGACCTAGCGTACAAGTTGAAATTGTACCTAAGCAATGCACACTATTTGGATACGAGCCACAAGACTTATATGACTTCTTTGCAGAGCGTGACTATGTCTGTGTAAGTGCAGTAAGACGTGCGGCAAATGCAGATCAAAGAGGCATGTTCTTTGGACAGGACATTGGCATGAAACACAAACAAATTAAAAAGTATATGGATAGATTATTTGTACCACGTGAAGTACATCTAGCAACTGACTACGGTGCTATGGCACAAGCAGATAATACTTTTGGACAACTTTTCGATTGACAACTATTTAAACTGATAGTATACTATAAGAACAATAAGGCAACAATAGAGGCTAAAACTATGCGAAATTATCATGAAGATTTACTTGACGAATTTGGTGACGACTTAGAGCGTATCTTTGGACCAACTGAAGAACGTACAAAAGGACTTACTAGTCTAGCAGGTCAACCAGACGGTGACCTAAAAACATTACTCAAAGGACTAAAAACAAAAGTGATTGACTGTTCAGGCTTTATGCCTAAGCGACAGCCATTCCTTAATGTTGTAAAAGAAGTATTACGTGTGATGCGTGATAGTGTTGATACGTCAACAGGCAAAAGTATTTTTTACGGCTACAATCTTCCAGTATTTGTAGAGCAAGAACGTGTGCAAGGTGCAGACGAGTTTGCATGGGAAGATGTATACATTGACTACAATGTACAACGTAACATCGATGTTGCACACATCA
>Ga0228674_1002385_pt1 | contig 10328 bp, 7 predicted proteins | sample 1D_rmetaG_FD_189054 | JGI IMG/M metagenome (GOLD analysis project Ga0228674, IMG submission 189054) | Seawater microbial communities from Monterey Bay, California, United States - 1D_r | ecosystem: Environmental > Aquatic > Marine > Coastal | place: USA: California | collected 2016-09-26
GCCTTGTCCTGTTCGAAAAGGGCATGGATTTCGAGATCCGCGACGTTGACCTCTTCAACAAGCCGGAAGACATCTCGGTCATGAACCCGTATGGCCAGGTGCCCATCCTGGTGGAGCGTGACCTCGTCTTGTACGAATCGAACATCATCAATGAGTACATCGATGAGCGTTTCCCGCACCCGCAGCTGATGCCGGCCGATCCGCTCATGCGTGCGCGTGCGCGCCTGATGCTGTTCAACTTCGAGAAGGAATTGTTCGTTCACGTGCACACCCTGGAAAATGAAAAGTCCAAGGCTGCCGAGAAGAACCAGGAAAAGGCCCGCCACGAGATCCGTGACCGCCTGACCCAGCTGGCACCGCTGTTCCTGAAGAACAAGTACATGCTGGGCGACGAGTTTTCCATGCTGGACGTGGCCCTGGCCCCGTTGCTGTGGCGCCTGGATCACTATGGCATCGAGCTGTCCAAGACGGCGGCGCCGCTGATGAAGTATGCCGAGCGCATCTTCTCGCGTCCTGCCTACATCGAAGCGCTGACCCCGTCCGAAAAGGTCATGCGCCGTTAAGCAGTACCGGCTGCACCGCCGCCTGGGCGGGGGTGCAGTTCCCGGAAGTTCAGATTGCTTTCCACCCCGGCCTTGCCGGCAGATGCGGTTCTTACCGGCGCATCGCACACCACACCAGTCATGCCAGAAGTCTCCACCAAGCCTTATCTGCTGCGCGCCATCTATGAGTGGTGCACCGACAATGGCTACACGCCGCACATCGCCGTGGTCGTCGACAGCAGCACCCGCGTGCCGATGCAATTCGTCAAGAATGGCGAAATCGTCCTCAACATCAGCTTCGAGGCCACCAGCGGCTTGAAGATGGAGAACGACAACATTCACTTCAGCGCCCGCTTTGGTGGTGTTTCGCGCGATATCCTGATCCCTGTGGAAAACGTGATCGCCATTTACGCCCGTGAAAACGGCCAGGGCATGGCGTTTGAAGCTCCCGTGCCGGCCACGGCCGAGGAGGCCCAGCAGGCTCCTGAGCAGGAAAGCAGTGCGCCTGTGCTGTCTTCGGTACCTGTTTCCGAACCTGAAAAGAAGCCCGCCGTGAGTAGCGACAAGGGCGACGATGATCCGGAACCACCGAAAAAGGGTGGCCGTCCTGTACTGACACGCATCAAGTAGGCTATAATCGCCGGCTGAAGTTTTTGCTGGCTTAGCTCATCTGGTAGAGCACCTGACTTGTAATCAGGGGGTGGCGGGTTCAAGTCCTGCAGCCAGCACCAATACCGAAGCGGCTCACAGCAATGTGAGCCGTTTTTCTTTGCTCCGCAATCTCGCCGGTGCGTCGTAATCCGGCGCTAGCTGCGTGCTCGACATGGGCCGGCAACGCTGGTGCAACCGCACTAAGCTATCATCGAAGCTCTTTTGTGCGACGACCGCCAGATCCGCTCCTCGGACAACGCCATCGTCTCGACAAACTCGTGGGCCGCTGTCGCTCGCACGCCTTGCCGCCATCCCTTCGGTTCATTCTCGGAATCTCGCCATGGAAATCAAAGTCAACTTCCTCGACAAGCTGCGTCTCGAAGCCAAGTTCGACGACTTCACCGTCATCGCCGACCAGCCCATCCGCTACAAGGGAGACGGCTCCGCGCCAGGTCCCTTCGATTACTTCCTGGCGTCATCGGCCCTGTGCGCAGCGTATTTCGTGAAGCTGTACTGCAATACGCGCAACATCTCCACCGAAAATATCCGCCTGTCACAGAACAACATCGTCGACCCGGAAAACCGCTACCAGCAGACATTCAAGATCCAGGTCGAACTGCCACCCGACATCGAGGAAGCAGATCGTCGCGGCATCCTGCGTTCCATCGAGCGCTGTACCGTCAAGAAGGTGGTGCAGCAGGGGCCTGAGTTCATCATCGAGGAAGTGGAGAGCCTGGACGCTGACGCGCAGTCCTTGCTGACACTCAAGCCCGAGGCTGGCATGAGCACGCACATCCTGGGCAAGGATCTGCCGCTGGAGCAGACCATCGCCAACATGTCCGGCTTGCTGGCCGAACTGGGTATCAAGATCGAGATCGCTTCGTGGCGCAATATCATTCCCAATGTGTGGTCGCTGCACATCCGCGACGCTCACTCGCCCATGTGCTTCACCAACGGCAAGGGCGCGACCAAGGAAAGTGCGCTGGCCTCGGCCCTGGGCGAGTACATCGAGCGCATCAGCAACAACCACTTCTATGCGGGTTCCTACTGGGGCGAGGAGATCGCCAATGCCGAGTTCGTGCATTACCCCAACGAGCGCTGGTTCAAGCCCGGCCGCGGCGATAAATTGCCCAAGGAAATCCTCGATGCGTATTGCCTGGACATCTACAACCCGGATGGCGAGCTGCGCGCTTCGCATCTGGTCGATACCAATTCCGGCAACGCAAAGCGCGGCATTTGCTCGCTGCCTTACGTGCGGCAGTCGGATGGCGAAGTGGTGTATTTCCCTTCCAACCTGGTCGAGAATCTGTTCGTCAGCAACGGCATGAGCGCCGGCAATACCTTGCCTGAAGCGCAGGTGCAGTGCCTGTCGGAGATCTTCGAGCGGGCCGTCAAGCGTGAAATCCTCGAAGGCGAGATCTGCCTGCCTGATGTCCCCCAGGACGTGCTGGCAAAGTATCCCGGCATCGTGGCTGGTATCCGAGGACTTGAAGAGCAGGGTTTCCCTGTACTGGTCAAGGATGCTTCGCTGGGCGGCGTCTATCCGGTGATGTGCGTGACCTTGATGAACCCCCGTACTGGCGGCGTGTTTGCTTCCTTCGGCGCTCACCCGAGCTTTGAGGTGGCGCTGGAGCGCAGCCTGACGGAACTGCTGCAAGGGCGCAGCTTCGAAGGGCTCAACGATTTGCCGCAGCCGACTTTCGAGAGCAATGCCGTTACTGAACCCAACAATTTCGTCGAACACTTCATCGATTCTTCCGGCATCGTGTCGTGGCGCTTCTTCAGCGCCAGGGCGGATTACGAATTCGTGGAATGGGATTTTTCCGGCCAAGGCGAGAATTCCAACGCGCAGGAAGCGGCTACGCTGTTCGGCATTCTGGAGGAGATGGGCAAGGAGGCCTATGTGGCTGTCTACGACCAGCTCGGGGCGACCGCGTGCCGCATCCTGGTGCCTGGCTATTCCGAGGTGTATCCGGTCGAGGACCTGATCTGGGACAACACCAACAAGGCGCTGCTGTTCCGCGAGGATATCCTGAACCTGCATCGTCTGGACGACAAGGCCCTGGCTGCCTTGCTGGACCGCCTGGAAAACAATGAGCTTGATGACTACTCCGACATCGCCACCCTGATCGGTATCGACTTCGATGAGAACACAGAATGGGGGCAGTTGACCGTCCTTGAACTGAAGCTCTTGATCAACCTGGCCCTGCGGCAGTTTGAAGAAGCGCATGACCTGGTCGGTGCCTTCCTGCAGTACAACGACAACTCGGTGGAGCGCGGTCTGTTCTACCAGGCGTTGAATGTCGTGCTGGAAGTGGAGCTGGATGATGAGCTGGAGCTGTCGGACTATGAGACCAACTTCCGCCGCATGTTCGGCGACGCGCGCATGGATGCGGCCATCGGTTCGGTGAAAGGCAGCGTGCGCTTCTTCGGATTGACGCCGACCAGCATGAAGCTCGAAGGCCTGGATCGCCATCAGCGCTTGCTCGATAGTTATCGCAAGCTGCACAAGGCGCGTGCTCTGTTTGCGCAGGCGGATTCTGCATCGGCGGCCTGATGCAGTTGCATGTGCGTTGATGATGACGGCTTGGTTGCGTGGGTGACCAAGCCGTTTTTTTATTGCGCAGAGAAACCGGTTGTTGTCGACGCCAACAACGATCAGTGATGTTTCGCCTGATTACAACCCGTGGTTGAGCTCCAGGCGGGGCACCTGGTCCGGCACAATGAACGGATAAATGTTGGCCATGACGAATCGGGCCGAATCCTGGTCAGGCCAACATCTTCCTCACGGCAGGGTAATGGTCAGGTTGGCCGTGCGGGGCGCCAGTTTGACGATATCGGAATAGCCTGCCAGTCCGTTCTCCGTGCCGCTGGTCAGCATCCAGTTCAAGCCCAGGTAGGCGAACAGGGCAATGAAGGCAAACAGTGAAGCCACCACCCACAGCGGCACGTCATTGCGCAGCTTGTTGACGATGGCGTCAGGCCGCGCCCAGTGTGGCGCGAAGCCCGCGCTCTTGCCTTTGAGATGAGCAATTTCATCGCCCAGCCGCGCGGTCAGGTAATTCAGTTTTTCCGGACCTTCCAGCGCGTACTTCCCCTGGAACCCCAACAACAGGCACATGTGAAACACTTCCAGCGCCTGGATGTGCGCATTGCCACGTACCCTCAGGTCTTCCAGCTGCTTGAAGAAATTTTCACCCGCCAGCTGATCGCCGAACATGGTCAGCTGCAGCGGCCGGCGCTCCCACGCATCGCGGATGCCAAAGCTGGAGCGCAGGATGATTTCATCGACCGAGGCGCAGAAAGCATATTTGGCGGCATAGACATCTTCGGGAGAGACATCGAGCTTCTTGGCATTGCGCTCCACATCCCCCAGAAACTTCTGCATCTTCACCGCGAAGGAAGCTTCATCCAAGGGCGCGCTGCCGTTCTTGAGCATGAAGAGCGCGTAGAAACCGTCATACATCAGATCCAGCAGCGAGCGCGCATTGACCGGCGCGGCCGCCATCTGGGCCGGGGGCAGATGGTCTTGATCGAGCAGGGAAGGGGCCGAGGTCATGTTCATTGCGTCACCGCCAGGAGTTCGAGTTTGAGGTCACGGATACCGGAAGGTACATAAATGCAGATCGATTGCGCCTGCAGCATGCGTTCGTACATGGCGCCCTTGCTTTCCAGCGTGAAGTAATAGGTATCAGGGCGCACGGGCAGGGCGGCCGGCACTTGCGGCGAGTGCACCAGCTTCACGCCCGGCAATGCGGCCAGCACGAATTTTTCCACATCGTCGGGTGCGCCGATCTTGAAGCGCAGGGGTACCACATCCACCAGTTCGATGGCCGGCAGGTCGGCATTGACGGCGAGGTAGAAGCTGGTCTTCTCGTCGATCTTGCCGGAGTCCAGCATCCCGAGGTGGTAAGAGGGTTTGCTCTCGTGCAGGGCGATGGCGAAGTAGCGGGAGGAGATGACGGTATCGAGCAGTTCGCGGATGATGCCGTCGAGCCGCGCAAACGGCGGGCCCGGGTCGCGATGATCATAAGGCGGCAGGTCCGCCAGCGCCAGGCTGCGCGAGAACGTCATCAGCGAGCCGGCCAGTCCGAGCAATTGTTCATACAGTCGCTCGGGATGCAGCTGCGGGTTGTTCAGGTAATGCGAGAGGCTGGCATAAGCGGTGCTGGCCGTATGCAGCAGCCAGAAGGAGGTGATGTCGCCGGAACGAAATTCCACCACGCTCTTGCTCGGCTCACGATGATGTCCGTAGAGTGCGCTGACTTTGGCCTGCAAGGCATCGAGCAAGCGCCGCAGCCGCAGGAACAACAGCGGCGCCGCATGTACGGACAGGCTGGGCGCGACGAAATCAGGATCGAGCTCGAATCCTGATGAGCTTGCCCGTCGCAGTCGCACGATCGGAATGCACACGAGCGAGTCGCGCGGCTCATTCTCCGACACCAGCCTGACTGCTTTCTTCAGGTAGCTCATCTCCGCCTTGGCCGCATCGGTGAACAAATCGGGCGTCTCGATATTGTCTTGAATGTAACGGCTCGACTGATGATTGGTACCGCCGGAAGCGAAATTGCTGCCGAAGCTCTTCAGTGCCGGCAGGGCGGCATAGAAGGTGACGGATTCCCTTCGCAGTCTCATCCCGCCTATCGCCTGCTGACCGAGTACTTTGCTTTCCCCGAGAAATTCAATTTCTTCGATATCGACCTGTCAGCTATCCTGGCCGTCCTGCCGGCAGGGACAAAGAGCTTCACCTTGCATCTCGGCCTGTCCGGCCTGCGGGCCGATACCAGCAAGCTGGGAACGGATATCGGCGGGAATGCCTTTGGCTTCATGGGCGCCGACCGTATCAATTGGGGTATCACTTATCTGCTCGATGCGATCCACAACTATCTGACAGGCACTGGTCTTTTCAGCGGTAACGGGCAACGGCGTGAACTCGTCAACTTCATGAGTTCTTCCATGCTGGCGGGGGGCAACGCCTATGCAGCGACGGCGGACATGAAAGTCGGACAGTGGAACGTGCCCGGCTATTTGCTGAACGCACCGGAGCAGATGCGCCGCGCCGACATCTACAAACAGTTCATCGACAAGCTGACGGCCGCTGTCAAATCCAGCCAGCGCAAGATCGTGCAGATCAATGTTTCGGTATTCGGCTTTTCGCGCGGAGCGGCTGAGGCTCGCGCGTTCACGCATTGGCTGCACGAACTCTTTACGCCTTCGGGTGGTGCCTTCGAAATCGCCGGTGTGCCAATTCGCATCGGTTTCCTCGGTATCTTCGATACGGTCGCCTCGGTTGGCATCGGGGATGTAACGCCGATCACCTTCGGCCACATGGCCTGGGCGCACAATACGCAATCCATTCTGCCCGCGGTTGAAGAGTGCGCGCATTTCGTGGCGCTGCACGAACAACGCGCCAGTTTTCCGCTGGAGTCCTCCACAGGGTGGAAGAATGTCGGCTATCCCGGTATGCACTCTGACGTGGGTGGCGGCTATCTGCCGGGAGAGCAGGGCAAATCCATGCCTGACTGGGGCTTGTCACCGCAGCTTTCGCAGATTCCCCTCATTGACATGCACTTTGCCGCACTCAAGGGCGGCGTACCGCTCCTGACCTTGGCCGAGCTGGCGAAAGATCCTGCCAGCGCCAAGGGGTTTGCCACCGACGCGCGTTTGGTCAAGGCCTACAACGACTGGCTGGCAGGTAACGGCATCAAGGCCGGCAGCATTCGCGAATTTACGCAGGCCCATACCCGCCAGTATCTTCGGTGGCGAGGATCACTGCATGAGGGGAAGGGCGGCTTGCTGTTGAACAAGCGCTTCTATCGGGATGCTGCGACCCCTGACAAGAAGGATCTGCTGGAAGCCGATGTCGAACTCGGGAAAATGATCCGTGACTGGCGCGATCGCTGCAATCTGGATCTGGATCAGCGCATGGGGCAGATGGCCCGGAAATATGCGCGCCGCGTCTCGCCGCTGGCGGGCGTCCTGACGGATGCAGCCAAGGAGCGCCTGACTGCGGAAGAGAAAAAATTCTACGACATCCTGTGCGCAGGCCCGGTGCCTCCGGCCGCCTCGGTAACGCTCTTCGACGACTATATCCATGATTCCCGCGCCGGCTTCCGGGTGGCGGGCAAGCACGAACCGATTTTCATCACTGGTGGCTATGCCCGCTTCCGACAGGTATTTTTGCAGGGCGAAGGCGATTCAGCCACGCGCAAGATCGGCGAACTGGTCGAGCGCAAGGTGGGGGAGCGTGCTGCGGACATGGCTGAAGACGCGCGTGACATCAAGGATTACACGGTGCGTACCTATGATCGCGCCCGCGACCGCATCGTCAGCGGCTACCATGCCGTCGAGGATGCCGCCGTACGCGCCAAACGCCAGGTTGAGGATAAAGCGCTGGCGGCCAAGCGGGAGATCGAAGAACAGGCTGAAGCGGCCAGAAAGAAATTGCAGGCGGCTGCCGAGGCGGCAAGAGACCAGGCCAGCGCACTGAAAAAGAAAACCGTGGCCGAGATCAAGCGCGAAGCCGACGAAGCCCAGCGCATCTATGATGCCGCCCAGCGCCACGTCATGAAGAAGTATGAGGAGCTGGGCGCAATGTGGCACAGCATCGTGGATTGACCCGACTCGATCTCCAATTGATCGCCTTTGGAGGCCGCCTGCCTCGCTCAGGCTCTTTCAGGTTTTCTATGCGAATTTGCCTGTTTTCTGTTTTAAGTGTGACGGTCTTCATGATGTGTCATTGGGCCGCCCTTGCTTCTGCAGAAACTCCGTGGAGCAGGGATTGCGTTGGCCATCTGGAAATTTCCTTGCCGGAAAAGGCCGATGTTGCTGCGACCGCATTTGAGCAGCTGTTTCAGGCAAGACGTACGCTGTATAGTGAATTTGAAGACGGCCAAGTTGCAGCATATAGCAAGTATGAATATGCAGGCACGATGGAAGTGACGCGTCGTCTGTCTGCCGACGAGAACAGGCGTTTCTTGTCCGATATACGTAAAACCAGCATGCGACTTAAGGAGGATGCTGAAGGCTACAGGAAGTTGAATGCAGATGCGCCGGAAGCCGAGTACGAGGAGCACAAGCTCCATGCGGGGGATGGGCTTGGAATGCGACGTTTTAGATACCTTTATGCTGCCAAAAGCATGGGCCTTCATGCGGTAAGTTGGGACTTGACTTCGCCCGACGACCGTATTCCCGAGTTCGTTCAATTCATGAACAAACTGATCAACGCGGTCGAATTGCGTGATAATTTCACCGTGCCGTCAGCTCCCGGACTTTGCATGCCTCACGTGTTCATTCCCATTGATGGTGCCGAGATTTATGGTCATTCAATTGCCACTACGTATCGCCTGAAGAGACATCCCGACGTCACCGTGTTGCTGGAAGATACCAGCGCCAGACGTCCTTACCCATCACAAGACCCCGCGAAACTGACGGCAGTCTACAAGTCCAATTTCTTCTGGACCCAAGACTACCGAAGCTATGACTCGATCAAGAATCTGCTGACCTTGCGGCGTCACAACACGGTTGAGTTCGCCGGGCAGAAAGGTGTGGAGTCCATGGTGAGCATGATTCGCAAGGACAAAGCAACAGAGGACTATGGATATCTGGTTGTCACCGACGGCGATCCAAACGCCGGAAATCAGAAGCCCGAACTGATGCTGTACGTGATCCGCGACGCCAAGAACGCTGAGAAGCGCGGTATGAAACCGATCGGAAAGGATGAGTTTTTCAAACTGGCCCGAGAGATTGCGGCTTCGGTCAAGCTACGTTCCTTACATTGATTGCAGATCGTAATTTGGTTGGAATTGCCGTGCGTAGGAAAAGCCCTCATTTACACATGCCATTCGAGAGTTGATATGAAATTTCATCGCTTGGTTGTCGCATGTCTGGCTGTCTTGCCTCTTTTTAATTGCAGTGCCATCGCATCCGATGCGCGTTTATGGACTAAAGATTGTGTGGGCTATCTGGAAATTTCGTTGCCGGATAAGGCTGACGTAGCCGCGACAGCCTTCTCCCAACTTCTCCATCCTGCCCGGACCGTATATAGCGAATTCGAAGATGGTCCAGTTGCTCCATACAGCAAATACCACTATGTAGGCGCCATGCAGGTCACGCATGCCCTTTCGGAAGAGAAGATCCAGCGTTTCTTGGCCGAGGCTAAAAGGACTCGCGCGCAATATCAAGCGGATGCTGAAAGTTATAAAAAAAATGATGCCAATATGCCCGAAGCGGCATACCAGGAATTCAATCTGCCGAAGGGTGATGGGGTTGCAATACGGCGGTTCAGATATCTCTATGCAGCCAAGACCATGAATCGCCATGCGTTCAAGTGGGGGATGAATGCGCCAGATGATCGCATTCCAGAGTTCGTTCAGTTCATGAGCAAGCTGCTAAGCACAATTGCACTTCGTGAGGACATGACGGTGCCGTCAGGCTTCGGACTTTGTATGCCGCACTTGTTCATTCCGATTGACGGCCCGGACAGGTACGGTCACACAATTGCGACGACCTATCGGCTCAAGAACCATCCAGACGTGACCGTAATGCTGGAAGACGCCAGTGCAAAGCGCCCGTTGGAATCGCAGGATCCGGCGAAATTGACGGCACTCTACAAGTCCAATTTCTTCTGGACCCAGGATTACCGAAGCTACGAATCGATCAAGAATCTATTGACGATGCGCGGCCACAACACCATTGATTTCGCCGGACAGAAAGGTGTGGAGTCCATGGTGAGCCTGATCCGCAAGGACAAGGTGACGGAAGATTATGGTTATTCAATCGTGACCCAAGGCGACCCCGACGCCAGGAATGAAAAGCCCGAGCTGATGTTTTACGTGATTCGTGACGCCAGGAATGCCGACAAGCGCGGAATGAAGCCCATCGATAAAGAAGAATTTTTCAAACTGGCCCGCGAGATTGCAGCTTCGGTCAAACGTCGCGCCATGCCCTGATTCCTCGCCAAGTCACCACCGATAGTTGCACGCTGCATCTTTCCCCCTTCAAGCCATCCTCCCCACCCCCAGCCGAAACACGCTCACCGACTCCGCCAGCCTGCGCGCCTGTTCCTTGAGCGCTTCCGTGGCTGCCGCAGCCTCCTCGACCAGCGCCGCATTCTGCTGCGTCACCGTATCCATC
>Ga0228674_1002386_pt1 | contig 10321 bp, 10 predicted proteins | sample 1D_rmetaG_FD_189054 | JGI IMG/M metagenome (GOLD analysis project Ga0228674, IMG submission 189054) | Seawater microbial communities from Monterey Bay, California, United States - 1D_r | ecosystem: Environmental > Aquatic > Marine > Coastal | place: USA: California | collected 2016-09-26
AGGGCCAGTACGCTGTCAGGTGGGGTGTGCTGCATCCGGGCCTCCAGGGTTTGGCGCGTCAACCGACGGCGCAGGCTAATAAATTGAACCGCGTCCGGCATCTGCCACCTGGCATAGACCGCCGTCTCCACCTGGCCGATGTGCCTGCGGTGGGCGGCCTGCATGCTGGTGGCGTCTTTCAATAGCCGGAGATTCAACCATGTTGAAACCCTTGTTCAGCAGCTGTGCCCTGGTATTCGCCCTGTCCGTGCCGCTGGTTCAGGCGGCCGATGCGCCTTATGTCTACACGGAAACGGCAACCGCCCCGAGCAATGCGCAGGAGCAGCAGATCGCCGGCCTGTTCGAGCGCTGGAACGCCGCCTTGCAGACTGGCGACTCGGCCAAGGTCGCTGCCTTGTACGCCGACAACGGCGTGCTGCAGCCCACGGTATCGAATCGGGTGCGCGTAGGCCATGAGGCAATCAAGGACTATTTCGACCATTTCTTACAGGCCAAGCCGGTCGGCACGATCAACATGCGTGAAATTCGCCAGATCGGCCCGGATGCAGCGGTGGATTCGGGGGTTTACACCTTCGCCCTGACCCAGGGCGATGCGGTGCGCCAGGTGCAGGCGCGCTACACCTTCGTTTACCAGAAGGTCGATGGCGAGTGGAAAATCCTCAAGCACCACTCCTCGGCGATGCCGGAACAGCCTGCCGCCAGTTGATTCAGGTGAGTGTGTCCAGCCAGTGAGGGATGCGCCGCTCCAGGTAGTAAATGGGGCGGCGCGGGCTACCCTCGACGAAGCCGACATGCCCGCCCTTGGCATGCAGTTCGAGCTCGGTGCCGGGTGCCAGCTCGCTGGCCTCGGGCAGGCTGTGGCGGAAGATGAAGGGGTCGTCCTCGGCCTGGATGATCAGCGTACGTGTGCGGATTTCACCCAGGTAGAAACGGCTGGAGGCGCGGCGGTAGTAGTCGTGGGCATCGGCGAAACCGTGCAGCGGCGCGGTGATGCGTCCGTCGAAGTCCCAGAAAGTGCGCATGCCGTCCAGCGGGCCCAGGCGCTGCAGCACCGACAGGCGCTCGCCCTGGCCGCTATCGGCGAACAGGCGCTGCTTGTTGTTCACGTAGGCGACCATTTCACGCATGAAGTGCGCCTGATACACCCGCGAGAAGCCCAAACCGATGCGGTCGGCGCACTGGTCCAGACGAAACGGCACCGAGACCGCCACCGCTGCTTGCAGCTGGCTTTGCTCGCCACTCTCACCCAGATACTTGAGCAACACGTTGCCGCCCAGGGAATAACCGACGGTGTATAGCGGCGCCATCGGTCGTTGCGCGCGCAGGTGGGCGACAGCCGATGCCAGATCCTCGCTGGCGCCGGAGTGGTAGCCGCGCGGCAGCAGATTGGGTTCACCGGAGCAGCCGCGCCAGTTCAGCGCCACGCTGGCCCAGCCACGCGCGGCCAGAACCTGCTGCAGGCCGAGCACGTAGAGCGAGTTGGAGCTGCCGGTCAAGCCATGCAGCACCAGCACCAGCGGCGCATGGGCGTCATGCGGGCCGTGCCAGTCGAGGTCGAGAAAATCGCCATCGTCCAGCCACAGCCGCTCGCGCTGCCGTTCCAGTTGCGGCGGCTTGCGGCAGAAGGGGTTCCACAGCGTCTGCAGATGCGGGCCGGGGAGCCACCAGGCGGGGCGAAAGTCAGTTGTCATTGGTGCATTCGGCCGTTGGCAGCACGGATTCAGGGGGCTCGATGTAGGGCGTACTCGCGAAGCAGTACGCCGTTGCTGGAGACCTCATGGCACAGGCGCCAGAGAGCGGGCTTTCTTGGGGGCATACGTTGGCATGGGCTGGCGGACTGTTCGCTGGCGCTACGAGCGGTCGGCGTTCCGATCCGCCCTACGCTAGGCCAACTTACGAGGATTGTGCTCGCCCCTTCAGGTTCGCCGCAATATCGGCGCCTTAGCGCCGACGCTTGCGCAGTATGCGCCAGGCGCACCAGGCCAAAACCAGCAGGGCGGCGATGCGCTGGTTGGCTAGGCCGATGGTGATGCCTGCGTTGGGATTGTGCGGTATCGCGCGTTGAAGGGTCAGTGCAATTTCCTGCTGGCTTAGCAGCACCGGCAGCGCCAGTGCGACCAGCAGCAGGTAAGGCAGGTGGGCGTAGATGAAGTCTTTCATCCACGCTGCCACAGCGCGTAGTGCACCTGACCGGTGTGCTTCTCACGGTGCAGGCGCCAGTTGCCGGGCAGACCCAGGGTCGAGGGCGCCGTCTCGCTTTCGGTATAGACCCAGGCGTCGTCGGCCAGCCAGCCCTGGGCTTCCAGCAGGTTGCAGGCGTCCTGCAGCAGACCCTTGTGGAACGGCGGGTCGAGCAGGGCGATATCGAAGCGACGCGGCGCCGGACGCGCCAGCAGTTGCAGGGCATCGCCCAGATGAATCTCGCCCGTGCTGCATTGCAGCGTCGCCAGGTGGCCGCGCAAGGCGCTCACCGAGGCCGGGTTGAGGTCGCAGGCCAGACCGCTGGCAGCACCACGCGACAGCGCTTCGAGCAGCAGAGCGCCACTGCCGGCGAAGGGGTCGAGCACATGGGCACCCTCGACATAGGGCGCCAGCCAGTTGAACAGCGTCTCACGCACGCGATCCGGTGTCGGGCGCAGGCCCGGACCATCGGGGAAGGCAAAGCGCCGCGAACGCCACTGCCCGCCGATGATGCGCAATTGACCCTGGCCGCCGTGAGCCCTGGCGGCCGGTTTGGGCTGTGTGCGACCACGCATCAGTGCGGCACCGCGCTGGGCAGTTCGGCCGGGCGGTCGGTGGGCGGCGGCAGCTCTTTTTGCGGCACCGTCGGGCCGGCGGTGACCACCACCAGCGCCTCGGGGTCGAGGTGTTTGGCCATCGCCGCTTTCACTTGATCGGTGCTCAGGCTTTGCACGTCACGCATGAAGTCGTCCAGATAACTCAGCGGCAGGTCGTAGAAGCCCATCGACGCCAACTGGCCGACGATGGCGGCATTGCTCGCGGTGGACAGCGGGAAGCTGCCGGCCAGCTCACGCTTGGCATTATCCAGTTCCTGCTGGGTGGGGCCGTCACGCAGGTAGTCGGCGAGCAGTTGCTTGACCAGCGCCAGGGTGCCTTCGCTCAAGTCCGCTCGGGTCTGCAGGTTGATCATGAACGGGCCGCGCGCCTGCATGGCGCTGAATCCGGAGTAGACGCCATAGGTCAGGCCGCGCTTCTCGCGCACTTCGCTCATCAGGCGGGTGCCGAAACCGCCGCCGCCGAAGATCTGGTTGCCCAGGTACAGCGCGGCGTAGTCCGGGTCGCGGCGGTCGATGCCGAGCTGGGCGATCATCAGGTGGGTCTGGTTGGACGGATACTCGATATGGCTGACACCGGGCTTGGGTGCTTGCGGCTGGGCGATCTTGGCCAGCGCCGGGCCTGGCGGCAGGGCGGCGGATACCTGATTGGCGATGGCCTCTGCTTCGCTGCGCGACAGATCACCAACCAGCGCGATCACCGCATTGCCGGCGGCATAGGCGCGGGCATGGAAAGCCTGCAACTGCTGGCGGGTGATGGCCGGAATCGACTGCGCCGTGCCGTCGCTCGGGTGAGCGTAGGGGTGCTGACCGTACAGGCGCTCGAACAATTCGAGGCTAGCCAGCTTACCCGGGTTCTGTTTCTGGAACTCGAAGCCGGCCAGCAACTGGTTCTTGATCCGTGCCAGCGAGTCGGCGGGGAAGGTGGGCTTGCCCAGTACCTCGGCGAACAGGGCCAGTGCCGGCTCACGCTGCTCCTGCGCGCTCAGGCTGCGCAGGCTGGCCACGGCCATGTCGCGGTAGGCGCCGTTGCCGAACTCGGCACCGAGTCCCTCGAAGCCGGCGGCGATGGCGCCGACGTCCTTGCCCGGTACGCCTTCGTTGAGCATGGCGTTGGTCAGGGTGGCCAGGCCTGGCACGCCGCCGTCATGGCTGCTGCCGGCGGCGAAGGTCAGACGCAGGTCGAACATCGGCAGCTCATGGGCTTCGACGAACAGCACCTTGGCGCCTTGCGCGGTCTGCCAGGTCTGGATGTCCAGGGTGCGGCGGGTTGGCGCCTTGCCGTCGAGTGCGGCCAGCGACTGCAGCTTGGCGGCATCGCCAGTCACGGTGCTGTCGGACAGGTTGGCGCAGGCGCCCAGTGCCAGGGCGCTGGACAGGATCAGGCCGAGCAGGCCCAGGCGGCGGTGCTCAGTCTTCATGGGCGGGACTCCTTATTGCGGGACTCTTCGGGCAGTACGTGGGCGACGCTCAGGCGCTCGCGGACGAAGAAGGTGCGTGCGGCCTGCTGGATGTCGGCCGGGGTGACGGCCTCCAGCTCGGCCAGCTCCTGGTCGATCAGTTGCCAGGACAGGCCGACGGTTTCCAGCTGGCCGATGCTGGTGGCCTGGCTGGTGATCGAGTCGCGCTCGAACACCAGGCCGGCGATCACCTGGGCGCGTACGCGGGCCAGTTCGGCGGCGGACGGCGGGGCTTTCTTCAGTTCTTCCAGTTCGCGCCACAGGCCGGCCTCGGCCTGCTCCAGGGTCTTGCCCTTCTGTACGTTGGGCGTGGCCGAGACGATGAACAGGCTGTCGCCACGGGTGAAGGCGTTGTACCAGGCGCTGGCGCCCGAGACGAGTTCTTCGCCGCGTTCCAGGCGGGTGGACAGGCGTGCGCTGTAGCCGCCGTCGAGCAGGGCGGCGGCCAGGCGCAGGGCATAGACCTGGCGCGGCGTGTCGGCGGTGGCCAGACCCGGTACGTTGAAGCCCATGATCAGGTTCGGCAGTTGGGTCTTGAGATACAGCGTGGTACGGCGTTCGCCCGGCGCGGCCAGCTCCAGCGGCAGCTTGGCGGTCGGCACTTCACCGCGGGCAATGCCGCCGAAGTAGCGCTGAACCTGGGTTTTCACCTCATCCACGCTGATGTCACCGACCACCACCAGGGTGGCGTTGTTCGGCGCGTACCACTTCTGGTGCCAGGCGCGCAGTTCGTCGATGTGCATGCGATCGAGGTCGGCCATCCAGCCGATGGTCGGGATGCTGTAGCCACTGGCCGGATAAGCCATGGCCTTGAAGCGTTCGTAGGCCAGCGAGGACGGGCGGTCGTCAGTGCGCAGGCGACGCTCCTCCTTGATTACCTCGATTTCCTTGCTGAACTCGTCGGCCGGCAGCGTCAGGCTGGCCAGGCGATCGGCTTCCAGCTCCAGGGCCACGCCCAGGCGGTCACTGGCCAGCACCTGGTAGTAGGCGGTGTAGTCATCGCTGGTAAAGGCATTCTCCTCGGCGCCCAGTTCACGCAGGATGCGCGAGGCCTCGCCGGGACCGAACTTGCCGCTGCCCTTGAACATCATGTGTTCCAGTGCGTGGGACAGGCCGGTGGAACCGGGCGTTTCGTAGCTGGAGCCGACCTTGTACCAGATCTGCGAAACCACCACGGGGGCGCGATGATCCTCGCGGACGATGACCTTGAGGCCATTGTCCAGTTTGAATTCGTGGGTGGGTTGAGCGGGAGAAGCGAAGGCCGCGAGTGGCACGCAGAGTGCGCCAAACAGCAGGCCGAGGGAACGGCGGGCAATGGCATTCATCGAAAGTCAGACCTGTCGGATAGCCTGGGCGGTCGTACCGCCGACGGGCGAAGAGGTGCTAGGATACCCCATCCTTTTCCGGGGCGGCGCGGCAAGGCTTTGCAGCCTGTTAGCGTCCGCTCCCCTGAGATGCAAGCGACCCATGTTTGGTTCCAATGACGACAAGAAGTCGCCGGCCGAGGCTGGCGCGCAGACCCCGCCTGTGACCGAAGAAAAGAAATCCCTGTTCAGTTGGTGGCGCAAGAAGCCCGCAGATAGCGCTGCCGAGCCGACTCAGCCCGCGCCCGTCGAGCAACCTGCTACTCAGGCGCCTGCCGAGCCATCGACGCCTGAGCTCGCGCCCGAAGCCTTGCCGGCAGTCGAGCCGGAGGTGGCCGAGGTTGCGCCCGCTCCAGCGCCACAGCCCGAGCCGCTGGTTGCCGACCCCTCGCTCGCCCCTGTCGTTATTGAACCGCCGCCGGTCGTGTCCGAGCCTGTTGTCGAGGCCGCACCCGTCGTGGCTGCGCCAGCTCTCGTCGCGGCGCCAGCCACTCAGGAAAAACCGAGCTTCTTCGCCCGCCTCAAGCAAGGCCTGTCCAAGACTAGCGCCAGCCTCGGCGAAGGCATGGCCAGCCTGTTCCTCGGCAAGAAAGCCATCGACGATGACCTGCTGGATGATCTGGAAACCCGCCTGCTGACCGCCGACGTTGGCGTCGAGGCGACCACCGCGATCATCGGCAACCTGACCAAACGCGTGGCGCGCAAGGAGCTGGCCGACAGCGGCGCGCTGTACAAGGCGCTGCAGGAAGAGCTGGTGACCCTGCTCAAGCCGGTCGAGCAGTCGCTGGTCATCGACACTGCCAAACAGCCTTACGTGATTCTCGTCGTGGGCGTGAACGGCGTGGGCAAGACCACCACCATCGGCAAGCTGGCCAAGAAGCTGCAGCTCGAAGGCAAGAAGGTCATGCTCGCTGCGGGCGATACCTTCCGTGCTGCTGCGGTGGAGCAGTTGCAGGTCTGGGGTGAGCGCAACAACATCGCGGTGATCGCCCAGCACACCGGCGCCGACTCGGCTTCGGTGATCTTCGATGCGGTGCAGGCCGCCAAGTCGCGCGGCATCGACGTGCTGATCGCCGACACCGCCGGGCGCCTGCACACCAAAGACAACCTGATGGAAGAGCTGAAGAAAGTGCGTCGGGTGATCGGCAAGCTGGACGACACCGCACCGCACGAAGTGCTGCTGGTACTCGACGCCGGCACCGGCCAGAACGCCATCAATCAGGCCAAGCAATTCAACCAGACCGTGAACCTCACTGGCCTGGCGCTGACCAAACTCGACGGTACCGCCAAGGGCGGCGTCATCTTCGCCCTGGCCAAGCAGTTCGGCCTGCCGATTCGCTACATCGGCGTGGGCGAGGGCATCGATGACCTGCGGCCGTTCGAGGCGCAGGCTTTCGTTCAGGCACTCTTCGAGGAGCGCGAGCGGGCATGATCCGATTCGAGCAGGTCGCCAAGCGTTACCCCAATGGCCATGTCGGGCTGCACGAGCTGAGTTTCCGCGTTCGCCCCGGCGAATTTCTCTTCGTCACCGGTCACTCCGGTGCCGGCAAGAGCACGCTGTTGCGCCTGCTGCTGGCGATGGAACGGCCCACCAGCGGCAAGTTGCTGCTGGCCGGGCAGGATCTGTCGACCATCACCAATGCGCAGATTCCCTTCCTGCGCCGGCAGATCGGCGTGGTGTTCCAGAATCACCAACTGCTGTTCGACCGCACCGTGTACGACAACGTCGCGCTGCCACTGCAGATTCTCGGTCTGTCCAAGCCAGAGATCGCCAAGCGCGTCGGCGCGGCGCTGGAGCGCGTCAGCCTCAGCGACAAGGCCGCGCAGGCGCCGGGAGACCTGTCCACCGGTCAGCAGCAGCGCGTCGGCATCGCCCGCGCCATCGTCCACCGGCCGGCCCTGCTGTTGGCGGACGAGCCCACGGGTAACCTCGACCCACGCCTGGCTGCCGAAATCATGGGCGTGTTCGAAGACATCAACCAGTTGGGCACCACGGTACTGATCGCCAGCCACGACCTTGCACTGATCGCGCGTATGCGCCAGCGCATGCTCACCCTGCAACGCGGTCGCCTGATCGGTGACGGGGAGGCTGCCTGATGAGCGCATCGAAGATGCCCACGCCGCAGCCAGCCGAACGTGTCGGCGCGGCGCCGCGCAACAAGGTGGTCGATGGCCCGGCGGATGAGCCGGATTTTCGCACCCTGCTCAATGCCTGGCTGGAAAGCCACCGCGCCAGCCTGGTCGACAGTCTGCGCCGCCTGGCGCGCCAGCCCATCGGCAGCTTCTTCACCTGCCTGGTGATGGCCGTGGCGCTGAGCCTGCCCATGGGACTGTCGCTGCTGCTGGACAACGTCGAGAAGCTCGGCGGCTCCTGGCAGCGTGCGGCGCAGATTTCCCTGTTCCTCGATATGTCCGCCGGCGAGCGTGACGGCCAGGCGTTGCGCGAGCAGATCGCAGCGATGGATGACGTCTCCGACGCCGAATGGATCAGCCGCGAGCAGGCGCTGGAAGAGTTCCAGCAACTGTCCGGTCTGGGTCAGGCGCTCAAGGAGCTGCCGGAGAATCCGCTGCCGGGCGTGGTCCTGGTCACGCCGAAGGAAGTCGACAAGGCCAAGCTCGAAGCCCTGCGCCAGCGCCTGGCGGAGCTGCCCAAGGTAGAGCAGGCGCAGCTCGATCTGGTCTGGGTCGAGCGCCTGACCGCCATCCTCAAACTGGGTGACCGCTTCGTCTTCGGCCTGAGCCTGCTGCTGATCCTGGCGCTGCTGCTGGTGATCGGCAATACCATCCGGCTGCACATCGAGAACCGCCGCGCCGAGATCGAGGTGATCAAGCTGGTAGGTGGAACCGATGGCTACGTGCGACGTCCCTTCCTTTATATGGGTGCGTTGTACGGTTTCGGCGCAGGCATCTTCGCCTGGCTGCTGCTGGCCTTCGGGCTGGATTGGCTGAACGATGCTGTAGTACGTTTGGCTGGCCTTTACGGTAGCGATTTCGCGCTGGGTGGCGTACCTTCTTCCGACGGTTTTTCGCTGCTGCTCGGCGCCGTGCTGTTGGGCTATATTGGCGCCTGGCTGGCAGTGGCGCGTCACCTCAATGAACTGGCGCCCCGCTGAGGCGCCAATCGGCGAGGCTGAACGCAAGCTGACAAGTCATTGTTTTGGTTGATGTTGACTATCTGTCAGGGAACTTATCCACAGGCCCTGCATCAGATAGCGCAGTGCTACACTGCACGAGTTTCGTGAATCGGAGGATTCGAATGTCCACTTCCTTGCAACCTGTTCATGCTCTGGTTCCAGGCGCCAACCTGGAAGCATACGTGCATGCCGTCAACAGCATCCCGCTGCTGACTCCCGAGCAGGAGCGTGAACTGGCCGAAAATCTCTTTTACCAGCAGGATCTCGAGGCCGCCCGACAGATGGTGTTGGCCCACCTGCGTTTCGTGGTGCATATCGCACGCAGCTACTCCGGTTATGGTCTGGCTCAGGCCGACCTGATCCAGGAAGGCAACGTCGGCCTGATGAAGGCGGTCAAACGCTTCAACCCGGAAATGGGTGTGCGCCTGGTGTCCTTCGCTGTGCACTGGATTCGCGCGGAAATCCACGAGTTCATCCTGAAGAACTGGCGCATCGTCAAAGTGGCCACCACCAAGGCCCAGCGTAAACTGTTCTTCAACCTGCGCAGCCAGAAGAAGCGTCTGGCCTGGCTGAACAACGATGAAGTTACCGCCGTGGCCGCAAGCCTGGGCGTCGAGCCGCACGAAGTGCGCGAGATGGAAAGTCGCCTGACCGGCCAGGACATGGCCTTCGACCCGGCCGCCGATGCCGACGACGACAGTGCCTTCCAGTCGCCTGCGCACTATCTGGAAGACCATCGTTACGACCCGGCCCGCCAGCTCGAGGATGCCGACTGGAGCGACAGTTCCAGCAGCAACCTGCACGAAGCGCTGGAAAGCCTGGACGAGCGCAGTCGCGACATCCTCTACCAGCGCTGGCTGGCCGAGGAGAAGGCGACGCTGCACGACCTGGCCGCCAAGTACAACGTGTCTGCCGAGCGTATTCGTCAGCTCGAAAAGAACGCGATGAACAAGCTCAAGGGCTGTATTGCCGCCTGAGCCTGTCGTTACCCCGAAAAGCCGCACCCTGGTGCGGCTTTTTGCTGTCTGGAGCAACAGCCTTGAACAAGACCCCTCTGAAAGCGCAGCACTTGCTGGTATTCGTGGCTGTGGCCGCGCTGTTCTTCGCCTGGGGCGCCTGGCTGATGCGCAGTACCGAGGTTAAGCCGCTGGCCGATCTGCAGCAGTGGCGGGATGTGCTGTTGCAGCCGTTGGCCGAAGACGAGCTGACGCTGCGTGAGGTACAGGCGTTGGCGCCAGGCGAGCTGTGGCTGGCGCCGCGCCTCGACGGCGCACGGCTTTTCTATCGTGCGTCGCTCGACGGGGAAGAGGGCGGCTGGTTGCTCGAGGCGGAGGTGAGGTTGAGCCTTGAACAACGCGACAGTCTGATGGCGGCGCAGGGCCTCCAGGCCGGTGATACCGAGTTGGCCCTTGGTCAATCACTGGTCGATCAGATGGCTGGCTTTTCCATCGCCAGCCTCAATCTGAGTGCCCCGCAAGCGCTGGCCAGCGACCGCCTGGCTGCCAGTCTCGGGCAGCCACGCTTGACGTTGGAGCTGGCCGAAGGCCAGGCCTGGGTCTATCCACAAT
>Ga0228674_1002389_pt1 | contig 10313 bp, 7 predicted proteins | sample 1D_rmetaG_FD_189054 | JGI IMG/M metagenome (GOLD analysis project Ga0228674, IMG submission 189054) | Seawater microbial communities from Monterey Bay, California, United States - 1D_r | ecosystem: Environmental > Aquatic > Marine > Coastal | place: USA: California | collected 2016-09-26
CGAAACCGTTCACACCTACCCATTCACAGCTGCCGAGGTGGTCAAAATGCGGAGATTGTTTCGTCACAGAGTAAGATCGCGTGCTACCCGTTACCATATCAGGAAGGTAGGCAACCCTAAAAAGGGTTTTGACGAAACTCTCTCCCAAATATGGTAACGGGTAGCACGCGATCTTACTCTGTGACGAAACAATCTCCGCATTTTGACCACCTCGGCAGCTGTGAATGGGTAGGTGTGAACGGTTTCGGAGTGGCAAGAGTGGCAAGACGTCGGTTACGTAACGGCATGTAACGACCCCGAAAATGGCAAACGTGGTGAACACACGGCAATTGACGTGCCCACTGTTCTGGGCATGACAATCGGCGCTCTCAGCGCAACGGTGTGTATTTTTGTAGATCTGCGCCAAAACTTTTTCCGAATAAAACGCGAATTCACTAAAAAATATTGCGGGTTGTGTCACAGCGTCGAATGATGTACACGGAAGAGCGACAAGGCGGCCATTACGCGCTCTGGCCATCGCAATCGTCATGCAAGCGCACGAGCTACACCAGCACGCGCCGTCGAAAAGCCAGATCGACGACGTGTACCGGTACATCATATCGGTCGAAGCGAATGTGAGACTCGAGATTAGGCACGCGGGCGACAGCGCGGACGTTTTACACCCCAATCGAGGCAAACACAAAGGCACCAAGCTGAGGGGCAGAGGCGTGATGGCGGCAAGTGAGTACCGCAACACGCACGGTGTCGTAAAGCAGATGAAGCTGATGGGAATACAGCGCGCATTATACAGGTTGGGCATGCTGTCGAATGGCCGACAATTGAAGTTCAAGCTGACGCTTTCACAAGACGATGGCAAAGAGGTGTTTCCTGACGACATGGGCTTTCTCAACAAAACACCGAAGCAGCTCCTCGTCGGTCGTGCTGGTGCGACGACTCCGTGTCTCGTGTCGGAGGTGTCTTGCAGCGGAGCTGACGGAGACGATGGTATGGGGGAGCAGATCCTGTTCGACAGCTTCTTCATAGCTTCGGGCGTCAGCTCCCATTGGTTGCGAACGAAGAGCAGGCAGTTTGCATTCAAGATGGAATTCGCCAATGTCGACCGAACCAAATGGATCGAGTACTTTGGTCCCGGACGCCTCCCACCGGTCGTCTTGAGCAAACCATTCTACGTGCGCACGGACTGTGCCGAGAAGCAGAAGATGAGAGACGAACAAAAAAGACAGTCGCACGCACTTCTCTGTGTGTCATGAGGTGCCCACGCATGCAATGTCTACGTATAAAAGCCTTTCTCTTCGCCACTCATGTTTCACAACCACTTCTGCCAGAGTCATTATCACCAAACGTTCTTTATTTTTTTGAAGCATCATCTCTGTGTATTTCACTTCACTGAGACCAAGGATAATATTATGTGTTTTGGTATGATACGAAATAAACGTTCATACCATCCCAGTGCTGACCTCCATGCATCTCCTGTCGATGTTGACGACTGCAGTCGACATCGCGTTGATTACGAGACCAGTTTGGGTGGTCTTGTGATAGCTTGATTTGGCGACGCCAGTGGTAGGCCGCAGCGACATGAATAACCTTTTAATCAACGCCTTTCATACTGTATACACGTATATATGTACTTATCCCATACAGGTGACTGCTTCACTTTCGTGACGCTTCAGTTTGGCGACTGTGAATGAACCGCACTCCGTACCTTACGTGATATTTTTTGTCACGTAAGTTGAAATTGCGACTGTCCGCAGATGTGGCCATGCCGTCGACAGGGGATGGCTGTGGCGCAGTACGAAAGAAATGCATTTTGCAAATGTATCATGTAAAGGTGTGAATGTGCAGCAGCGACTTTTCAACACATGAATTGAGCGCGTGTTCCAAACATTAACACCACTCTATACTGGTGCTGAAGCACCACTCCTTACAGGATGACTCATTGGAGCCGGCTCTCTCCTAGCATCCCCTCTAGCATAATTTGCGTCACGGCCATCGTCATGGATGCACTGTGCGCACTTCCGCGTGGTGTAGAACAACAGGTGCCTTCGTCCCTGAGGTGCACTTCGATCGTCCTTGTGGCTTGCCTTGCGTCGCCCATATTGTCTACCGGCTTTGCATTTGAACAACGAGGGCTGTTTCTGCTCGGACTCGTAATCGCCTCGCTGAGGGGCGAGCATCACGGCAATGCGAACGTAAGGGCGGCGGATGCCTTGTTCATCCTCGTATCGGGGTGTGTGATCGTGTACCTATACAAAATCAACGTAAAGCAGTCGTCAACTGCAAAACCAGAGAAGTCAACCTCCAATTACTCGCTGACGGGCTCTTTGATCACGTACGTGGGGCTGAGAGTCGTCCGAAACGCCATCTGCCATGCCGGAGAGGTGTATCAATACGTAGTCCATGACTATGATTTTGAAACGCGGGGGTATGGATTGGCCGACGGCGTGTTCGTCTTTACGGCGACCTTTGGAGGCGCCATGCTGGTCTGCACCGGTGTCTTCGTCATACTACATTCTCAGGAAATGGAGTCGAGCATCTCGAGCGCAGTGCGGTGCACAATTGCTACTAACACGACCGTGATATTTGCATCGACGCTGATTGCTCAGTTGTCGACACACGCCCATGCAGAATACCTTCCCATGATTTTTTCTAAAGCATCGTGCATTGGTCCACAGCAACATTGTGCAGCAGCGTACCGTGCTCGAAGTCACTACGTCTCCAACTCTTCGACGGCTGCGTTGTGGATAGGCGGCATCGCAGCCGCGGTCCTTGTGATGCCGAAGAGCCGTGATGCCGAAGAAGGTGCCGAGCGCCCTGCGCGTCGACGCCAAGGACACGACACACAGTGCACCACGAGTACCTCGGCTGTCGTGTCTATCGTAGTGACGTTCCTGCTTACGACGGGAATACTCATCGACGCTGTGGAGTCGAGCTCTGTGATACCACAGCTCCAACTCGTGCTTCTATTGAGTTCAATACCAGTCGCCAAGTACGGCACTCCGGAGTTGGCGTGTGTGTTGAATGTGTCGGGCCACGTCATATACATTCGACAAAGGCTATCGCAGTCGACTGGCTTCGATCTCAGCTACTTTACGCATTGGTCGCTCTTGGGGACCACGTGCGTGGTGGCTGTCCTTGGTATCCTCACGCTTGTTGAGAGAGTCCTGCCTTACTGGTCCAGCACGCGCAAGACTACGGGGATGCTCTCCTGCGTCACTGTAACGCTGATAGTCGTCGCCATGTCGTTGCAGTTTGCGCTTGGCATGGCGACATTCTCATTGACCGCTGGATATGATGGATGCCCTCTCTTGAATGTAGAAGACTGGAAGATCAATGGGTATGAGCATACGTTTCAGCACTCGGTCACATTTCCATTCACCCTCGCATTATATACTTCGAGGTCTGATGTTTACGATACGCATACCATCAAGCGAATTGCATGGTACTCTGCTCCGACCGCCCTCGCGGTCTGTTGGGGGCTGCTCTTGCTCTTGGATGTGAACAGAACGTACCCCTACGTGCAGTCTAACGAGCCGTGGGGGTTTGGCATAAGTCTGCTGTCGGCTGTACTCTCTTGGATTGTGACTGGTATGAGTGTGTGATGGCGGATATGGCATGCTCTCTCACGTAGAGAATATAACAAAGGCGCGTCCTCCGACCTCCCTTTTGAATCGCATCGTCGTCACAACAGCATGAAGGGTCGAGACGTTGCTTTTTTGGCGGCGGGGCTTCTCATGACGGTAATAGTAAACGTGATCGTTGTGGCTGTTCGCATAAGTTTGAGCAGCGATGACATCAGAGACAGACTTCATGGGTTGAAGTGACGTTCCCTTGACGTCGCTCTCGCTCTTAGATGTGAACAGGAGGCACCCCTGTGCAGAGTGTCGAACGAGCTGTGGCGATTCGGTAACGCCGCGCTGTAGGCTTCGATTTCTCGGATTGTGACTGGTTTGGGTGTGTGATATATCGTTTATATACAATGCCTTTACTAGAAACATACATTGCGTGTCAGTCGACAATTTCTGCATCGTATCGTCATCACAAATGACTAACACCATGTCAAAATTATGCAATGGGTTGGGGAGGGGGCTTCTTTTAATTACCGTTGGACTGTGCATTGGTGCGGCCGCGTATGATGTAATTCGTAGCCACAATGATGTGAAAGATAGGCTTCAAACGTTGGTGCATGTACATACGTGATATAACTTCCGATGCCCGCATGCAGAGTAAATCACTCGCGCGCCAGGCTGTGTGCCGATCACATTCGATCTCGTGGACAGCAGAACGCTTGGAAACGCATCCTTGGCTATATGGTATTTCTCGAGGTGAGTGTGTGGAAGCAAGAGTCAAAGTAGATAACACATGTCTGACACAACAGAGAGAGAGAGGACGCGTCGTGTGGCGCGAGTCTCTCATGAAGTACTCGATAAAATATGCTACGTTTATATACTCTAAAAATAGTAAACAGTTTCAATTAAAGCCAACAGGAGCAATCTTGTTTGAAAAACGATATACCAAGTCACACAACTCACAGATTGCGGTACCCGCTGTATACGTTTTGTCGATCCTGACGTTTTTCGTCGTATGCATGGTATGCGTGCTTTACCCCGCACATGCAACGAACTATGTTCCTTACGGAAAGGTTCCAGTGGGTGCAATGTGCTTGCGGGCGTCTCGGTATGCCGATTATGCAACGGTAAGGCTCATGGCAGGTACGCCGATCAGAGAGATAGAGGCGATGATTCGGCTCGATCGAGTGGTCGACGATGGAAGCGCGTCTACATACCTATGGTCCTCAATGATGGTGCGGAGCGACTCCCTGAATTGCACAACGGACGGCACGTCGTGTTCAGACTCCGTCTTGGTGAGCACAAGCGGCGTGTACAACAAACTCGTTTCCGTGAAGACGCGCTTCGAACTCTTTGCAGACTATGCTGACTATACTACCATCACCGGATATCGGCTAGGGTTGAAAGGCTCCGTGTCGTTGGTTCGAGGGTATGATTATTACCTCACGACCACTCACTTGTGCTGGATTCCGCACGACGATGACGAGCCGAGCAGCACCATGGGTACAAATGCAATTGTCGGCGACGTTACAAGTGAGGGAGAACTGGTTGTCAACGAAGGAGCGCTGTTCAAGGAGTGCAACAACACGTCCGTCAAGATGTTTCCCCACCTCGCGTCTTCGGAACTTCTATGGCTTGCACTCACTGATCGATATCTATACGAGCACGGAGAAAAATATCTCGAACAGCGGCGAGTCTTGGTGGAGACCGGAATCTCGTGTGCTTCATCGAATACGTCGCTGAATCACTTCGTTTATCTATACCAAATGCAGTGCGTCCAGACTGGGTTCTGCCAGACGAGCCCGTCTGCACCATATCGTCGTGTGGCCTCGTCTCATACCGTGGAGATAAGGCTACCTAGACACACCACAGACGCCATCATTACGTTTACCAAGGCGAAGCCGATGGAAAAGCTGCCTTCAGTGCTGTCGTCGAGTGATGCGACATGGCTTGCAGCGGGCCAGCTTGGAATATTGATGCTCGTCGCGGCGGTGAGCTTTTTGAGGGCGTCCCAGACAGAGGTCTCGCCTGCGAGTATCGTGATCGAGGCCCATAGATCGTGCTTCCCATCTAAAGATACAGTTGACGGGTCCCATACGTTCCACTACTGTTCGGAAGAGGTCTATTCAAATGCCTTCATTGGCGCACTTGCGATCGGTACCCGGCTCGTCGTCATCGTGTTAATCTCCGACGCTCTCTTGGAAGATAACAACGGACCGATCGTGGTGTCCGAGCTGACTGGTTGCTTGGTGTCTACCCTACATGGCATCTTGAGATATTCGTTCCTAGACTCTTCCAGAGAATCTCCCTTGACGAGGCTGGGAGGGCCGATGTCAAACGTAGACGTGTGTTCTGCAATCATCATTGCTCTTTCCGAGACGCCGTTATTGGGCACAAGACAGACATTTGCATCGGTGGGGCGCATGCTGGCAGCGCTGCTGACTTTGGTGACGAACGTGCCTACGCTCATCTACAGCCCTGTTGCGTGTGTCATGAAGGGTACGTGCTTCGATGACAACAAAGGCAAAGATCGCCGATTGACACTGTACGTCTCCGCCGTGCTGTGGCTTGTGCAGTCTTCTTGCACTGCCATCACGCTGACGTCTGTTTTTGTCAACCCTTTTCTGTATACGTTGACTCGGTCCATACCAAACGACACTACGTTGCTGCGGATATCGGTCTTACTGGGCGTTTTGACAACATCCCTGCCGATGATAAACAAAGTGGTGCTCAGCTATGTGCAAGTTATTAAGAAAGAAAATGAGCATAATATGAAAGATGACGATGGGCATAATATGAAAGGCAAATAACGCTTCTGCGTTTCTCACGCTGTACTTTAAAGCGAATGCGATCGCCGCGCTACCCTATCAGGAAAGCAGCAGAGTCGCTTTTTTAAAACTGTCATAGCGTCGCATGAAGAAGATTGTACTGATCGTGGAGGACGATCGGTTTTGCCTCGACCTCCTCGTATCTCTTGTATCTGAATGCGGACACGTGCCCCACAAAGCAACAAACATGACCGAAGCAATCGAAACTTTTAATTCAAAGCTTCAGTTTGATGTCGTAATCGCGGATCGTCACATGGGTGTCGGAGACGAGGGGTGTATCCTCAGCAGAACAGTCCGACACATCGAGCATCGAAGAAATACGCCTCCTGCTTTCTTCGTAGGGATATCGGAGGATACGTGTGACGTATCGGCGTCCGAGTGGAAACGTCAAGGAATCGATGTATTTCAACCCAAACCTCTTACAAAAGACACGCTCGACGTTTTTTTGTCCGTAACCGCGCCACCAGCGGGTGTCAAGCTGTGTCCTTACAAGTTTCACTGTATAGATAAAACAGTCATGGATATACCCCATGCGTGGAGCTCCGGTGTGAAATCAGAGGAGCTGTACTTGAAAATGCTGTCTGCTATCGTGTCACATCCTATCTCCGTAGCTATCCGTAAGGACGCCTCGACCTTCGACGTTCCGACGTGGCAGTGTCTACACCAGTTCGAAGGAGTGTTGAGGTATGCATACGCAAGAGCGTGTGCCGATTCCGCAGGCAACCTTGTCGCCGTTTTAAAGGCTGATATACTACCTTCGAATCCACATGTCGCGTCGACGTTTGTGCAAGACCTGTTGCATGTGAATCGCGAGGTAGAAGCTATGTTTAAGAACCATCACATCGAATTTGCTTAAAATTGCAATAGTATGCAACACGGCGTGCGTGGATGACGTGTCACCCAGACGAACTTCCCCAAAAATAGTCGCAGTTTTTACTCGCAGTCGTCGAGCGCCGCGTCCACGAGCACGCAGTAGACGAGCGCGTCTGCCATGATCTTCAACCGTTTCGAGTTGACGTCAGCGCAGCTTTTGAGCCACTCGTCGACAATAGCTTCACCATGCTCGATGTCATTCGAAGGCGATGCAACCTTGGTACCGGCGTCTGCTTCGGCATGGAACTGGTTCTTCGCCTTGATGTCCTCGACGACTCTTGGGTACACCACGCGAAACTCGGCGCGTTTTTTGTCAGGCACCTCCTCCATCAGAGTATCGAACACCGTCGTGGACTCTGTGATTGCGATGTAACCGTTGGTGGCGAGCGACAGCGTCGGAGGCGTAGAAATGATGATCTCTTTTGAGTGCGTGTCGCGCTTTTGGAGCTTCTTTGCATTGTCTTCGGGCGAGTTGCCGATCTTGTACTCGACGTGCATCCCGCCTTTGAGGACGTTCGCTTTGACCCACTCGACCGACACGAGTGCCGACGCCACTTTCAGAGTCGCAGGGACGTCGACGACGAACCCCTCCGAGAAGGGCAGATCTTTGAAGGAGAACTGATCGGTGTGGGGATCGACCTTGGTGATCCTTGGCACCATCACGAGCGAGGCGTACTGGAGGAGATCGGTCGCCATTACGGCCTTGTCGCGGAGATGGGTGCCGAAGATGTTGCCCAGCTGGATCAAGGACTTGTTCGTGCCGCCGGCGATCCCAGCGGATTCGATGTAAGGGGTCGATACTTCCACGAGGCCTTCTTCGGTGCTGGCAAGGAAGAGCGAGAAGAGGATGGTCACGTAATTGCCCTGCACGTGCACCTGTCTGATGCGCGGCTCCACAAAAAAGGGCGACTTGTACGTGATCTCGTCCGTGATGAGCGATACGATCTGAGGAGGGCTCTCTTCTCCAGGAGCGACCGCCATCTGCAGGAGTGGAACGTAGGCGTTCCTCCCGTTTCCATGCAGTTCCGAGAAGACGAGGTCGGGAAGCGTGTCGAGCATGTCCGCCCTCGAGGCGAATGTCTCCCCTCCGTCGGGAAACAGGTTGTACGTGCTCTCGATGCCGTCGACCTTCACTTCAAGCAGGTCCGTCCCGTTGGTAGATACTTTCTTGCGAAGCCCTTCCGAAAGAGCCTTTCGAAAGACGCCGAGGTGAGCCTCGATGCATTTGCCGAGGGGAGGATTTGCTGCAAGGACGTGAGACAAATCTCCAAATGCGGGGAGGCACTCGAAGGCCTGCCACTTGGAGAAGTGAGAGGTGTCCATCGCCTCCGCGATGCGACGGATCGCTTCGGAGACGCTCTGGCACGTGTCCTTGATGATGATGTCCGTGAAGCTGAGGATCATCTGGCCACCCTCCGTTGGGCTGTCGAACTTGCCATAGCTTCCAGTGTTGACGCCGGACAGGACGACCTTGGTACCGGGTGGAACGTCGGACGGGCTTTGGACCGCCCCGTCATTCTTGATGAAGGTCGAGCACTTGTTGCCACCGATGGTGAGCACCGCTCCCTTGAAGTTCATTGCCATCGGCATCTGCTTCTTTTCCTTGGCGTTGCGCCCCGCGGGGTTGTCGACCTTGGCAGTTGCGATGACAGAAGGGGGGCTCGTCGAGATCGCGTTGAACACTTCGCCGATCTCCCCGTACTTTACGTCGGTCACGACACCGGTGAGGAGGAGCCGTGCATTCCCGACGCCCCCAGACGCGGACGAGGCGGAGATCACCGTCATCTGCGCCGTCATGAACTCCTGATTTGCGGAAGAGCTGGTGCGCACATCGACGACCTTGAGCGCCTTGTTGGCGCTTCGCTTGAGGTCGTCGAGGAGTTGCTTTCGCTTCGCTGAAGTGTTGCCTGCGTGGTCCATTGCTGCCTGTTGGGTGTCGGGCTCTGTGTGCCCTTCTGCTTGACAGAGCACGACCACACGGAAAAGATAGTCTTATCTCATAGTTTTATCGCCAAATGCGGCGATTGGTGATGAATTGGACGTTACGTAACCGACGTCTTGCCACTCTTGCCACCTATGAACGGTTCACGCCTCCCCCTTCACGACTTCCGAGGTGGTCAAAATGCGGAGATTGTTTCGTCACAGAGTAAGATCGCGTGCTACCCGCTTCCATATAAGGAAGGTATGCATTCCTAAAAAGGATTTTGACGAAGCACACCTTCCGTATTTGGTATCGGGTAGCACGCGATCTTACTCTGTGACGAAACAATCTCCGCATTTTGACCACCTCGGCAGCTGTGAATGGGTAGGTGTGAACGGTTTCGGAGTGGCAAGAGTGGCAAGACGTCGGTTACGTAACGGCATGTAACAACCACAGAAATGGTAAACGCGGCGACGACACGCCAATCGTCGTATTCACGGTGCTGGGCGCCGTGTTTGACACGAGGTACGTTTTCCACGCAAGGCAACCTCGTCACCGCCCCAATCGTCACGCCCGGTGCACCGGGGACGGCGTTGACGCTCCGATGTCCGTGCCGGGCGTGAACCGCTCCTACCTTCCATATATGGTCAAAGTGACACCCTCTGTAAAAGCGAGCACTTTTGAGGCAGGCTGTGAACTGTTCACAGTGGCAAGAGTGGCAAGACGTCGGTTACGTAACGGCACGTAACAGACACAAAAAGGGTAAACGTGGCGACGACACGCCAATCGTCGTATTCGCGGTGCCGGGCGCCGCGTTTGCGTCGATTTTGAGCGATTGGACAGAAGTGTGCGACTCTGTTCGTGGCATTGCTTCACCGTCGGACGCAATATACAGGTGACTGCTTCAGTTTGGCGACTGCTTCAGTTTGGTGACTGTGAAAGGAGACCACGATGGACCGCAAGATTCGGGGGTTGCGCGTTTGCCAAAACGAAGAGTGTCGGCTCCCACAGAATCGCGATCGCACCGGCGCCGCCAACATCGGCACGCAGTTCTGCCGGCTGTATGAGGGCAAGCCGCCGATCCGCCAGCCGACGGAGGACGACGTGGAGTTCCACCGGCTGAAC
>Ga0228674_1002390_pt1 | contig 10312 bp, 8 predicted proteins | sample 1D_rmetaG_FD_189054 | JGI IMG/M metagenome (GOLD analysis project Ga0228674, IMG submission 189054) | Seawater microbial communities from Monterey Bay, California, United States - 1D_r | ecosystem: Environmental > Aquatic > Marine > Coastal | place: USA: California | collected 2016-09-26
GTGGTCGATGACATCGCTGGCATCGACCAGCACGCCATCGACCGCACCGGCGATGGTGGCCTTGGCCAGGCCGGCGCCGATCGACTGGGCGACGTCCATGACGCTGACGGGGTTTTCGAACTCGCGGCGGCTGCCGTCGGGAAGGGTGATATTGATCATCGCAGTGGCTTCGTGCGGGGCCCGCCGGGCGGGCTGGAAAGCGTTCCCGGGCCATGGCCCGGGCAATAAAAAAGCGCCGCGAGGGCGCCTGGAACACAGGGCCTTCGGGGGCAGGTCAACAGTGGGCGGTGGTAGTGCTCATGTCGCACGCTCGGCCGGCGCTGGGCGCGGGCCACCTTGTTCCAGTCAGGGGTCTGCGACGATCTTAAACCAGCAGGGAGGAAAGCCCAAGCCGACCGGGGCCTGCCGCCGGCAAACGCGGCTGAATGGCCGTCGCTGGCGGGGCCAAATATCAATGATTACCATACGCAGGCGTTTCTCACTCGCGTGTGGCGCGCCCCTTCCTGGCCCTGGACCCACCCATGTATACGCTGTCGCTGCCGGCCCGTGCCGGCCTGCTCCGTGCCCCACTCTCCGCCCTCGCCCTTGCCGTCTCCGGCATGCTTCCGGGCCTGGCCGCGGCCGACGAGGCGCGTACGCTCGACACCGTGCAGGTGACCGCCCCGATCGCCACCGAGAGCGGCAGCGCGACCAAGACCGATACCCCGCTGCGCGAGATCCCGCAGTCGATCTCGGTCATCACCGACCGGCAGATGCGCGACCGCGGCATCCATGGCGTTGAAGAGGCGGTGTGGTACACCGCCGGCGCCCAGGGCGGCCAGTTCGGCGAGGACACGCGCAGCGACTGGCTGCTGGTCCGCGGCTTCAATCCGGCCCGCTACCTCGATGGCCTGGCCATGGTGGAAGGCACCTGGACCGGCGAATCGCGCCTGGAGCCCTATGGCCTGGAGCGCATCGACGTGCTGAAGGGCCCGGCCTCGGTCAACTACGGCGCGATGCCGCCGGGCGGCCTGATCAACTTCGTCAGCAAGCGGCCGCACGCCAACCCGCTGCAGGAAGTGGAACTGCAGGTTGGCAACTATGGCCTGAAGCAGGCCGCCTTCGACATCGGCGGTGCACTCAATGACAGCGGCAGCGTGCTGTACCGGCTGGTCGGCCTGGCCCGCAACAGCGACAACGTGATCGACCACGTCCATGACGATCGCTACTACCTCGCCCCCTCGCTGACCTGGACGCCGGACGATGCCAACGCACTGACCGTGCTGGCCCGCTACCAGAAGAACGACACGGTTGAGACCGGTGGCTTCCTGCCCTACCAGGGCACGGTGGTGCCCGGCGCCAACGGCCGCTATATCTCCCGCCACTTCTTCAGCGGCGAGCCGGGTGTGAACGACTACACCAAGGAAAGCGCCGCGCTCGGCTATGAGTTCCGCCACGATTTCGGCGATGGCACCGTGTTCAACCAGAACGCGCGCTACAGCTGGGCCGAAGTGGACGCCAGCCGCGGCAGCCTGGGCCTGTTCGGGCTGGTGTCGCCGGACAGCACCGAGCTGGTGCGCTACTACTACCCGCGCCTGGACAAGTCCGAAAGCGTGGCCATCGACAACAACCTGACCTTCCGCTTCCGCACCGGCCGTGCCGAGCACACGGTGCTGGCCGGGCTCGACTACCGTCGCGCGCGCAACGATTACGCCTCGGCGTTCCTGTTCGGCGCGCCCGGCATCGATGCCTACAACCCGGTGTACGGCGCACCGGTGCAGGTGCCCGACTACACCTCGCGCCAGGTGCAGACACAGAGCACGCTGGGCCTGTACCTGCAGGACCAGATCCGCATCGACCGCTGGCTGGTCACGCTGGCCGGCCGCCAGGACTGGGTCGGTACCGATACCGAGCAGCGCATCGGTACCGCCAGCCGCGCCCACCAGAGCGATGACAGGTTCTCCGGCCGTGTCGGCGTGAACTACCTGTTCGACAATGGCGTGAGCCCCTATGTGAGCTGGTCGCAGTCGTTCCAGACCACCATCGGCACCGACTACGCGGGGCGCGCGTTCGTGCCGACCACCGGCGAGCAGTTCGAGGCCGGCGTGAAGTACCAGCCCGAGGGGGGCCGCCTGCTGCTGACTGCGGCGGCATACCAGATCGAGCAGGACAACACGCTCACCGTCGACCCGCAGCACACCCTGTTCTCGATCCAGCAGGGCCAGACCCGCGTGCGCGGTGCCGAGCTGGAAGGGCGCTGGAACATCGGCCAGGGCCTGAGCGTGTACGGCAGCTACACCCGCCTCGACGCCAAGGTCCGGCGCAGTACCGATGCCGCTTCGGTGGGCAAGCGGGTGGCGCTGGTGCCGAAGGAAAGCGCGTCGCTGGGCGCCGACTACACCTTCACCGCCGGCGCGCTGAGCGGGTTCGGCTTCGGTGCCGGCGTCCGCTACAGCGGCGGCATCTACGGCGACATCTACAACGACTGGTACACGCCGTCGTTCACCCTCATCGATGCCAGCGTGCATTACGACCGCGGCCCGTGGCGCCTGCAGGTCAATGCCGCCAACGCCGCCGACAAGAAGTACGTGTCGGCCTGCAACAGCGCGACCTGGTGCTATTACGGCTACCCGCGTACCGTGACTGCCAGCCTGCGCTACCAATGGTGAGCCCGCGATGATCACGGTAGGCCTGTCGACGCTGGGATTCTGCAGCCTGGGCATGCTGGCGGCGATGTTCTCGGCGCTGGCCTTCTATGCCGCCTCGCCGCACTGCCGCTGGCCGCGCCTGCGCCGCGCAGGACGCCTCGGCCACCAGATCGGCCTGGTCGCCGCTGCCGCATCGCTGTGGCTGTGGATGGCCGAGCTGGGCTTCGCCGCTGGCCTGGTCGCAATGCTGTGCACGTGGATGCTGTCGGCGATGCTGCTGCCGGCACTGGCCGCGTGGCATCGCCCCGGCGCGGAGACACCGTGATGTGGGCGCGCGCGTTTGCCGGCATCTTCGCCGGCTTCTTCCTGGCGGCCGCAGCCACCGGACTGGTCACCTGGCTGCCACCGGGCCCATGGCAGAACGCCCTGGTGCCTGCGCTGATCGCCTTCGTGCCGCTGTGGATGCTGGCAGCGTTGTGGGCCTTCAGTTTCCGCCGCGCGGGGTATGCCTGGCTGGCCCTGGCCGGCAGCGCGGCGGCCGGCTTCGCTGTGCTCGGGCTGCTGCGCATGGCCGGCGCCGTGCAATGAGATCAATCGCATGAAGTTCAGCTCGCAGACCCTGCGCACGTTCACCACCCTGCACACCTGGGTCGGCCTGGTGGCCGGCTTCGGGCTGTTCGTGGCCTTCTATGCCGGTGCGCTGACCCTGTTCCACCACGACCTGCCGCTGTGGCAGACACCGGGCGCGGCCACTGCGTTGCCCGCCAGCCTGGATGACGCGCAGTACCTGCTGGAGGACGTGCTGACCGCGCATGCGGAAGCACGCCGGCATGTCGGCATGACCTTCCCCGGTGCCGAGCATCCGCAGCCGCTGGCCTACTGGCAGGCCGACGACGGGGGGTGGCGCTATGCCTGGCCGGGGCAGACCGCCGGCAGCCCGACGCCGCCGCAGTCGGGCCTGGCCGAACTGGTCAACGAGCTGCACTACAGCCTGGGCCTGCCGGTGGCCGGCATCTACGTGATGGGCATCGTCAGCCTGCTGTATGGCATGGCCCTGCTCAGTGGCCTGGTGATCCATCTGCCGAAACTGCTCGGCGACCTGTTCGCGCTGCGTCCGGGCCGCAACCTCAAGCAGCTGTGGCAGGACGCACACAACGTCATCGGTGTGCTCAGCCTGCCGTTCCACCTCATGTTCGCCGTGACCGGTACCCTGCTCTGCCTGGTGTTCATCCAGATCGCCCTGCTCAACCCGCTCATCTTCGAAGGCAAGGCCATGCAGGCGGTGCCGACGGCGATGGACACCGCGCCCGTGCGCGCCGCCAGCGGTGTGCCGGCCGCTCCGGGCAGCCTGCGCGAACTGCATGCGCGCGCGCTGGAAGTGGCGCGCGCGCAGGGCGTGACCGATTTCGAACCGGCCTACCTGAAACTGGCCAACGGCGGTGACGCCAATGCCACCATCGAGATCACCGGTGAATCCAGCGGCACCCTCGGCCCGCTTGGCTCGGTCGCGCTGGACGTCGCCAGTGGCCGCCTGCTGGCCAGCCAGCTGCCCGGCCACCGCGATGCCAACCACGCCACGCTCAGCGCCGCCTATGCGCTGCATTTCGGTGAGTTCGGCAACGGCGTGGTGGTCTGGCTGTATTTCCTGCTGGGCCTGGGCGGTGCCTTCCTGTTCTATTCGGGCAACCTGCTGTGGATCGAATCGCGGCGCAAGCGCCGGCAACCACAGCAGCCGCGCTCCGGGGTGAACATGGCGCGGGCCACGGTGGGCGTGTGCATCGGCCTGTGCGTGGCGATCTCGGTCGCGTTCGCCAGCGCCCTGGTGCTGGAACGGGTGGCACCGTCCGCCGTTGATCACGGCATCCGCTGGGCCTGTTTCGGCAGCTGGGCCGCCTGCGCGCTGTGGGCGGCACTGCGCCGCCCGGCCCAGGCGGCACGCGAGCTGCTCTGGGCCGCCGCGATCAGCACCGCGCTGGTGCCGGTGCTGCATGGCGCCCTCAGCGGTGACTGGTTGTGGCGCGCGGCCGCGCATGGGCACTGGCCGCTGTTCTGGGTCGATGCGATCGCACTGGCCATGGCGTTCGGCTTTGCCCGGCTGGCCCTGGCCAGCCAGCGTCGCGCGCGCAACGGCGATCCCAACAGCGTCTGGGCCAATTGAGGTAGCGCCGGGCATGGCCCGGCGCTACTGCCAACCCTCAATCGCCGATGCGGGCCTTCTGCCACGGGCCAAGCATGGCGTTGAGCAGGCTGGCCTGTTCGTCATCGCCGGTCAGCTCCCACATGAACACCCCGGCCAGGCCCTGCTCGCGGGCGAACTGCGCGCGCAGCCCGATCGAGCGTGGGTCTTCGTAGCTGATGAAGATCTTCTGCTGCGGGTTGTACAGCCACGGGCTCTGCGCCTGCGGCTGCCAGTGCTTCGTCCAGCCGGGCTGGTCGAGATAGCGCGCCTTGATCACCCGCCAGTCGCCCGCGTCGGCCGGAGCGCTGTACGACTGGTACAGCCCATCGGCGGCGTCGCCGGTGACCTTGAAACCACGGCCATAGAACGGCACGCCCAGCACCAGCTTGTGGGCCGGCACGCCGTGGTCGCGGTAGTACTGCACCGCGCCGGCCACGTTGTTCCAGCGCCGCAGTTCCGGTGCCAGCGGATCGGATGGAACTTCATGCAGCGGGGCGTTGAAGGTCGACACCGCCGAGAAGCCGGTGCCCATGTCGTAGCTCATCAGGTTGATGAAATCGAACACCCTGGCCAGCGCCGGCAGGTAGTAGCTGGCCGCCGGATCGTAGGGGCCATCGGTCTGCAGGCGACCGGCGGCCAACGCGGCGGTCAGCAGCATCGGCTGCCCCTGCTTGCGCCCGCGCGCGTCGAGTGCGACGCGGAACGCCTGCGCGAGCCTGGTCAGGTTGGCGCGATCCTGCGGGCGGTGCGCCAGCTCCTTCGGCCCACCACTGACCGGGAATTCCCAGTCGATGTCCACGCCATCGAAGCTGCCGGCGTGGCGATCGAAGAACAGCGCCATGCAGGAATCGACCAGGCGCTTGCGGCTGGCCTCGCTCAGTGCCGCATCGGAAAAACCGCCCGCCCCCCAGCCGCCGATGGAAATCAACGTGCGCAGGTGCGGATGCGCCTTCTTCAGCTCGGCCAGCGCAGCGAAGTTGTCCGGCGCTTCGGCACCGACCGTGCAGCGCCCGTCTTCAATGGTGGAAAACGCATAGAACAGGTGGGTCAGGCGTTCGGCCGGAATGCTCGACACCGGATAGCGCTCGGCCGACCCGCCAGGATAGTAGGCACCGAAGATCGGCGCCTGCGGTGCCGCAGCGGCGTGTGCAGCGATGGGCAGGGCGCCGGCAATCAGCACGGCAAGGACAGCCACGGTCTGGCGCAACATGGGATCTCCCGGTTCGAAGGCGCAGCCACGTTAGCAAACCGATGTGCCTGCGGTACGGATGTCGCGGCATGTCGTCCAGTGGACACGCGCGCTCCCGCCCAGGACGACACCCCAGCGGTCACACCACTGCCATCTTGCGCCGCAACAGGACAGCCGCCGACGCCGCGCTCTCCCTCCCCTGCATCGGCTAAGGTAGCCGCGGATCTTCAACCCCGCATGGACATGAGCACCGACCACGACAACAGCGACGACGGCGCACGGCTGGATGACGCCCCCCTCGACGAACTGCAGGTACTGGAAGCCCGTGCCTATGATGCATTCCACGAAGGCGACCTCACCCGGGCCGTGGCCCTGTTCGGTGAATTGACCGGGCATGCCCCGGAGGCTCCCTACCTGCATTACATGCGCGGGCTCGCCCACAAGTACCTGCGCGACTGGCCGGCCTCGCTGCGGGACAACCTGCAGTCGGAACAGCTGCGCGACGCGTTCGATGTAGCCACCGCATGGAATGCCGGTATCGCCGCCACTGCACTGGGCGACTGGACCGAGGCGCGGCGCCAATGGAGCCGCTGCGGCATCACCGTTCCCGGCGACGCGGGGCCGATCGACGGCGATTTCGGCGTGGCCTGCCTGCGCCTGGCGCCGTGGTCTGCCGCCGAGGTGGTCTACATGCGCCGCATCGATCCGGTGCGCGCCCGCATCGACAATGTGCCGCTGCCGGAAAGCGGTTTCCGCTTCGGTGACATCGTGCTGCATGACGGCGCCTCGACCGGCCACCGCAGCTACCGGGAGCAGAGTGTGCCGGTGTTCAATGCGATGCAGCGCCTGCAGCCATCGGACATGGCCACCTTCACCGTGTTCGTGCAGTGTGATTCCGCCGATGACATCGCTGCCCTGGAAGCCATGCACCTGCCCGGGATCGGCATGGTCGAGGATTGGAGCGCGACCGTGCGCAGGCTGTGCCGCCGTTGCAGCTACGGTACGCCGCACCAGGACGATGACGCAGCGGGGCGCACGGATGGCTGGGCGCGCGCGCGCGATCTCGGCATTGCCGCGCAAGGGCGTGCCGCGGTGGAAAAACTGCTGGCAACGTGGGCCGCTGCGGCACCGGGACGCGTGCTGGAAGCCATCGAACAGCGCGAGCATCTGCTGAGTGAGCCCGAGCCGGGCCAGGTCTGGTGGCTGGGGGAGGAAGAGCAGGAAGAAGATGCCCGGTAACGCCGAGCGTGTTCGACTCCGGCGATGCCTCCAACAGCGTGTCAACCAAGGTTGACACCCACCCGGGGCTCGAGCGTGTCAACCAAGGTTGACACCTACCGGATCGAAACGCCTTCTGGCACAAGGGCTTCAGAATTCTTCAGGCGGCTTTCCAGCACTTCAGATGCGGTGCTGGCTCAATCGGGCTCCCTTTCGATGGAGCCCGCCGATGCGTTCGATCCTGCCCGTTCTCACCCTGCTCTGCGCCCTGTGTGCCGCGACCTTCACCGCTCGTGCCGCGCCGCCAGATCCGGCACGCCTGCTGGCGCTGCAGCAGGCCATCGCCCGCGATGAGCTAAAGCAGATCCGCAGCGTGCTGCTGCAGGTCGATGGCCAGGTGGTTTACGAGGGCTACTTCAATGGCGCCGACGCACAGACCCTGCACGACGTGCGATCGGCCAGCAAGGGCGTGACAGCACTGTTGGTGGGCGCTGCCATCGGCGAGGGACGCGTGCCCGGCGTGCAGGCCCGGGTGTACGACTACTTCCCGGCGTTCACCGCGCAGCACGCGGTCGACCCGCGCCTGCGCGCCACCACCCTGCAGGACCTGCTGACCATGAGCAGCCTGTGGGAGTGCGATGACGAGAACCCGTTCTCGGCCGGCCACGAAGAACGCATGTACGTCACCGAGCGGTGGCTGGACTTCGCGCTGGCGCTGCCGGTGAAGGGCTTTGCGCCATGGATGCAGCGGCCGCAGGACAGCCCGCATGGCCGCGCGTTTGCCTACTGCACCGCCAACCCGTTCGTGCTCGGTGCCGTGCTTGAACAGGCCAGTGGCCAACCGCTGGCCGACTATGCCGCACGCGTTCTGGAGCAGCCGCTGGGCATCACCCACAGCCAGTGGAACCGTTCGCCGGAGGGCATCGGCATGGGCGGCGGCGGCACCCGCTACCGCACGCGCGACCTGGCACGGTTCGGCCAACTGGTACTGGACGGTGGCCGCTGGCAGGGTCGCCAGTTGGTCCCCAGGGACTACATCGCGGCGATGGTGCAGGCGCAGGCGACCACCCCCGATGGCAGCGATTATGGCTACCAGTGGTGGGGCCTGAAGCTTGATGTGCAGGGTTCGTCGCGCACCGTGTGGGCGATGTCCGGCAATGGCGGCAACTATGTGTTCGTGCTGCCCGAACAGCGCGTGGTGGCCGTGGTCACCAGCCAGGCCTTCAACCGCTCCTTCGCCCATCCGCAGTCGCGGCGCATCCTCACCGAGTTCCTGCTGCCGGCGCTGCGCTGAGGGCGGCCAGGTCCTCCGGCCGCCAGGCGGCGGCCAGCACCTGCGCGCGCTGCCGGGCGATGTCGGTATCGATGCGCTCCAGCAACGCGGGCCAGCCCGGGGCGCCGTGCAGGGGCACCAGCAGCGGCGTGGCACGCAGCCATGCCACGTCACGGAAGCCATCATCGACGGCCTGATGCAATGCGGCGACGGCCGCATCTGTACGTCCAGCCGCCTGCAGCAGCAGTGCCCGCTCCACGCCCGTGTCGGACCAGCCGTCGCTGCCGCTGGCATCGAGCTGCTGCAGACGCTGCCCGATCCACGCGGCCTGCGCCGGCTGCGCGCCGTACAGGCCCGCCAGCGTCTGCCCCAGTGATTGCTGGGGCCGCAGCTGGCGACCGTGCTCGAACGCCGCTGCTGCAGTCACCGGGTCACCGGCCAGCAGCGCCAGCTCGCCCTTCATCCGCAGCAGCTGCGGGTGCGGCGTGCCCCGCGCCAGCGCCTCGTCCAGCGCCTGCCTGGCCTGTTGCGGCGCGCCGGCCAGATACAGGCTGCGCGGCCAGGCGATATTGGAGAAGACGTTGTCCGGGTAGAGCTGAAAGTTGCGCGCGTGGCGTTGCGCTGCAGCCTGGGTGAAGCCCAGCAGTTCCAGCTCGCGCGCCACCTGCACGTCGCGGAAACGCACGCGCCCGGGCGCCTTCAATGACAGGTTCTCGCGCAGCGCCGTCACCAGCTGGCCGCGCTCCTGCCGCAGATACGCCAGCGACGCGCGGCTGCGTTCGTCGGCGGGATCCAGTTCCAGGGCGCGCACGTAACCCGCCATCGCGTGCGGCATGTCGCCGAGGCAGTCCTGCGCATAGCCCCACAGCGCATGGGCGGCAGCATCGCGCGGCGCCCGCCTGCGCTCCTCGCTGGCCAGGGCCAGCGCCTCTTTCACTTGTCCCGGCGAGCCGTTGAACAGGCAGCCCTGCGCCGCCAACGCACGCGACAGTCCCCGCCGCGCCGGCGCGGACTCCGGATCGACCTGCAGCGCCTGACGGTACAGGCTGATCGCCCGCTCGTTGTTGCTGGCCTGACCGATGCCGGCGTAGTAATCGGCCCTCTGCAGCGCCGTCTGCGCCGCACCAGGCGCAGTCGACCGTGACCACCACACCAGCGTCATTGCGGCGACGCCCAGCGCTACGGCCGCCATCAGGCCCCGCCCTGCCCTGCCGCGCCAATGCGACCGGGCAGGCTGTGCGGTACCCGGCAACGGCTGCGCGCACAGCTGGTAGCCGCGCCCGCGCACCGAACGGATGTAGCGCGGCCGGCGACTGTCATCGCCCAGCGCCTGGCGCAGCAGCTTGACCCGTTGGCTGACCGCGTCTTCGCCGACCACTGCCGGTGCCCAGACCTGCGCCGCGAGGGTGTCGAAATCGACGACCTCGGCACCGTGCGCCAGCAGCACGTCCAGCAGCGTCCAGCTCAGGCCGCTGACCGGCAGGATCTGGCCGGCGCGGCTGACCCGCTGTGCCGGGCGGTCAATGTCCAGATCGAGCAGGCGAAGGGTGTCCATGGGCGAAGCATAGCGGCACGCCAGCCGCAGATCGCGGGCAAAGAAAAAGCGGGCCGAAGCCCGCTTTTTCATTTCAGCGATTGCAGAAGCGTGTCAACCAAGGTTGACACCCACCGTAATCGACCGGAGGCCGATTACTCGGCGCTGACGGCGTCGCCTTCTTCCACGGCCTTCATCGACAGGCGGATACGGCCCTGCTTGTCGACTTCCAGCACCTTGACCTTGACCACATCGCCTTCCTTCAGCACGTCGCCGACCTTCTCGACGCGGT
>Ga0228674_1002394_pt1 | contig 10306 bp, 2 predicted proteins | sample 1D_rmetaG_FD_189054 | JGI IMG/M metagenome (GOLD analysis project Ga0228674, IMG submission 189054) | Seawater microbial communities from Monterey Bay, California, United States - 1D_r | ecosystem: Environmental > Aquatic > Marine > Coastal | place: USA: California | collected 2016-09-26
AAATTATTCACCATAGAAATATGTTTTATAATAATTTTAATGAATAATTACGTGCAAGATGTCGCGCAGCTGGCGTCTTCGTATGCCTGTTCTATTTCGCTACAATTTGCTTTTTTCCAAGTACCGGTCGCGTTTGTATATAAAACGATGGGCGGTAACGATGGCGGAGCGACGGTACAACATTCGGAGGCAGTACATGTCCCACCAGCGCACGTGATAGTTTCTGGCGCTGCGTCAATTGAATTGCTATCACCACCGCAATCGAATGTTGTCTTTGTTAGCGACGCTCCATCCACGTTGTCACATGTACGATGGCGATTTGAACATACTGGTGGTGTTGCTTGACTGTCGCAGTCTGTTTTCTTTTTGCATTGGACGTATGACGATGCCCCATCATCTGACCCGCTATTAAACGTACCACACATGCATATTGTATTATCGGCGGCGCTGTTGCATGCTGGCGTGTGCGTCCCGTCGACGCACCTACTTTCGGAAAAAGCTGCAGTGTTGCCACATTTACAAGAACCTCCATTAATCATTCCGTTGGTAGTACATGGGTTGTCAATGCTTTTACAGCACCTAGTAGTATCACACGTACCACCCAGACACTCGATAGTATCTGGGGCGTCCACGAGCCCCTCTTGTCCGCAAGAGCTAGCAAAACTAGAACAGTAAACTTTTCCATCGTCGCCGCCTGTGGATGGAGCCGGACACTCCACTTTAAATTTGGAAGTGGGATGTTTGGAACATATAAAAAAACGCGTTCCCCCGGGCTGTGCGCCCAGATTTGTCAACGTTTGTTCAGCATTATCACTTTCAAACCCCCAGACCTGTTGGCCGGAGTTACAATTGTCGTTAGAATCCGGAGGGTCGTCAAATGTATTTTCGTCAACTTCGCATATGTTATGATATCCATTCCAAGTCACTGTTGCAGATTGGCCGACACACACTGTGTACGTACTACCTGTGAATGCGATGTTCACGCTGCCGTCGGTGTTACCGTCTGTGTTGCCGCTGCTGCCACTGGCACACCATTGCGCTGGATTTTCAGACGTACCGTGGTTGCCCACTCCGCTTGTAATACGGGTTGTCCCGTCGGTGTCGCATCCGGTACATATACCCATGGCCGGTACATACACCAATCCGGCGCAGTTGGCACAACTAGTTTGTTGTGTCAACGGGGCATCACCGTTACATCCGGGCGCACCACTGCTTCCGTTGCCGTCGGTGTTACCGTTGGTGCTTTGACAGCTACCGTTTATGCCTTGGTCGGAAAATGGCCCGCCCGGGGTTTCAGTCCATTGGCAACCCTGTGCATCATTACAATTTGATACTTGGGTACTTACATTAGTTCCAGGAGCAGCATTATTGTAAACGTCGCATGCGTTCTGTTGATTGCCGTTTACGTTGCCGTCTGTGTTGCCACAAGGCCCGGCACACAGAGTTGGATTATTGTTATTGGCGCTCAGACATGAGTTACATGCGTCCTGATTATTGACGTTGCCGTCGTTGTTGTCACTGGTTGTGTTGCACGCGTTTTCCACGTCATCGTAAGATATTTCGCACGCTACGCCATCACAGACATTTATCGGACTGCCGCAGGTGTCGCCTCCTCCGGACGTACTGGTTGTGTTGGGGGCGGTGAATCCTTGCTGAATCATGCAATTTTGACATTCGTCGCCCGTTGGAAAGTGTTGACACGTTGGACATGGGTCGTTATCTGGAGCATTTAGGCGACGGTCGTGTCCGTGTGAATCCACACCGTGTGAATCCACACACATTCCGGGGCCTGTATGGCCCGGTGGTGGTAGCATACAGACCTGACCGTCTTCACAATTAGTATTATTAACACAGGGCTGTGGTTGGTTTGTGCCGTCTACTGGCGGTGCGCCTTTAAACGCAGACGCGTTTCTTGTGAAATAAAGTTTTCCGTCACTTTTTAAGACGGCTTCAACACCGTCTTGGCCGGTTTCGAATGTTTCGAACTCATCGGGGTTTTCCGGTTTTTCCACGTACACTCTCTCTACGTCGCGATTCCATCCGGATTGGCAATCTTTCTTTGGGATGTCCAAGTTAGTGCCGCATTTTCCGAACGAAATAATGGGCAATTGGCGTGGGGGCACAAATCGATGTTTTTTCTGATTATCGGTGAGATAATCTACTGCTGCGGTTTCGTCCTCGATGGCTTGCAACCAAAAATCAATAAAATCTTCTTTGTCTCCTGTGTTGTCGTCTTTCATTTTACCCCAGTAAGAGGAAGGCATTTTATGTTCGTTTAAATCTTTACAATCCAAGTCTTCCAACCCTCTTTTGCCCCCGTTCTCATTTTCCCAGTAGATTCTAGCTTCTTTAAATTTAATGAAACGTTGTTTTTGCGCAGGGTTTCCGCTTGTATAACAACTTTCACAACTGGTACAAGTCTCACCCATGACAAGATGCCCGGTCGAAAAAAGTAAAAATAGAATCGGTGCGAAAAGTTTCATTTTAAAATTATAAGTTGGCTTTTATAGGTAATTTTAAACTGCCTATATTTGGATAAGGCGTTGGTGCCAACAATAGTTGCATCCAATAAAAATATAATATATAAGCGATCAATGTATAGGCATGACATTATGAATATTTTAGGTATATTCATACTATTAATTTTTGGCATTCGTCCCGGCGAATCGTCGTGTCCCGGTGTCACAGACGGCACGTGCGTGGCCTGTACTGTCTCTGCTGGCTGTACGGACGTTAATTGTGACGACGGTTGGCTCGACAGTGACAACGACGCCACGAACGGATGTGAAACCTCAAATTCTACATCACTGGATTATTGCGCCACGTCACGACCTTCAAATATTACCAATTGTGATATCCGGGCGGATTTTACTGTGATGCCTAGCAGTTTTTACTCTCTACAAGGTCAAACGCCAAAGTTGTGTTACTGTACTTCGGTCAGTACACTCGATCGATATATTATTGGCGAAAACGACAAATGTTTCAACGGGTTACCGCAATATCGAGACCCCAATGTTTTGCCGCCATCGTCGAATGCAACGACACCCGCGCCGGCACCATCGCCATCGTCGAATGCAACGACACCGACGCCCGTTGTAGTAAATACAACGTGTGTAAATGCACAGTGCGATTTTGTTATTTGTGACGACGATGGTTACTATCGCTCAAGCGATAATGTAACATGTATACAGTGTGAACCTGGATTTTTTTGCCCATGTGATATATTTGACTCACGAAAAGAATGCGAGTCGGGTACATATCAAGCGTTGGCCGGCCAAACAAGTTGCGACAACTGTTCAGGAATAGTGAACGGCGCCAGAACGGAATGTTCTGTCGGCGCCGCGCCATCCATAGCAAATGGTATATGTATAGCATATTCAGGAACTGTGTGTACTATGGTTAGTTGCGACCAGGGGTACTATCAGTCTGCCGATAATTCCACGTGTGTACAATGCGAGCCGGGTTACCAATGTGCCTGTGATATATGTGACACAAGAGAAGAATGTCCGGCGGGTACATTCCAGCCGTTGGCCGGCCAAACAAGTTGCGACAACTGTTCAGGAATAGTGAACGCCGCCAGAACGGAATGTTCTGGCGCGGCGGCGCCATCCATAGCAAATGGCACATGTATAACACATTTAGGAACTACGTGTACTATGGTTATTTGCGACCAGGGATACTATCGCTCTGCCGATAATTCCACGTGTGTACAGTGTGAACCGGGTTACCAATGTGCCTGTGATATATGTGATACAAGAGAAGAATGTCCGGCGGGTACATTCCAGACGTTGGCCGGTCAAACAAGTTGTGATGCATGCCATTATCCACGAATAGTGAGCGCGGATAGGTCAGATTGTTCTGGATATTGTTTAAGTTCGCCCGTAGCAAATTCCAACTTTGACAATTCCAATACAATGCAATATAGCCCCTATGATACTATGAATGTCCAATGTGATACCGGTTATCATGGTGGTGGCACTGTTACATGTCAGTGGAATGGCGTTTTTTCACAGACGGTCTCTTGTTCTTCATGTGCCGCGGGTTACGGATATACAACAGAAAACAGCGGCGTCTGTGAAAAATGTAGCGATTATTCGGCGACAACAAACGCAACGTACAACGCGGCTGTGGGTTCAATTAGTGTCTGTGCTTTGCAGTCTTGTCCTGTCGGCCAAGGAGTTGTAAATGACAATAGTTTGAACACGGTGCAACACCAAGATTGCGTAAATTGTACGGGCAATACGTATTCGGATTCCGACGAACACGGCCAGTGTAAAGCTGTTCAACCCGGCTATAAAATGGTAACCAACACCGCTGGCGCTCACATCGGTCAAGAAAAGATAATTTGTGCGACCAACGAACGCGTTGTCAACAATGCTTGCGCGGCTTGTCCCGTGGGTACCACGAACGCGCTCGGAGATGACGCATCGGGCGCGAATACGGATTGTGATTATACACTATGTGCCGCCAATGAACACGTTGTCAATCATAGTTGTGTGGCCTGCCCAGCAGGTACCGTCAACGCTGCTAATGATACGACATCAAGCGCGAATACAGATTGTGACGCTACTCTATGTGGCGCCGACGAACACGTTGTCAATCATAATTGTGTGGCTTGTCCAGCAGGCGGCTTTAACGCGGCCGGTGATGACGCATCGGGGGCGAATACACAATGTTTATGTACGTCAGGCAAATATAAAGACGCCAACGAATGTAAAGATTGTTCAGCGGGTAAATGGTCGGGGGTAGGTTCATCAGAATGTTTGACACTCGTTGATGTGAATATTACAAAATGTGCGTCAGGTTCTTATTATACCGGTTCTGAATGCACATTATGTCCAGCTGGTAAGTATCAAGACGAGGAACATCAATATTACTGTAAATTATGTCCTATGAACACATATTCGCCAGACAGTGGCAATGACGACGTGACCGATTGTAATGCATGTCCTTCTTATAATATGAATATTAGCAATACATCATCGATACAGGCGACAACAGTTTCTAATTTTGGCACTGATTCGGTAGATAATTGTAGAGGGGGATGCGCATTAGGCCAAATGTGTATAGGCGAGTTTACTTTTAACGACTGTATAGCCACAATGAACGATGCTGGTGACATTTTAAGATGTACTGAAGTAGAAGACGAATTTGACAATGGAGTATGGATAAAAAATTATGTTTCCGAGTTACATAGTTATGATATAGAATCAGACTGTTCATCAGACGGTAAAAACGGCACAAAAGGACGCCATTCGTGTGAAATTACATGTTCTATGGAAAATCATATTTGTGCCTCGGGGTTTAAAAAGAAAAACAATTTCGAATCGATCATTTGTAAAAGTGGTGTGTGCGATACCGACACATGTTGTGAACAAGACATAGTGCCTAATATTGATAACGGCATTTGCAAAGAACATTACAAAACACAATGTAGTAAAATAGGTTGTGAAGATGAATATTATGCAGACGGAGAGGGATGTGCCGAATGTCCAGATGGATATACCTGTGCAAATAGCGTAAAAACTCCGTGTCCAGCAGGTAGTTATTTTGTTGATGGACAGTGTCAACATTGTGCACCTGGCCAGTATCAGCCAAATACTGGCCAGACGTCGTGCATAAACTGTGACGTCATTGTTGCTGAAAATAGAACACAATGTGCCAAAAGATGTTTGACATCTACCTGTCCAGAAGGCAAACGTCTACAAAACGATGCTTATGATATTCCTTGTTTGGACGACGAATGTTCCGAAAGTGTATGTTGCGAAGATGATGTACTGCCGAATATATCTAACGGTATATGTATTTCGACTGGACAGTCACACAATTGTACATTCGCAAGTTGTAATTTAGGTTATTATCACGATGAAGGCGCATGCTTAGAATGTTCTCCGGGCTATTACTGTCTAGATGATATTAGTGACAAACAAATTGAATGTCAGTCGGGTCAATATCAACCTTACGCTGGAAAAGATGAGTGTATCGCATGTGACGGTTATGTAAATGTTATCAGAACGACGTGTACCTCTATACAAACTTGCGATACTTATAATTGCAACTCGACCAACATGCGTAAAAAACAAGCCCCTGATATGTGCTCTGAATCAGGTTGTACAGACAATATTTGTTGCGAACAAGACGTTGCGCCTACTATTTCAAACGGTATATGCGCACAATACGATGCAAATACATGCCTGTTTGCCAATTGTAATGCAGGTCATTATCGTTCGGAAGACAATTCTAGTTGTTTGGCTTGTTTTTACGGCACATATCAATCGCAACAAGGTCAGGCGACATGCCTCAACGCCGCTGTTGGACATTATGTCGCAGGAACCGCGCAAACCACACAAACAGCATGTTCGTCCGGTACCTCACAATCACAACAAGGCCAGGCGTCATGTGACGACTGTCAACCCGGTCAATACCAGTCACAACAAGGCCAGGCGACATGCCTCAACGCCACTGTTGGACATTATGTCGCAGGAACCGCGCAAACCACGCAAACAGCATGTTCGTCCGGTACCTCACAATCACAACAAGGCCAGGCGTCATGTGACGACTGTGCCGCCGGTCAATACCAGTCACAACAAGGCCAGGCGACATGCCTCAACGCCGCTGTTGGGCATTATGTCGCAGGAACCGCGCAAACCACGCAAACAGCATGTTCGTCAGGTACCTCACAATCACAACAAGGCCAGGCGACATGTGAAGACTGTGCCGCCGGTCGATACCAGTCACAACAAGGCCAAGAGTTGTGCCACGACTGTGCCGAAGGATATTGTCCACAAGGCGCGACCAAACCCTTGTCATGTCCCGTTGGTAATTATATTACTGCGGGCCGTGTAAATTGTGTCGCATGTGCCGTCGGTAAATTCCAATCGTCGCCAGACCAAACGTCATGTGTTCAATGTCCAACGGACAAGAAAACGCGGTTGGGAGTTATCGGCAAATATCAAGACCAAACAGGTCAAACGGAATGTAAACTATGTTATGGTACAGTTTCAATGCCGGATAGAGATGCATGCTCCGCCGAATGTTCATTTGAACAAAAACCGTACGTTTGCCCAGATATGTACCAAGAAATAACAAATTATAACGGCAAGACTTGTGATTCATCAGAATGCACGAGAGGAGAATGTTGTAGAGAAGATTCCACCAGAAAACAAAAGGTAAACAGCGCACGTGATGACGTGGCCACTCGCATTTCGGGCCTCTTTACAGCAGTGGTTGATACAACAAGAACGGTGAACACTGTCGCTGGTGACGACGCTAGCCAACTCAATCAAAAGGAAAACGAGGTTCAAGACTCTATGGATATTAAACAATCAGGCGAAACCGAAGCTGAAGCCGTCACACGTATTTGGACAAATATAAATGACCAAGTTAGTGCGAAAATGCTTGAGCGTGTCGACGATGTCTATGTGGAAACAGAGGAAGAAAGAGACGAAAATGAAATCGCGAGAAAAAAGAAGTCGCGCGACGAGCAAAACGCAGAAAAGGAAACCAGGGCTATCGATACATTTTCCAGTCTAAATATAGAGGCCGCTAAAGTAGCGGCGAAAGCAGCCGAAAAAGCGGCGGAAGAAGAGGTAGCGGCCGCTGTGGGCGAGAATGAAAAAACCGCCGCCGCCGACGCGAAAGCCGCTGCAAAACAAACCGTAAAGGTGTTGGCAGTAACAGTAAGAAATGTGAAGAGGGCATTGAAGGAACAAATGAAAGCTATGAAACAATCTGTCGCGCAAGCCACAGAAGATGACGTCGCAGTTTTAATTCCGATGAAGGATGCAGCGGTGCTTAATGATGAGATGGACACCTACATAAAAAAGGCCGGTGTAAAGTTTATGAAACTCAAACCGGCGAAAGACCATTCTGCTGTTGATTTCAACGATATGGAAAATTTCAATTGTGTTGACGCCGACATTAATTTGAACGAAATGGGTCTCTACGATTTTGACGAAGTATTTATTGACCAAAACGAAACGGCAGTTGCGTGCTATACAGACCATGTTGTGACATATGTGACCGTAACAACAGACCGTAGCAATGACTACAACGACTATACAGTATATTGCTGTGATTATGTACAAACTTCAAACAGACGCTTTAGGCGGCAGTTGTCCAGTGATTACGACTGTGTCGAAAAACACAAGGATGCGGGTAACCATACAGTGAAATGGAACGAACACGACACATACACATGCACTGCCACGGAAGATTACAGACACCCCGTCATGAGTTTGGGTGGTACGTTCACAGGGTGCTTTTTGGAATCGAACGGCACTGCGGGATGGGTGTACGACGGTCCCGGCAGGACGTTGGGCGATTGCGGCACCTCTCAGTGCACCGTAAACAATACAAATGTCACGTGTCTATACTTCCAAGAAAGTTGTCAACCAGCGTGCGAAGCGGGTTATGCGTCCGACAGCCAGCCACTCACGTGCTCGGGTGGTAACCAGTATAGCACGTCCGAAACGACGTGCACGGTATGTCCTCAAAATACGTATTCCACAGCGGGCGCGACGAATTGTACGCCATGCTTGCCCGGAGAAGGAGCGGTTGCTCTCAGCAGCCAGTGTCATAATTGTGCCTATGGCAAATACGTAGCGTCAACAACCGGTTGTGCGGACTGCCCGTCGGGAAAATACGTCGCGGCAACCGGCCAATTAAAATGTCACAACGTCACACAAAGCAATACAAATTTTGTCACGTTACTAGGCGACAATACAGGAGTTGAGTGCCAATACGGTGGCACACCCGTTTACTCTGCCGATGGCGCATACGTGGAAGGTTGCTACGCGCCCGGTATTGTCATGTTTGGCCGGGCCGTCATTGACGATGGCAACGGCAACTGCGCGAACAAATGCGTCAAATGGTACAGTACAGCAGCGGGAAACAATCTAATAGATGGGTTTATAGACCCACGTGAATCAGGTTCGACTGTCATAGAGTTAGAGGGAGATGAAAATACATGGTATTGTTCGTACTTGTGGGGTTCAACATTTAATGTTCCGCGCTCGGCCAACTGTTAATAACTAGTCGACAACACTAAAAAAAGTAACTATATAAACATGAGTACTAAATTTAAAATGAAGTTATTTTTATGTTCAACTCTTATGGTAGCAACACAAGCTAACTTTTTCAGACACTCCTTTAAAAGACACCGCGTGTCACATTTCCTCGGTTCAGGTAGTTCTCACAAACCAGCAGAGTTTCACGCCGTTTTCCAATTATTTGACAACAATCAAAAAGACAACGTTGAAGTGGAGTATTACAATTGTGACACTAAGAATGCCTCGACATGCCTGGTGGACCCGAACAACAAGATTAAAGACGTTACGTTAGGTTCGCCTGGAAGCGAAGTCACTGTCACTGCTAACGGAGGCGTGTACGACCTTAAATACCAACCCACCACATTTAAAAATAGCAACAACAATGAATGGCCCAATCATATTCTGACAAAAATCGATTTGACTGACGCCTCAGTTCTCGAAGAATCGTTCCTGTGCGAAGCTGGCAAAGTTCCCAAGGCCGACGGTTCCGCATGTGACCCTTGCGCAGCGGGTTCATTCGCCGTGCGCGGTCAAACATCGTGTACTCTGTGCGGCGCCGGCGAATATCAAAACCAAGCCGGCCAAACAAGTTGCGACACCATTCCAGCCGGCAAGCAAGGTCAAAGTGTCAATACTGTTGGCGGAGCATATGTTGGGTCGGGCGCATCCTACGCTGTAAATTGCAAAGAGGGTTTCTTTTCTTACGGCACTGGATACTGTGCAAGCTGTCCAGCCGGACAGTCGGTGGCGAGCGGCGGAACGATTTGCGCCAATTGCTTGGCCGGTACAGCAAGAGCATTCGACCATGACGGTGGATGTACCACATGTGCCGCCAGTAACGGCAAATATCAAGACCAAGCCGGTCAAGCGAGCTGCGAAAATTGTTCGCCCCCATCCCAAACTGCCGGTAGTGAAACATATGTATCTGCCATATGTACAAATACGGCAGATACGGAACTTACGGACTGTGGTTCATGTGGCCCGGGCACTCAGGAAGCCGCGGCGTGTAATCACGGTTTATCCTCCCAAACGGGTTCGGCAACAACATGTGAATCGAACCAGTTGACATGTACCTGTGACAACGGCACCCCGTCAACAGGCATTTCCGGTTGTACTACATGTACCAGCTGTGACGCTGGATTTACATTGCTAGGCGGTGCCTGTAACGCATGTCCGGATGGTAAATACAGTAATGGCGGTGCTTGCAGCGACTGTCCCGCTGGTAAAAAAGGCACCGGAACCGGTGGGGACCAGAC
>Ga0228674_1002395_pt1 | contig 10305 bp, 5 predicted proteins | sample 1D_rmetaG_FD_189054 | JGI IMG/M metagenome (GOLD analysis project Ga0228674, IMG submission 189054) | Seawater microbial communities from Monterey Bay, California, United States - 1D_r | ecosystem: Environmental > Aquatic > Marine > Coastal | place: USA: California | collected 2016-09-26
TACTTCTTCCGGGTTCTCCAGAGCATCCGCCAGTAGTTCAACAAACTTCTCACGTCCAACAGCAAGCTGGTCTAGGTTGAACTGAGCGTTATCCATCTTACGGGCCAGATCATTAACGTGATTCAAACAAGCTCTCTGCTTATCTGTCATGTCTTCTACAAAGTATTCAATGTCGTTGACGGTAATCGGGGTCTTTTTATCTTTTCCCATTACAAGTCTCCTTTAAGGTTAAGTTAAGAGTTTGCTGCAATAGCAGCGTTGGTGGCAGTCATGTCTTCTGTAGTCCAGAAGTCTTTAGCTACCATTAGTTCCAGATGCTCTACGTTACGAGCAACTGTATCTGTCCAGTCAGCGTCTTCCATGCCTTCTGGTTTGCCAGCATTAAGCAGTTCAACGGAGTGACCCATTGCTGTGTAGTGCTGTGCGATTTCTTCTGCGGTTGGTGTATCAGTCATTTCTTTTCTCCTTTTTGACTAATTACGGTTTAACAGGCCAGTCTGCATCTTGCAGGTTAGGCCAATTAGCGTGGTTTGTTATATCCCTTAGAGCCTGACGGTAGGTAGTCATCTCAGTAGACATTGTTACATCTGAGAGTGCCATCCAGTCAGTCTCAACTAGAAGTTTATCTCGCTTAGTGCGGTTAGACTCAGCAGTCTTGGCATCAAGTGTTGCCTGATACGCAGCTTCGTGTTCAGCTTTGGTGGTTGTTACGCCATCCTCGTCAGTCGTGTCAGCAAACATATCACGGGCAACATAGTTCTCTACCCAGTTGTCATTTGCGTCTTGTACTACACCATCACGTACAGAGTTTTGATACTGTGTTGTTGTAGCCGCTGGGCTGCGTAGTACAGCCTCTAGGTTAAGGAAGTCTAGTGTTTCCTGTGACCATACACGAGGGAATGACGTATTAGGATTAGCTGCCCTCCATTGTCCTTGGGTTTTGACTTCGCCTGTTTCTGTGTGTCTGTATTCACTCATTAGATTGATCCTTTCATATGAGTTTGATTATGCCACTGAATAGTAAGCGTATTTTGCACCAGATACGTTGATGTTCGTAGCGCTGACCTGATTGACGATGAACCCACTGCTTGCGGGGTCAATACTGTCGTTAGACGTTACCTCTCCTGTCGTTATATTTAGTCTCATGTATGGGTCATTTCCTGCGACAATGCCACGGAGCGTATCCCAGACATACCAGTCTCCTGCGCTGTCATAACGTTTAATGAGTACGTACCTAGCACCTGACGTAAAGCCACAGTTGATTGTTTGACTGGAGCCATTTCCTGTGTATTTACCAACTTTTGAAATACCTGCAAGTGTTGCAAATAAATACATTATGTAGGTAAAGGAGTTTTCATTATTGGCACCGCCAACATATATCTCTGTATTAGTAGCCTCCTGCCAGTAAGCATTTGTATTACCTAAGTTGTCCCTATCCGTATTGAGAAAGAGAGTTGGGTTATTTGTCCCATCTGTAAGAGTATTTGTCCCCCAACTAGTGTAAGTACTTATGCTATAAGACCCCGTTCTGTATTTCACAATAGAAAGCTCCGGCTTAACAGTAAGGTTATGCTTGAGTGTTTGATTGGAACCTGCTCCAGTATACGCCACAACATCGAAAAATCCGGGCGCACGACGAAACATTTTGTGATTCCACCCACTACCCCAGTTTCTTTCAACCCCAGTGTTACTGGCTATAGAAAGTGAAAATGGGTTGCTCGTATTTTCTGCCGCATTAGAGTGAGTAAAAAGAAGACGTGACCCATCTGTTGCTCTAAGCCTGTCGTAAAGCATGTGATTATTAGCATACGTTTCAAAGTAAGTAGACAAAACGCTGTCAACAGGGAATCCTGATGTAGCCGTCTGGTCGCCTAAGGCAAACACCTCAGTCGCACTCTCAGGTGGAGCAAGAGGGCCACGGCGGATGGCCATGTAGATGAAGGTATTGCCTCCACCTGTCCCTGACCAATCTATTCCCGTAGGCGTAACAGCAATGTAACTGCCCGTCCCCTCAGCGCTACTTGAATTCGGCAGTAAGTAATAATCCGCACTTCCAGAGGCGGTCATACCTCTCATATTGTCGTAAAGAAGCCAAGAGCCTGAGCCAGTTGCACTCTTAACTAGAAACCACTGAGGCTCAAACCCAAGGTCAATAGTTGCGTTTTCGGAACCATCTGGTGTAAAACTACCACACTTGATAATGTCTTGGTCACCATCAGGGCCGAACTCACCGTCACCATCGTTGTGTGCGAAGAGGTAGGCGACGTATGTTGCGCCTGAAACATTTGCGTTTTGTCCTATAAGATTAGGCATGAAATAGGTGTCGCTAACATAAGTCGGATACAGACCTGCCACACCTGCAGACGCATTATTGTTGTCAAACCCAAAAGGGGTGCCTGTGTTGAATCTGTAATAAATGTTATCACCAAACTGGTGTCCCGGGCCGTGCATAGCCGCTACATCCCATGTTCCAGTGCTGTCTGTTCTTTTTATGACTATCCAACCGGGCCTAGCCTGTAAATTATGTGATATTTGAGGCCCGGGAAATCCTACACCATTCCCAGTATAAGTCACCACATCGAAGAACTTAGGGGCTTTGCGGAATGTCCAAGAGGCGTAGTCGTCACCACTATAGTTTATGGAAGCACTTTGTGTTGGGTGTGAACCAACAGAAAAACCATTTGAGTTAAAAGCCTTAACATTATAAGTCAAAAAATTAGCGCTTCCACCAGTGCCAGCGGTATTTAATACGTTTCCAGTACCTCTTTCAGTATCTGTAAGGTTATGGTCACCGCTAGCATCACGCCGCTTAACCCAGACCAACCCACCTTCACCATCAAGGTCAATGCCGTTAGTAATAGTATGCGTAGTGGCCCCATCACCTTCATACAAATAAGTGCTGAACACATCATCCACATCAAGGGGACCACCACCAGCATTGCCAGCGGTACCCTGTAGTAGTTTCTTACTAGCACCAATCATGCTATTGCCGCCGCAGCGAGGAAGCCGTACCAAGTAGTACCAGCATCTATTGTCATAAAGGTGTACACGTCTTTTGCTCCACTTGCAGGTGCAGCAGGTGCAGCCCCACCAGCCCAATCTACTGAGCTAGGCCACGTTAGTGTGTGAGTACCACCTGCTGTGATTAACAAGCTGAACGTACCTACCTGACCAGACGAAGGTGCGCCTGTAAATGTAAAGGTAGTGTTGCCGCTTGTGGTCAAAGTATACGTGTCTCTTGCGCCAGTGTCAACACTAGGAGTAGTACCAGATAGTGCGGCACTTGTGTTGTCTATACCTGCACCGGGAATACGGAAGCGGTTTACGCTAGTTTTGCCAAGTGTGATTTCGTTAGACACGGTGGCTGAGCTTGGTTGTGCACCAAAGCCAACAACAGTATTATTTGACCCTGTAGTAAGGCTTGATCCTGCCTGAGAACCAACAGCTACATTAGACCCGCCTGTAGTAGCAGCATCTAGCGCTTTATAACCAATACCTGTGTTATGCCAAGCACTTGTATTAGAATCTACAGCACCTGATCCTAAAGCCGTGTTATAACTTCCAGTTGAAGCCGTAAGCGCTCCATTACCAAGAGCAACGTTATTTGCACCTGTTTGGTTGCTGTACATAGCAGCATTACCAACAGCAGTATTTCCTGTTCCTGTAGTATTGGAGTATAGTGCTGTATGTCCTACTGCTGTAAGATAACCTGCAGAAGTTGTACTATTGCCAGATTGGCGACCTATAAATGTATTTGCAATACCTGTAGTATTACTATATCCTGCTCTAAACCCTCCAAAAAAGTTATCTCCACCTGTAGTAATACTAAAACCAGCCCGATAACCGATAGCGGTGTTGTTGCTGTGGGAGTTGCTAGTCGAACCGTGAAGAGCTTGAAAACCAAAAGCTGAGTTGCTAGAGCCTGTTAGATTGCGATAAAGAGACTGCTGACCAACAGCTACGTTGAGATTACCAGAAGTGTTCATCCTCATCGTGAGGCCACCTATGGCTACGTTGCTACTGGCTGTACTATCAGCCGCTGCTTCTGTACCAATAGCTACGTTGTAAGTACCACTGACGTTATCGTACCCGGCATCTCTGCCCAAGAATACGTTGTTGCCGCCTGTAGTGTTGCTGTAACCTGACTGGAAGCCCCCAAAGAAGTTGTCACCACCTGTGGTAGTGCTATAACCAGCTTGATAACCAATAGCGGTGTTACTACTATGTGATTGCCCAGATGACCCACGAAGGGCGTCTTTACCTATGGCAGTGGTAGCAGTACCAGTTACGTTATATCTATTTGACCTAGCGCCAACAGACACGTTATTTGAAGACGTAGTTAAGTTTTCTGCTGCATCAGTACCAATGGATACGTTGTAAGTTCCTGTGGTAAGGTCTCTACCAGCGTCAACACCACCGAAGAAATTGTAACCACCTGTAGTAATAGAAAAACCAGATTGAAAACCAACAGCGGTGTTGTTGCTTGCTGATGAACCAGAAAGACCTGCATCTTTGCCTACAAATGTATTGTTTCCACCTGTAGTAGTTCCTGAACCAGCTTGATGCCCAAGGGCGGTGTTGTTTGACGCTGTTGTATTGGCGTCTAAGGCATACGCACCAAAGGCTGCGTTACCAGAGCCAGACGTGTTAGCTGCCATTGCCACATGGCCTACTGCTGTGTTGGCGTTTACAGTGCTTAATTTAAGTGCGTTTCTACCAATGGCTACGTTGCTATACTGATTTGTATGGGTATTGAGAGCGTCAGTACCAATAGCAATATTGTCTTCGCCAGAGGTAATTGCACCACCTGCATTATTGCCCAACGCTATGTTATGGTCCCCTGTGGTAATAGCGTCTAAAGCCTGTGCGCCAATGGCTACGTTATAAGTACCGCTAGTAATTGCCCTACCAGCCCAGTAACCGCCAAAAAAGTTAAAGTTACCTGTGGTAATACTATAACCAGATTGGTAACCAATAGCAGTGTTGTTGTAGTGGGAATTGCCAGATACGCCTCGCAGAGCATCGGCACCCATAGCTACGTTATTACCGCCTGTTTGGTTGTACTGCAAAGTACCGCCGCCAATCCCTATGTTATTACTTGTAGTCGTTAACTTATTTACAGCGTTTTGCCCCAATGCAATATTGTTGTCTCCCGTAGTAAGACTCTCAAGGCCGTTTTTCATTGCAATGTTATTAGTTGCGGTAGTTGCAGCATACATAGCAGCAGAGCCGATGGCTACGTTACCTGCTGAGGATGTTCCACTATACAAAGCCAACGGGCCAACAGCGACATTACTGGAGCCAGTAGTGTTAGAATACCCTGCTTGCTTGCCACCAAAGAAGTTGTTGCCGCCTGTGGTAATTCCGTAACCCGCTTGATAGCCAATGGCAGTGTTGTTGCTGTGTGAGTTACCTGATACACCAACAAGAGAATCTTTACCTACTGCTACGTTGTTCATACCTGTTTGGTTGTATTGTAGTGCAGACCTACCCAATGCGGTGTTGTAGTAAGCAGTAGTATTTCTAGAAGCTGACAAATGCCCTATAGCTACATTACTTTCACCTGTAGTATTATAATAAAGCGACTGGTAGCCAGAGGCTATGTTATTGCTACCACTGGTGTTGCTGTACAAGACTGAAATACCTGACGCTACGTTTCCTTGACCTGTAGTATTACTGTAAAGAGCTGTGCTACCTACTGCCACGTTGTTATTACCAGTAGTGTTAAAACGTAAAGTGCTGATGCCTAAGGCTGTATTAGCACTGCCCGTGGTGTTTGTAGTAAGTGAAAACGAGCCTACAGCTACATTACTTGAACCAGAAGTATTAGAATTAAGAGGAAGGTAACCTACAGCTGTGTTATAATTTGTAGTTCCATCATCATTAGCCAAAGCTCCTGTACCAAGACCTACAGAGTTACCTACATTATAACCATCACTCAGGTTATTAATGCTAGGAGATGCTACAGAAGCGAAGCTAGTGTTACCTGAACCATCTGTCTGCAGGAACTGACCTGTTGTACCATCTGTAGCAGTATAAGTAACTGCACCTGCAGAAACTGTACCACTAATATCAATAGCACCAGTACCTGTGATGTTACGACTATTAAGGTCTAAGTTACCACCAAGCTGAGGTGTAGTATCTTCAATAACATTTGCTAGGAGTGAGCCTGCAGTGAAGCTACCCTGTTGCCAGTTACTGCCATCCCAAACATACAGTTCATCACTTGTAGAGTTCCAGTACAAAGCACCAGTTACAAGCGCATCGCCATCGTTATCTACAGATGGAGCAGAAGACTTAGCACCAAGGTAACGATCATCGAAGTCATCATAAGATGCAGCGGCTGCAGCGGCAGAGTTACCTGCGTTAGTCTCACTCGTTGCAGCATTAGTCTCAGAAGTAGAAGCAGCAGCAGCACTAGCAGCGGCACTCGTAGCTGAACCAAGGATGCCATCAACGTAACCTTTGCGTGTAAGATCGTCTGCAGCAGTAGGTGTAGCTGTTGAGGTAGCCTTGTTGCCACCCAGTACAATGTTACCTGTCATCGTACCACCAGACAGGTTCAGCTTAGTAGCATCCTGCGTGTCAGTGTACGCTTTAGTTGCAGCATCTTGGTTAGCTGTAGGATCACCCAAGCCTGTAACCTTAGACGTACCCATAGCAATATCACCCGACATGGTTCCACCAGTCAGGTTGAGTTTGAGTGCATCTTGTGTGTCTACATAACCCTTACGAGACAGTTCATCTGCAGTTGTAGGGTTCGCTGTTGATGTAGCTGCGTTAGCTCCAAGGGCAATGTCGCCAGTCATAGTGCCGCCAGCAAGAGGCAGCTTAGTCGCAATACTATCTGTAATCGTTGTAGCAAAGTCTGGGTCATCGCCCAAAGCTGCAGCTAATTCATTTAGAGTATCCAGTGTACCGGGTGCAGCATCAACAAGTGCAGCTACCTCTGTGTCCACATATCCCTTAGTTGCTGCGTCAGAAGAGGCGCTGGGCGTACCAAGACCAGTAACAGTATTGCCACCCATAGTGATGTCACCAGACATCGTACCACCAGCTTTGTCCAGCTTGAGGGCATCCGCTGTGTCAGTGTAGATCTTTGTAGCGGCATGTTGTGGTGCTGTAGGATCACTGACGTTAAGCAATGCTGTGCTTGTGAAGTCTACAGTGCCGTTGACTACAAGGTCATTCAGAGTTGTTGTGCCTGTAGAAGCTGTAACATTACCTGTTAGGTCACCTGTTACATCTCCAGTTACATCGCCTGTAAGATTACCAGTTACGTTGCCTGTGACATTACCTGTAAGCGCACCCGTAAAGCCTGTGTTAGCTGTGATGGTTGTACCAGTTACAGCCTGTGGAGATGCACCACCAATAACTGAACCATCAATAGTACCGCCATTAATATCAGCGGTTGCCAGAGTAGCCTGACCTGTAGTCGTTACTGTAGTGAAAGTACCTGCGGCTGCAGAGGAAGCACCAATGATTGTGCCATCAATAGCACCGCCGTTAATGTCTACAGTAGCGTGTGTGGAGTTACCTGTAGTTGTAAGGCTACCTGCAGACATAGCGCCTGTGAAGGTAGATGTGCCAGTTACGTTAAACGTACCACCTACAGAAGCATTACCTGTGGTGTCCATCGTAGTAAAATCAGCAGCGGCAGGGGTAGTAGCGCCGATAACTGTACCGTCGATGTTCCCACCGTTTACGTCTACAGTGGCAAAGGTAGAAGTGCCTGTAGAAGTAACATCGCCCGTCAAATCACCCGTTACATCACCAGTTACATTACCTGTGACATTACCTGTCAAGTTAGCAACTACACCAGCAGGAGCACTAATAACACCTGTTACATTGAGGGTGCCTGCAATAGTAGCATTCTCGTGTACTGCAAGTGTATCAATGTAACCGATACCGTCAATATACAAATCCTTGAACTCAGAGCCTAAAGCACCCAAGTCAATGTCATCATCTGTAATAGGAATAAGAACACCATCACGCACACTAATTTGTTCAACAGGAACACCTGATACTTCAACATAAAAGTCTACAGAGTTACTTGTAGTATCAACTTCAACCTTGTTCTTAGCGTCTGAGTCAGCAATAAGAGGTACGTAACCCCCTTCACCTGTGCCGCCATCATGCTTGTGACCTGTAGATGCAGCAAAGGCATCTCTAATAGTATTAAACTCAGCGTTAACGGGCGCAGACCGTACAACAGCTGTAGGTACAATATCCGCTACGGATTGGCGTGTGTAACCTGACATATCTTAATTATCTCCTGTCTGCAAGCGCATACGATACAACATAAGATTGTATGGTATGACTTGGTTGATCTTCTGTTGTAACGTAGGTCAGGGATATAGAACTACCTGACCCATTAAGGTTTGTTTTTCTTACGGGGCTAGGGTTACCATCATAGATATCACTTGCATCGTATGAGGCAATACCCCAGTAGGAAGCGGCACCTGCAGTAGTAAACCCAAAGTTAAAAGGTATTAAAACGTCACTGTCTCCGTAGTCATACTCAACACCAATGTTTACTGTGACTTCACCTTCTGATCTCATGTATGTGTGTACATCGTAAAAGATTTTCCTTACAATAGGATCATCCATATACACGTAAGGGGTCTGGTATAAAGAGAAGATAGGCTCTGTATCAAATGATGTACCTGTTTCTTGCCTGTGTACTTTACCTGTGGAGTCACCGTGAATAACAAACTCTTCTGTGTCTATATAACCCGTAGCACCACACGATACTTCTACACCTACAAGCTGAGAGTACTCAAAGCCTAGACCCTGTTGCCCCGCTCTACGAAGAGAACCGATAAGACCCAAGGACTCAGCATTAGAGAAAAACAGTCTGAATTGAGACTTTCTATTTACTACCATCATAGTAATACTGTCTAGGTCTTCGTTACGAGAGTAAGCTTCAAAGATAGACTGTACAGGCTTAGACAGAGTACCAAGTTCAATATCACCGATACGTTCTGTAGCAGTAACAGGTCTAATACCATCTGGGCCTAAGAATAAAATATCTCCGTTGAACTCTACTACAGCATCAGAAGACACACAACCCAGATTCTTAGTTACGTCAGATAGTACAAAGTCAGCAATGTTGTTACCGTTTAGTCTTTTAATGTTATTGACGCCGAATATATAAAGTTGATCTCTAAAAGACTTTATAGTAACAATGTCGAACCCTACGTTAATTACACCTGAACCTAACGCTGGGGTGAAGTTAGTCTCATCAAGAGGAGCAGAGAAATAAAGTAGGTTAGGTTCGCTAGGGTCACCCGCAAGAAATAAATGATTCGCAAATGTCTCACAGAACTTAGGTGCGGAGGGGGCTTCTGCGCTATTTAACTGAGTGTATGTTGTTCCGTCCCAAGATGCAGCAGGATTAATACCATCAGTAAGAATAAGCTTAGGTAGACCCCAATTAAAACTTTCAAAACGTACTTTGCTGACACCCGTCATACTAGGCGAACCAGCAGTACTAGGAGTTACCCAAGCAGAAGTTGTTTTGTCCCAGTAATGAAAGTAGTTGCTGCCAGTGGACGGCTTACGGCAAGCAAAAATACCATCATTTAAAGCACTAAAAACAGAGACACCAAGTACAGGAGATCCTTCTAAACCTGGTACAGTTCCATAACTATTGTCGTACCCGCTAATACGTCTATAACCACCTTCAATAGCTGGTTCGTAATTAATCATACGGATAGCTGATCCCGGCATTTGAGCAGCTTGTGTCAGATAATCTTGGTTATTAATTAACCCACCTGAACAAGGAGCCAAAAAGGATCTTACATTGTCAGCCATTAGTACCCGCCACTAAAAGAGGTTGTACTACCACGTGTAACTACTGTAGAACGAATAGAAAGGGCATCATCCATCAACACACGGCGCATTGACTTAATGCCATCCTCAAAGTTCTTCTGGTGCATAGAGGCACTCTGTTCGTTACTACGGAAACGCATCATAAACATCATAGCACCATCAATGAGTACGTGCTTGAAGCGATCCGGTATAATTGCTACGTCATTGTACAAAGTAAGGTCAGAAGGGAAAGACCAGTAAACGTACTCTACCTCGTATGCAGCATTAGGCACAGGCGTAACACCGAACTTCTCTTCAAACGTCTGGTACACCGTAACAGGAGCGCCATCACCATTTACTGTATCACCTGTATCATCACCTGTGCGGAAGTTCTGAATGTATGACTCATAAGAGATGGGTGACAGTCTACGTGGACCGTTATTCTGAGAAGCTAATTGCTTAATGTAAAAAGTATCCCAGTCAGCGCTAGAG
>Ga0228674_1002401_pt1 | contig 10298 bp, 9 predicted proteins | sample 1D_rmetaG_FD_189054 | JGI IMG/M metagenome (GOLD analysis project Ga0228674, IMG submission 189054) | Seawater microbial communities from Monterey Bay, California, United States - 1D_r | ecosystem: Environmental > Aquatic > Marine > Coastal | place: USA: California | collected 2016-09-26
GCGCAAAAGCTATCCCGCATGTCGGCCTACGATGGCGCAATGTACGTCCGCAGCAAAGAAGAAGAAATCTTCAAAACGAATAAGTTGGAAAAACAAAAAGGCTACCGGCGGATTGGTAAGAGTGTTTTGATACGGGATTGGGCAGAAGAGTTGGCAAAACCAACAGAGTACAACAACGGGGTTGCTGCCTGTCCATTTGCGTTGCCTGCCATTGAGGCGGGAGAAGTTAACATGATCTTCACGGAAGACTTATGGGCGGATGTTTTAAGGGTTTGCAAATCGTTTGACGAACTTGATTTCAAGGTAAACCTTATTTGGGATCACTTTTTCGAAGGGTCATACGAACAGCTTGAAGCAGGCTGTATGAAATTAAACGAAGCCCTCACTGAGATGGAAGAAGACATTTGGCTTTTGTGTTATCTAGGTGATGACGCAATCGTCTTTGTGCAGCGTTGGAGTGAGCTAGAGAATGCTGCTGCAAAGTTGGAAAAACTAGGGTACTATACAAATTATAACCCTCAAGAGTATGAAAGACTTATCTTAGGTCGTAGAAACAGGAGACAGTAAAATGCCGGGTAAATTAAACATGGTTAAGAACAAGCAGGGAAAAATGGTCCCTGATTACGCTGCTGATGGCGTTGGTAAAATGATGCGCGGCGGTCGTGTCGGTATGATGCGTGGCGGCGAGGTAAAGATGATGCGCGGCGGTAAGGTTAATGGTTACGCAAATGGCGGTTGTGTCATGACAAAAACCAACCAAAACCCCATAATAACATGAGTTGATAGATGGCTACTTCAGGTTCAAGAGACTTTAACCTCGATGTCGGTGAGATAATCGAGGAGGCGTTTGAGCGGTGCGGGCTGGAGGTTCGCACTGGTTATGATGCTCGGACGGCGCGTCGGTCTTTGAACCTGATGTTTGCTGAATGGGCAAATCGTGGCATTAACATGTGGACTGTGGAGCAGGGCACGATAACCCTTACCCAAGGTCAGGCTCAGGAAACGTTGTTGCCTGATGTTGTTGATGTGTTGGAGATTGTGCTTCGTCGGGGTAACACTGATTATGAGGTAGAACGGATTAGTCGGGGGGATTACGTTACTCTTCCCAACAAAACTACGCAGGGTCGTCCCAGCCAGTTTTGGTTTAATCGCCAGATTAGCCCTGTAATTAATCTTTGGGCTGTTCCTGAGAACTCTACGGATCAAATCATTTACTACTATGTGCAGCGGATTGAGGACGCAGATACTCTGGTCAACACCACTGACATGCCCTTTAGGTTTTACCCTTGTATGGTTGCGGGTCTGGCTTATTACATTGCGATGAAACGATCTCCAGACAGGCTCCAGCTTTTAAAGTCTGTGTATGAGGAGGAGTTCCAACGTGCAGCGGATGAAGACGAGGATCGTGTTCCATTGAAGTTGCAGCCTAGTATTCAGTATCTGAGGGTGTAATGGCATACGCTTCGGGCAAACACGCATGGGGAATATCGGACAGATCGGGCCGTCGTTACCGTCTTCGAGAAATGAAGGTGGAGTGGACAGGTGCGAAGGTTGGCCCTGATGAGTTTGAGCCTAAGCATCCTCAGTTGTTTCCTCCGAAGGCGTCTCCGGATCCGCAAGCGTTGCGTAATCCTCGCCCGGAAGGCGGGTTGCCCGAGCAAAGGGCTACACAATATGGGTGGAATCCTGTAGGGTTTAACGAGATTGAGGGTCTTTCGCCTCCCAATAACTTGGTGGCTATAGGTTCGGTGGGCACAGTGACGGTGACAACATGACGATGACATATGGTGAACTGAAGCAGGCCATTCAGGACTACACGGAAAACGATGAGACAACGTTTGTAAATAACTTACCGTTGTTTATTCGGCTGGCCGAAGAGCGCATACTAAAAAGTGTGCAGTTAAATCTGTTCCAGAAAAACCAGTTTGGCACCATGACCACTGGCAATCAATACTTGGCTGCGCCGTCTGATTTTCTTGCTCCCTTTTCGTTGAGTATTGATGTAAGCGGTGATGCAGAATTTTTATTGTTTAAGGATTTAGACTTTGTCCAGACGTACACCCCGGATCCGACGACAACGGGACAGCCGAAATACTACGCACAATTTGACGTTGATAACTTTATTTTGGCTCCAACTCCTAACGCTAACTACACTGTGGACATACACTATTTGTATCGACCAACTTCGATAACAGCGGGAGCGGATAGCGGAACCAGTTGGTTGAGTACAAATGCTGAGATTTCTTTACTATATGCTTCGTTAATCGAGGCGTACACGTTTATGAAGGGCGACCCAAATCTCATGCAGATGTATAACCAGCGGTATATGGAAGGCATTTCTCGCTTGAAGAATTTGGGCGAGGCGCAAGAAACAATCGACGAATACCGCTATGGTGCTATTCGAAAACCGAGAACGTAAGGAGAATTTTAAATGGCTTTCACAGGAAACTTCTTGTGCACCTCTTTCAAGAAAGAAGTTCTTGAAGGTCTGCACGATTTTAATGCAAGCGGTGGAAACACCTACAAACTTGCGTTGTATACGAACAGTGCTTCGTTCACAGCAGCAACAACCGTTTACACAACATCTAACGAGGTGAGTGGAACAGGTTATTCTGCTGGTGGCGGGACATTGACGAACATTGATCCGACTACAAGCGGAGTAACAGCGTTTATTGATTTCGCTGATTTAACGTTTAGTACAGCAACGATCACTGCTCGTGGTGCGTTGATTTATAATTCAACGAACGGCAACCGCACAGTTTGCGTGTTGGACTTTGGCGCGGATAAAACGTCCACAGCGGGGGACTTTACGATTGTGTTCCCAACAGCGGACGCAAGTAACGCTATTGTTCGGATAGCCTAATGGCTGACATCATCGTTCCAATCGGCGGTTGGTCCCGCTTTGGTTGGGGCGATATGCCATGGGGGCAGACGGACCTCCCCAAAGCCACGGGTAATGTTGGCTCTGTAACGGTTGTTGCAGAGGCGAATGTTCCGGTTACTGGCCTTGAGGCCACAAGTGCCGTGGGCGGCGTAACGGTTGTTGCGAAAGCGAATGTAACCCCAACTGGCGTAGAGGCTACAGGTGGCGTAGGTTCTGTAACGGTTGTTGCGGAAGCGAATATAAGCGTAACAGGTTTATCCGCTACAAGTTCGATTGGCTCGGCTACCGTCGAAGCGGATGCAATAATAATCATACCTAGCGGCCTGCAAAGCCAAGCCTTTGTGCATAGCGGGTATATACAAGTTGAAGCAGGGGCAAATGCTCCTGTTACTGGTTTGGGTTCTACAGGATCTGTAGGGTCCGTAACGATTGAAGTTAGAGCCTCGGTAGAGGTTACGGGCGTTTCGGGCACTGGCGCTGTTGGAACAGTTGTTGTCGATGCGGGTGCAGAGGTTCCTGTATCTGGGCTTGCTGCAACGGGCAGCGTGGGACAAGTTCTTGTTTGGGGTAGGATTGTTCCAAATCAAAATCCGAGTTATACTCCAGAAACACCATCTTCCACCCCAGCATGGAGTGACGAAACACCGTCTCAAACTCCGGGCTGGGATGACATAGCAGCATAGGAAAAAATTATGCCTAGTACATATACACTGAATAACGGTATCGAACTCATCGGCACAGGCGAACAGTCTGGCACATGGGGCGATACAACGAACACGAACTTTGAATTGCTGGATACCGCGCTTGACGGTCAGGTATCGGTAACGCTTGCAGCCACGGGGTCTTCTGGCTCTCCTAACACGTTGCCAATCAGCGATGGCGCGTCCTCTAATGGGCGTAATCGTTTGGTAATTTTTGGAGATGGCGGGGATTTGGGCGGCACTGCGTTTGTGCAGCTTACTCCAAACGACTCGGAAAAGATTATTTATGTGCGTAATAACCTAGCGGGTTCGCGCAGTATCTTGCTTTTCCAAGGCACATATAACGCGAGTAATGACTATGAGGTGCCTGCGGGTACGACAGCGGTTGTGTTCTTTAACGGTGCGGGTTCTGGCGCGGTAGCGGCGAACGTATTTAACAATGCGTTTTTTGACAGTCTGCGGTTGGGTTCGGTTTCCGTCACTGCAATTTTAGACGAAGATAACATGGCCTCTAACAGCGCCACTGCGTTGTCTACTCAACAGTCCATCAAGGCTTACGTTGATAGTCAAGTAACGGCGCAGGATTTGGACTTTGGTGGCGACAGTGGAACAGGTGCTGTTGATTTAGACAGTCAGACTTTCACGATTGCGGGTACGACGAACGAGGTTGAAACGTCTGCTTCAGGGCAAACGCTTACTGTTGGCTTGCCAAGCGACGTAACAATCGGGCAAGACTTAACGGTTACTCGTGATCTTACAGTTAATCGTAACCTTAATGTTTCGAGCGGCACGATTAAGCTGGATGGAAATTATCCTACTGGTACAGGCAACGTGGCGTTGGGTGATGACGCCTTGCGTGATGGCTCATTAAGTGGTGGTAATAATACGGCTATAGGCCATTTTGCTTTGTACGCAAATACGTCTGGGTCAGAAAACACAAGCATTGGTCGTGGTAATTTAGATGCTAATACTACGGGATCACACAATACGGCTTTAGGTAGCACCGCATTATCAAGTTCGACTACAGGGTCATATAATACGGCCTTGGGAAGTCTTGCTCTGAACGCCAACACTACTGCAAGTAACAACACAGCGATTGGGTATCAGGCTGGGTATAGTAATACTACTGGAACGGCTAACGTGGCTGTTGGTGCGGCTGCACTTTACGATAACTCTACAGGCATTCGTATTACTGCAGTTGGCAGAGAGGCGTTAACAAACAACACTACAGGCAATCATAATACAGGTATTGGCTATCAGGCCATGCTCACTAATACCACAGGGAACTACAACGTATCTGTTGGTTATGAGAGCCTTAACTCCAACACCACCGCAGACGGCAACACTGCTGTTGGTTATCAGGCTTTAGATGCTAACACCACAGGTGGATACAACAATGCTTTTGGACTTGACGCATTAGGGGCAAATACTACAGGTGGTGAGAACAACGCATTTGGAAGAAATGCTTTAGGAGCAAATACTACAGCTACCGGTAACGCCGCTTTTGGACATAGGACGTTACAGGCAAATACTACAGGTAGTGAGAATGCTGCTTTTGGAAAGGAAGCGTTAAAAGCTAACACCACTGGTGCTTACAACACAGCTTTAGGTCACTCAGCCCTACTATCCAACACCACCGCAAGCTACAACACAGCCGTTGGGTATCAAGCTATGTACGACAATACCACTGGTACTGAGAATGTAGCCGTGGGTAGATTAGCCCTTCAAGATAATACCTCTGGAAGTTATAATGTTGCTTTGGGTATGAATAGCCTTGCTTTAAACACCACCGCATCCTACAGCACTGCGGTTGGGTATCAGGCTTTATATAGTCAAACGACAGGTGGCTCAAATAACGCATTCGGTCACAATGCTGCTTACAGCACAACGACAGGTACGGGTAGCGTAGCAATAGGTGGCGATGCTTTATATACCAACACGACAGGTAATAGTAATATTGGTATCGGATATTATTCGTTGCGTCAGACAACGACAGGCTCTAACAACGTATCTTTGGGTAGAGAGGCTTTGCGTTACAACACCACCGCAAGTAACAACACCGCCGTTGGCTATCAGGCAGGGTACACTAATACTACTGGTACTGGGAACAATTCCTTTGGAGCTCAAGCATTGAGAGCCAACACAACGGCAAACTACAACAGTGCCTTTGGTCATGTTACTATGTACTCTAACACCACAGGTACAAACAATGCTGCCTTTGGTGGCATAACAATGTATAGTAACACGACAGGCTCTAGTAACTCTGCGTTTGGATATAACGCTCTCTACTCCAACACCACCGCATCCAACAACACAGCGGTTGGGTATCAAGCTGGGTATAGTACAACAGTTGGGCCAGAAAACGTATTCATTGGAAGGGAAGCAGCTTACTCTAATACAGATGGTCAGGACAGTGTTTACATCGGCTCTATGGCGGGTCGTGCAAATACGACAGGCGATAACAATGTAGTTGTAGGTCGGAATGCTCTGCGTTCTAATACTACTGGCGCACAACACGTTGCTATTGGTTACCAAGCCGCTTATTCCAATACTACTGGTACAGACAATACTGTAGTTGGTGGTAACGCTTTATATACTAACACCACAGGTAATTATAACTTAGCCTCTGGGTATGCCTCATTGCGTTTGAACACAACAGGTAGCAACAATGTTGGTTTGGGTTATGAAGCCTTAAAATCAAACACCACCGCATCACAAAATACAGCCGTTGGGTATCAGGCGGCTTATAATAACACTACAGGCACACAGAATGCCGCTCTTGGTTACGCTGCTCTTCCTAGCAACACTACAGGCTCAAACAACACTGCTATTGGTCGTTCTGCATTGCAATCAAATACTACTGGCGCAAATAATACTGCGTTAGGCCACTCAGCACTATTCTCCAACACCACCGTCAACAACAACACTGCCGTTGGGTATCAAGCATTATACTACAACACTACAGGCACACAGAATGCCGCATTGGGTACAGATGCTCTGTTTCAAAACACCACCGCAAATCAAAACACCGCAGTTGGTTATCAGGCTGCATACAGTGCTACTACGGGTGGTAGCAATACAGCAATGGGATTTAGCTCACTTAGAAGCTTAACTACTGGCTCTGGCAACACTGCATTGGGTAGGATGTCCCTATACTCTAGCACTACCGCTGTTTATAGTACCGCAGTTGGGGATGAAGCTCTTTATCAGAGTACTGCAAATCTCAACACGGCTGTTGGATTTCAATCTGCTAGATCTACCACATCGGGAACTCAAAACGAGTCGCTTGGCGCAACATCGTTGTATACAAACACAACGGGTAGTTACAATGTGGCTATTGGTAGAGAATCGCTTTATTCAAATACTACTGGTGGTGGAAATGTAGCAGTAGGCAATTCGGCTTTAAATGCAAATACAACTGCTAATCACAACGTAGCCATAGGCAGAGATGCGTTAAAGGCAAACACCACCGCAAGTAATTGTATTGCAGTCGGAAACAATACCTTACTTACGACTAACGCTGCTGGGAATGTAGCAGTAGGACATTATGCTGGTATTTACATAACATCAGGTCCAGACAACGTCTGTATCGGAGATCAATCTGGATACTCAGGTAACGATGGTAATCAACTTACTACTGGTGGCAGTAATGTTTTAGTTGGCCCATATACAGACGTACCTTCGGGCTCTACTGGTGGTTCTGTAGTTATAGGCTCTGGTGTAGGTAAGGGTTCTAGTACAGGTTTCATTACTCCTGCAAGTGGCGTCTATCAAGGTAACAACTCTTCAAGCTGGTCAACTACCTCTGATCGTAGGTTAAAGAAAAACATTGTTGATAGTACTATTGGGCTTGCTGAGATTAATCAGATACAAGTACGAAACTATGAGTACAAAACGGAAGATGATCTTTCTGAAATAGAAGCTGATGGTCTTTGTAAAAAGGACATTATCGAAAAAGAAGGTGTACAAGTAAGTGCCATAGCTCAAGAGCTACAAGCTGTATTACCTAATTGCGTTACAGAACAAGATACGGGCGTACTTTCGGTAAATGCTGATAATCTTACTTGGCACTTAATCAAGGCTGTTCAAGAGCTTTCGGCTAAGGTTGAATCTCTTGAAGCACAACTAAACCCGTAAAAGTCAAAAAAGGAGAAAGACATGGCTATTACTTACACTTGGACGATAAACAGTATGTCCACAATGCCCACCCCAGAACCAGATTTTGTGGTAAGGGTAATGTGGACACTAACAGGTACAGACGGTACAAACACCGCAAGTATTGACGGCAACAGTACGTTTTCACAGGAGGGTGAAACCTTTACACCATACGCGAATCTAACAGAAGCGCAGGTTTTAGGCTGGGTGCAAGACGAGCTTGGTGAACAGGGAGTTGCCAACACTCAAGCGAATGTGGAAGGGCAAATCAACTCTATGATTACTCCTCCCGTAAGCCCCACTGTAGAACCCCTACCGTGGTCATAATTTAAACTTAAACATAGGAGACTCGTAATGGGAAAAAATGAAAAGACCCCAATTACAGTCAACGACACAGAATACTTTGTCGAAGACATGACGGATAAACAAAAATCAATGCTGAACCATGTAAACGATCTAGGGCGTAAAATGGATAACGCTCAGTTCAACTTGGACCAGCTTGCGGTAGGCCGTCAGAAGTTTGTTGAACTCTTGGCGGACGCTTTGGAAAATCCAGAGGAAGTCGAAGAGGCAGAAGTTGTAAACTAGGAGTGCTAAATGCCACTGACCAAACTCCAGTTCCGACCCGGAATAAATAGGGAAACTACATCGTACTCTAATGAGGGCGGTTGGTTTGATATGGACAAGGTCAGGTTTCGTTTTGGCTTTCCAGAAAAAATCGGTGGGTGGGAGCCTAGTTCTTCCACCTACTTTTTGGGTACATGCCGTGCTTTGCACCCGTGGGTCGCCTTAAACGGCGAACGATACTTGGGCGTAGGTACGCACCTAAAGTATTACATTAACGAAGGCGGTGGGTATAACGATATTACGCCTATTCGTGCAACTACGGCTGCGGGGGACGTAACGTTTTCAGCCTCGGCTAATACGTTGTCTGCGGGCATTAGTGCGCTTGACGATACTATTCCGCTTACAAGCGCGAGCGGATTCCCAGATTCCGGTATTATTAAAATTGGTGCAGAAATTATTAGCTACGCCAATATCTCCAGCAATACTCTAGTAGGTTGTGTGCGGGGTATTCGTAGCACCACGGCTGCGGCGCATTCTTCTAGCGCAGCCGTTACTTGCTCCACAATTATCGTGACCGACACTGCTCACGGGGCGTTAGAAAACGACTTTGTTACGTTTTCAGGGGCAGCTACGTTAGGCGATGCTGTTACGGCGGTAATATTAAACCAAGAATATCAAGTCGTTTACGTTAAGAACGCCAACAGCTACTACATAAACGTTCGCTCCGTTGCCCCCATTTCTTCGATCACTACCTCGGGCGGAATAGATGACACGCTGGTCTTTGCTTCTACGAGCGATAGTGGCAATGGTGGTTCAAGCGTTGTGGGCGCATATCAAATCAACACGGGCCTTGATACTACAATCACCGGCACTGGCTGGGGCGCGGGATCGTGGAGCCGTGGAACATGGGGCAGTGCAGCGTCGTTGTCAGCGTCGGGTCAAACCCTTCGTATATGGTCGCATGATAACTTTGGTGAGGATTTACTTATCAACGTGCGCGATGGAGATATTTTCTATTGGGATAAAAGCACGAACGCTGTTTCTCCAATGGGTCGGGCCGTGGAGCTTGCTTCGTTGGCCGGGGCTAATACCACGCCCACGATTGCCAAAAAGGTTTTGGTTTCTGACCGTGACAGGCACATTATAGCGTTTGGCTGTGATAGCCAAACCAATCCGGGGGTACAGGATCCGTTGCTTATTAGGTTCTCGGACCAAGAATCTCTAACCGATTGGGCGGCAACGGCGACGAATACAGCGGGTGACTTGCGCCTTGGTTCTGGGTCCGAGATTATCACTGCTATCGAAACGCGCCAGCAGGTTCTTGTATATACGGATGTATCACTACATGCGATGCAGTTTTTAGGACCCCCGTTTACGTTTGGGATTAACACGGTATCTGAGAACATTACGATTGCGGGGCCGTTAGCGGCGATTGCGGTTGAGGACAATGTGTTTTGGATGGGTGCTGAAGAGTTTTATGTGTATGGCGGTGCGGTACAGCGGTTGCCTTGTACGGTTCGGGACTATGTGTTTAGCGATATTAACTCTGACCAGCTTGAAAAGGTTACGGCGTCTACCAACACGGCGTTTTCTGAGGTTTGGTGGTTTTATCCGTCTGCTTCCAGCAGTGAGAATGACCGTTATGTGGTGTATAATTATCAGCAGCAGATTTGGTACTATGGTTCGATGGCTCGCACGGTTTGGTTGGATCGAGGCGTTGAGGATCTGCCTGTTGCGGCGGGAACGGATCATGTGTTGTATTTCCACGAGCAAGGTTTTGATGACGGCAGTACCAACCCGGCCAGCGGCATAAGTGCGTATATCGAAAGTAGTCAGATGGACATTGGCGAGGGCGAACAGTTTGTGTTCTTGCGTCGAATGATTCCTGACTTAACGTTCCGAGACAGTACAAACGAAACGCCGCAGGCCACGATGACGTTGAAAGCTAGGAATTTTCCGGGCGGCAACTACCTGCAAAGCAACTCCAAGCT
>Ga0228674_1002402_pt1 | contig 10296 bp, 8 predicted proteins | sample 1D_rmetaG_FD_189054 | JGI IMG/M metagenome (GOLD analysis project Ga0228674, IMG submission 189054) | Seawater microbial communities from Monterey Bay, California, United States - 1D_r | ecosystem: Environmental > Aquatic > Marine > Coastal | place: USA: California | collected 2016-09-26
GTCAAATAGATCCTCTATAGCATCAGGGCGCTGCACAATTCTCCACGTAAAACCTTTCAAAGTTCTGTCGTTTATAGGAAGCTCATCCTCTGGATAAACATTTCCATTTGGACTGACTAAAAAAGTTATCTCGTCGATTTGTCCATCGACAAACTGCATTTTTAAAGCGCTACAAGTGGTTTTGTCTATACCAATGAGCTGAAGGTCCTCGTCATTATAAAGGTAGTAGACCATTTCGGTATTTTTAGTAATGACAATATTGTCGAGTTTACTTTCTTTGAATGCACCTCTCAACAGTCCTCCTTTTATCTGTTGGTAGCCACCTTCACTCAGTGTGTCTTTTTCAATAATAAAAACCCTACCGTCAATCTTTAGAGAGTCTAGCTTGTTGGTTTTGGTATCGGAAAGCAATTGGATTTCATCTCCTGTCATTTGACTCTCATCAAACCACAGCACTGGGTTTCTTTCGTGATAATTTTTTTCCGTAAAAATTTGTTCTTGTTGCTTTGTCAATGGTTTTTTAAGCAATTTCGTCAAACCTATAGATTCATCTAAATACAAAGAATCAGATCGACCTCTTAGGTCACTTTTTAAGATTCTAACATCGTAGTAAGCTCGAAGTATGCGTTTTTCTTCTGGTCCTGTAGCAACTAAAGTGTCTGCGTGAATAAAGAGAGAATCTTGATCGATAATATTGACTGCCATAGCTCTTCGCGTAATGATAGCAGAGTCTCGTTCTTTAAATATCTCGCCATAATTCCCTGTGATGATGGAGTTGTTTAATGTATCAACAATACTGATATTCTTTGTAGCCGCAGCATAGTTTCGCTCACTTTCAAAATAAAGGCTGTCCCCTTTAATGATTTTATTGTCGTAAAATAGGGTAGCATTTTGCTTAAAAATTCCTTTTTCACAATCCATATCGTAAAATCCACGCTCACAAAAAATAGTATAGGCTTCTCCTTCAATTTTTGAATTGCCGTAGAGATAAGCTTGATTGCTTTCAGTAAAATAATCCAATTGTTCTGAGTTGACTATATACTTAGGGTTGTTTATGATTACATCGGAGATAAATCGGTATTTTTTTTTATCCATAAAGTACTGTCCCTGATTGCTAGTCAGTGTACTAGTGCTGTCTACGATAACCCCTGGGGTATTGTAAAAAGCCTTTTCATTGATTCGATCCAGATTGAGTTCTTCTGTTCTCAAGTTCATATCAGGGCGTTCTAGGTAGACATTACCTTTGGCAAATGCAGTTTTGGTTTCTCCATCGTATTCGATGGTTTTACAAGTCATTCGCAGACTGTCACCTTGAGTAAATATTACTTTTCCCAAAGCTCTAAAATAGTTTTGTTTGGAGTAAAAGAAGGCTTGATCGGACTCAATTAGTGCCCCTTCATGAAAGAGTAGTACTCTTTTATCATCTGATTTAAAAAGAATGTTGGCACCTGGAAAGCGCTCTTGATCTTGAGTAGATCCACCCGCTTGTCGGATTTCAATAATTTTAGACTCTTGAGAAAAAAGCGATCCTAAAAAAAACTGAGCAATCAATACTGCGCTAATACAAAATGATGGCTTCATTGGATTTTAGCTTATCTGTATATCGTTTGTGCTCGGTCGGGCCCTACAGAAACAATTTTTATTGGAGTTTCTAAAGCCTTTTCTAGATAATCGATGTAATCTAGGAAGTTTTTAGGAAATTGAGTCACCTCGTTCAGTTGAGTCAAATCTTCTTCCCACCCATCGAGTTCTTCGTATAAGGGTTGAATATCCTCAAATGAAATATCATAGGGTAGATATTCTTGTACCCCTTCTTTCGTTTGATAAGCAGTACATACTTTGATTTTGTCAAAACCTGAGAGTACATCGCCTTTCATCATCATCAGTTGAGTTACTCCATTTATTTTGATGGCGTATTTAAGTGAGACCAAATCCAGCCAGCCACATCTTCTCGAGCGACCTGTAGTTGCACCAAATTCATTTCCTACCCTACCCATGGTTTCGCCATCTTCATCAAAAAGTTCGGTTGGAAAAGGACCACTTCCGACTCGAGTCGTATAGGCTTTAAAAATTCCAAAGACATCTTTGATTTTATTTGGAGCAACACCCAAACCTGTACAAGCACCAGCTGCTGTGGTTGTGGAAGAGGTTACGAAAGGATAGGTTCCAAAATCAACATCCAAAAGAGTTCCTTGAGCTCCTTCCGCTAATATTTTTTTTCCTGCTTTTTGAGCTTGGTGTAAATAGTGCTCACTATCTACCATGTTGAATTTTCTGAGAGCATCAATGCTTCTTAAAAATACCCGTTCCATTTCCTCAAGATTGTACTCTATAATGGCATCAAAATTTTTGAGTATCTCTAAATGCTTATTGGTTAACTTTTGAAACTTTTCATCCCAATTTGAAGCAAATATATCTCCAACTCGAATTCCATTCCGTCCGGTTTTATCCATATAGGTGGGCCCTATTCCCTTTAATGTTGAGCCAATTTTCGCCTTTCCTTTAGAAGCCTCAGAAGCAGCGTCCAAAAGTTGGTGGGTGGGAAGGATCAGATGGGCTTTTTTGGAAATCAATAACTTTTCATCAAAGTTGATGTTGTAAGGTGCTAAGTTTTCGATTTCCTTTATAAAAATTACTGGATCGATGACTACTCCATTTCCGATTAGGTTTACTGCTTTTGGGTGGAATATTCCCGAAGGTATTGTATGTAAAACGTGCTTGTTTCCCTCAAACTCCAATGTATGACCAGCGTTTGGCCCTCCTTGAAATCTAGCGATAATATCGTATGAGGAGGTTAATACATCCACAATTTTCCCTTTCCCCTCGTCACCCCACTGGAGTCCGAGTAGTAAATCTACCGTCATGCTTTTTAGGATTTATTTTTTTTTTTAGTCCCGTAAAAATATAAAGAATGATTGTTTATATCAATATCAAAGACCTCTTCTATGGTTTTTTTTATTTGCTGAATTCTTGGGTCACAAAACTCTTTTACTTCTCCGCTATCAGTAAGTATAATATGGTCGTGTTGGTGATCGAAATACGATTTTTCGTATTGCGCCTGTCCGCTTCCAAATTGATGCTTTCGAACAAGGCCACAATCCAATAAAAGTTCAATGGTATTGTACAAAGTAGCTCTGCTTACTCTATAGTTTTTGTTTTTCATTTTAATATAAAGCGATTCGATATCAAAATGCTCTTTACTGTCGTAGATTTCGAAGAGTATTGCAAAACGTTCAGGTGTTTTGCGATGCCCTTGTTGGTCTAAGAAGTTTATAAAAACATCTTTTACAACTTCTTGATTTGATTTATTTACAACCATAATGCTACAAAGATAGTTATAAAGAGTTACTCACGAACAATTTTATCGATACCGTTCACTTTTGACAAAGTCATGACCAGCTTATCTAAAATTGTTTTATTTTGAATAGTGAGTTGAATCATCCCGGTGAAGAATTGATCTTCAGAATCAAAATTGATTTTATTAATATTGACATTTTTGGTATTGGAAATCATACGAGTGACTTCATTGACCAAACCTTTTCGATCAATCCCACTCAATTTCAGTACTGCAGTAAACTCATTGGATGAGGAATCAATCCATTTGGCTGGAATGACACGGTAAGCAAAGTTTGATTGTAAGGGAAGTGCATTAGGACATTCTTTGTGATGGACTTTTACCCCTTCGGTTACAGTGATAAACCCAAATACTGGATCTCCTGGAATTGGATTGCAACAGTTTGCAAAGCTATGCGCTAGGGGTTCCTTCTCTTTTCCGAAAACAAGTTGGTCGAATTTCTCTGTGATTTCATTTGAAGGATTGGAGTTTCTATTTTTATTTGATTTAACACGACGTTTGAAGAAGTTGAGAACGGAGTTTTGATAATCGCTTACAAATTCTTTGAGTTGCTTATTGTCTAGGGAACCAATGCCCATTCTATAAAATAAATCTTGACTGCTTTCTAACTTAAAATAATTGAGCATTTTCTGAATGGTTTTATCATTCATATTTATTTTAAGTTGTTTGAGCTTCCTTCGGAGCATCTCTTTCCCCTCTTCTGCCCTTATTTTCTTTTCTTCATTTAGGGAAGACTTAATAATAGAACGCGCACGAGAGGTTACCACAAAGTCGAGCCAGTTTTTGGAAGGCTTGATATTGTCTGAGGTGATTACTTCAATTTGATCTCCACTTTGAAGTTCTTTACTCAGTGGGACTAAACGATCATTCACTCGAATCCCACGTGATTTCTTTCCAATATCGGTATGGATTGCAAAAGCAAAGTCAAGAGCAGTAGCTCCTTGTGGAAGTGATTTTAAATCTCCTTTGGGGGTAAACACAAAAATTTCTTTAGCGTAAAGATTGAGTTTAAAATCTTCAACAAAATCAACAGCATTCCCTGAATTGTTTTCCAATACCTCTTGCAATCGGTTCAGCCAACTTTCAATACCAATATCTTTTTGATTTCCTTGTTTGTACTTGTAGTGAGCGGCATAACCTTTTTCAGCGATTTCATGCATTCGTTCAGAACGAATCTGAATCTCTATCCATTTGTTTTGAGGCCCCATAACCGTGATGTGAAGGGCTTCGTATCCATTTGATTTAGGTGCAGAAATCCAATCGCGCAGACGTGTGGGGTTAGGAGTGAAATGATCGGTTACTATAGAATAGATTTTCCAAGCTAAAAGTTTTTCTTTTGCTCGAGTACTCTTAAATACGATCCGCATAGCAAATTTGTCGAAAACCTTCTCAAAAGGTATGTTTTGGGTAAGCATTTTTCGATGAATAGAATATATGGACTTGCTTCTCCCCTTAACAACGTAATTAAGACGCTCCTTATCTAATTCATCAGAAAGAAATTTCGAAAAGGTTTTGATGTATTCCTCTTGAGCTTCGTAGCTTTCCTCAATCTTACTTTTGATGGATTGAAAGCGCTGAGATTCAGTATATTTTAAACTCAGGTCTTCCAATTCTGTTTTGACGTTGTACAAGCCGATTCGGTGTGCTAAAGGGGCATAGATGTAGAGCGTTTCGGATGCAATTTTAACTTGCTTGTATTCAGGCATGGAATCCATAGTTTGCATATTGTGCAAGCGATCAGCGATTTTAATAATGATGACTCGAACATCATCATTTAAAGTCAACAACATTTTTCTAAAATTTTCTGCCTGTAGAGAAATATTTTTATCTTTTTTAAGACTGGAGATCTTAGTCAAGCCATGAACAATTTTGGCAACTGTATTTCCAAGAAGTCGTTCGATATCCTCTAGAGTAAAGCGAGTGTCTTCAACTACATCGTGGAGAAGTGCAGCACAAATAGAAGTTGCATCGAGACCGATTTGTTGGGCGACTATTTTTGCAACGTTGATGGGGTGGAAAATATAAGCCTCTCCAGATTTTCTTCTCTGGTCGCTATGCGCCTCAACTGCAGTATCAAAAGCTAGGCGAATCATCTTTTTGTCCTTTTCGCTCAGTGTTTGATAGCTGATACGAAGCAGTTCTTTATACTGCTTGGCAATTTCTTTGTTTTCTAATTCTTCGTCAACAATCATTTCATTAATAATATACTAGAGATTTAAATGCGTCTGCTATTCAATTTTTTTTCTTCTAGCTTGATACATCAAAATCCCTGCCGAAACAGATAAATTTAATGAATCTACTTTTGATGACATAGGAATAATTAAATGTTGATGGGAGGCCTCAAGCCAATTTGTATTTAGGCCAGAACTTTCGGCTCCCATTACCAAGGCACAGGGTGTTTTGTAATCAAATTCGTCATAAGCAAGTGCATCGGGCTGAAGTACTGCGGTAGCGATTAAATATTCATTGTCATTTAAATAGTTGATGACTTCATGAGAAGTTCCGATTGCAGTTGGTAAAGCAAAAAGGCAACCCAGACTAGAGCGGATGCTGTTTGGGTTGTAAAAATCTGTTTTGGGATTAGCGATGATGACTCCATCAAAATCTGCCGCTGCAGCTGTTCGATATAAAGCCCCAATGTTTCCTGGCTTTTCAGGCGCTTCAACAACTAAGATTAGAGCATTTTTATTTAATTTAAATTTGCTTAAGCTGTGGTTTTTTGATTCAGCTATTGCCATAACTTTTTCTGAGCCTGAGCGAAAACTGATTTGTTCAAAAATACTATTGGAAACTAAAAAAAGATCTACTTCACTTAATTTAGTTGTGAGGACCTGAAATTCAGATTCAAATCCTTCCTTTATAAAAAGCCCAGTAATCTTGTAATTTCCTGCAGTAGCTTTTTCGAGTTCACGCATACCTTCGATAACAAGTAAGCCTTGTTTTTTACGTTCCCGTGATTTCTGAGAAAGAAGTCTTAGACGCTTGATTTCTGGATTTTTAATACTGGATAAATATTTCACTAAAATAAAGGTGTTTGATGTCGCAAAACTCTAACAAAGAAATGAATAATATTATTCGGTTGCTAATTCTCCTTCCAAAGTATGCGCGATAACCATACTCACCATGGCATTGTAACTTAGAATTCCCTTTGATTGTCCATTCGCCTTCAAATATGAATCGTAGCCTTTTTTAAAATAGGGTTCAAAAGGATTTTGGAATTTTTTCCAAAAATCGGAAAGCTGTTGAAAATTCTTTAAAACCCCAGGTCTTAATCTTAAAAGTTGATTTTTTGCTTTTTCTGGATTGGCTTTATAAAGCTCAGAATAGCAATAACGAAGGGCAAAGCTATAGCCAGAAAACTGTATATAAGTATCTGAATGAAAAGCACAACTATAATAGGCTATAAAATTGGCTTCTGATTCAGATGCAATTCCCAATTGATGTGCCATTTCATGAGCTGCAGTAGTGATGTAGTTTAATTTAGGTATTTTTCTATTGACCTGAGATTCTAGGGTTAATGGGTTGAGATAGCCCGCGAAACCCATATAACTTAGCACAGTACTCCAGAGTGAGTTTTTTAAATAAGGTTGGATCTTAAAATCAGATAGTTTGAAGTGGAAATTTGATTGTAGTTGTTTTTTGATTTCTTTTTTTGAGTAGGGGATTTGAACAGCAACACTATCAGATTGAGTAAGGCTTTGATGGAGTTTATTGGTAGATTCAATTATGGACTTTAACGTCTCTTCCAATTGATCTTCATTGTATTCCAAATTATAGTTTAATTTTTCATTTAAGGGGATTCGATAATAATTGAGACCCCAAAGCAAATGAAAGAACAAACTCAACAAAGAAGCAGTAGCTAAAGTATTTAGAATTAAAGTTCTAACCTTTAGCTTTCTTTTAAAAAGTCGTAATGTGCTCCACGTGATATAAACTATAGCAAGTCCATAAGCCAGATCGCCAATTGAAAAGGGGAGAGGTGAAAAGAAAAAACGCTGCAGTTTAAAAAATACTGGATAAACTTTTAGACTGTAAATTTGTTCTATCCAAAGGGATTGATTTTTAATCAGATGAATGCTTAACCACTGGACAGGCAGTAAGAAAACGAGTATCCACTTGGTCTTATTCATTTGTTTAAAAGGATTTAGTTTATAGAAACTAAAATTTCAAGTAAAATCTAAAATAAAAAGGAAAGAAATTGCTTCCCTTAATATTGTATCAATCGACGCTTACAACCTCAACTTCAAAAATCAAATCTGATTGAGGGGGAATTCCTTGAACACCATTTGCTCCATAAGCTAGAGTATAGGGGAGGAATAAAGTAGCTTGGTCTCCTTGACTGAGTAATCGAAGTCCTTCTTTAAATCCCTCAATCATACTGTCTTCTGGTCCAACGGTAGCTTGAATTGGATTGTATTGATTGGTATTTTTACGTTGAATATTGACTTGATCATTAGCCTCTGCAATTTCGAGCTTGCTGGTTTCAAGTAAGGTTCCGTCAACAAAATATACTGCGTAATGAACCGTAGCCTTATTGGTTGATTTTACCGAAGCTCCGCTTCCTTTTTTGGTAATCTGGTACTGAAGTCCTGATTTAGTTGTAGTTGATTTGCTTTTTAGCGCATCAAATTTTGAAACATTTGTTTCTATAATGGCGTTCAGTTTTGCGTCTCGTTCTTTAGCAATAATCTCTTTTTGATCGAAATAAGTGACAAATACATCTGGAGCATCAAATTGTTTAGCCTCTTTTCCTTTTCTTATGATTATAACTTCTTCAATTTGGTCATTTTGCTGTATGCTATCTACCACTTCTTGTCCCGATATAACCTCTCCAAAAACGGAGTGTTTTCCGTCCAGCCATTGTGTAGCTTTATGAGTGATAAAAAATTGACTGCCATTGGTTCCAGGTCCTGCATTCGCCATAGATAGCACACCAGGTCCTTTGTGAGACAGATCGCTAAATTCATCATCAAATTTATATCCAGGTCCACCAGATCCAGTACCAGTGGGGTCTCCCCCTTGAATCATAAAATCAGGAATGACTCGATGAAATTTGATACCGTTGTAATATTTTTTAGATTTAAATTCTTCACTGACTTTAGGATTTTCACCCTCACTCAATGAGACAAAATTTGCTACTGTAATGGGAGCTTTGTCATAGGCCAGCTTTAAGAGTATGGATCCTTTGTTGGTTTGTATATCAGCATAAAGTCCAGACTCCAAATCGGGATGCTGTGTTTTACATCCTGTAATGAATGCGGTAGCAAGTGCGATAAATAAGATTTTTTTCATTTGATGATTTTGGAAATTATTAATTAAGGGCGATTTAAACGTTCAATTGTAAAGCGGAGTGGCTGGTTGATTCCTATTTTATCTCCATCTCCTTGATAACTGTAACAAAGGTAGGAAGGAAAAAGAAATACCACAACTTCATTGGGTTTCATCATTCTTAAAGCTACTCTCAAGGCTGGTAAGAGTTCTTCTTCATCTATGGAGTATTCAATAATTCCAAGGCTATCTTTTTCGTACATGATGTTTTGATCTAAATCTTCGATTTCATATTGAAACTGAACTAGATCCCCTTTGACAGGAAGGGGGGAATTGGCTTTTGTTTTTTTTACATAGGCATAGAGAAAGCCAGCCTCAGATTTGCGAAAATCCAAAAGACTATCCTTTTCTGCACTTTCAACCAAGAGTTGCTCTTCTTGCAACAGTAATTCTTTGTTTCTTTGGGCAGAACTGTTTAAAAATAGAGTTCTTTCCTTATTTAGCGGGGCTCGAGGTTCTATCTGTGCGCATGAGAAAAAGCAAATTGAAAATACCAATACTCCAATTGTTTTCATTCTCTTAAAATTGATTTGCAATTTCAGAAACTGCTGTTTTGAAGCGATGCACTGTTTTTTCCATAGAATCTTTAGACATACCTCCAGCAGCATTATGATGTCCTCCTCCTTCGAAATAGGTTCTAGCGAATTCATTCACAGAAAACGAACCCTTAGAACGGAATGACATTTTGATTTTCCCCTCTTTTTCGTTTTCAATCATGATGCAGGCAAATTGAACTCCTTCTAAACTTAAGCCATAGTTGACAAAACCCTCCGTATCGCCCTTTTGATAGTCACAGGAGTTGAGTTCTGCTTGCTTCAAAGTGATAAATACAACAGGAAGAGATTCGATTTGGTTGAGGTTGGACAGCGCAATTCCTAACAGTTTTAATCTATTAAATGAAGAACTGTCATAGATATTTTGATGTATCGCTGTTCCGTCTGCACCACTTTCTACAAGCTGTGCAATAGCTTTATGAGTTTCTGCTGTAGTGGAGGGGTATCTGAATGAACCAGTATCGGTCATAATACCTGTATAAAGACAAATTGCTATTTCTTGAGTAAACAACTTTGAATCCATTTCAGTGATAAGACGGTAAATCATCTCGCAAGTTGAACTCATCTGGGGATCAGAATACATCAATTCTGCATAATCCTCAGGAGACTCGTGATGATCAATCATGACTTTTTCTGCTTTTGCATTTGAAACTAGATCACCCAAGGTGTCGATTCGAGTTAATGCATTGAAATCTAGGGTAAAAATCAGATCAGCCTCTTCAATTTTTTTCTCTGCAAGTTCTTTTTTTTGATTGTAAATCAGAATTTGTTCTTGGCCAGGCAGCCAGTTTAAAAATTTGGGATAATCATTAGGTGAAATGATGAGCGCTTCATGATTTTCATTTTGTAGAAAGTGCATCCAAGCCAAAGTACTGCCTAAGGCGTCTCCATCTGGATTTTTATGAGGAATAATTACTGCCTTTTTAGGGGTTTGAAGACGTTGCTTGAGCGTCGATATAAAGTCTTTTTCCATGCTGCCGCTAAGATACCATTTTCACTTAAGTCAGCCCTTCTACTCAATTTATTTTTTCATATTGGAGAACTTTAGCAGAATTATCA
>Ga0228674_1002403_pt1 | contig 10291 bp, 7 predicted proteins | sample 1D_rmetaG_FD_189054 | JGI IMG/M metagenome (GOLD analysis project Ga0228674, IMG submission 189054) | Seawater microbial communities from Monterey Bay, California, United States - 1D_r | ecosystem: Environmental > Aquatic > Marine > Coastal | place: USA: California | collected 2016-09-26
TATATATACATATATAAAACACTTATCATGATTCTGCTTTCACCAATGCTTTCTTACTTAGCAGAAAAAGTTAGGCTAATATTAACAGGAGAAGAGAAACCTTTTGGTTTGGAGCAACTGATAAATGACTCTTTAAGAGGAATACGAATTGCTTTTAGAAGTCTTGGAATGGAATTGTTGGCTTACTTAATCATTTTGATTTTGATGTTTGTGCCGATAGTTCAATTCTTCACTCCAATACTGTTAATACTGGTTCAAACTTATTTTCATGGTTTTAGTATGTTGGACTATTGTATGGAAGCAAGAGGCTATGATTACAAAGAAAGTATTGCAGAAATAAGGAACAAGAAACCATTAGCTATCGGAAACGGTATAGGTTTTTATGTTTTAACACTAATACCTATCGTTGGATGGATGTTTGCTCCTACATTAGGAGTGGTATCAGCATATTTAAGTCTTGAAGAAAGAAATGAATAAGATTTTATTAATCACATGTTTACTGTTGTCTGTTTTGAGAGTTTCCTCTCAAACCTCAGAGCCTGTTATTGATACTAGTTTTACAGTTGGTGGCTTGGATGATGACAGGCTTTATGTTGTTAGAGAATTAGATAATAAGCAAGTGCTACTTGGAGGAGAAACGAACTCTATTATTAGTGGAGATTTAACTGCTTTTAATGAGGGAGAGAAAGATTTATGGGTGGTAAAGCACGATACTGCTAGCTTATTCGGAAACGTTTGGGATTTGACCTATGGAGGGGATTCGGTTGACTTATTTGCAGATATGGAATTAATGTCTGACGGTTTTGTATTACTTGGTACTTCTAGGTCTCCAATTTCTGGAGAGAAAAGCGCAAACTCCAAGGGTGGAATGGATTATTGGGTAATTCGATGTGACTTAAATGGGAATGTTCTATGGGATCGTACTATTGGTGGCGCAGGGGAAGATACAGCAACTGCTGTTGCTGTTGTAGGTGGTAATGGATTTTTAATAGGAGGATATTCTACTTCTGAAAATACTGGAGACAAAACTGAAGTAGGAAGAGGAAGTACTGATTATTGGGTAGTAAGATTGGACGCAAATGGTAATATAATGTGGGACAAGACTATGGGAGGTGATGATGAAGAGTATCTTGAAGATGTTTTTTATAATGAGGGTCAGTTCTTATGTTTAGGTAGCTCAACTTCGGAGGATACAGGTGAGAAGACTTTACCTTCTTATGGGATGAATGATGTTTGGTTGGTGGCATTAGATGATCTAGGGAATGTAGTTTGGGATGAATCCTATGGAGGAACCAACAACGATTATGGGGTAGAAGTTGCATTGCAAACAACCAATGATTTAATCATAGGAACAAGCAGTGAATCCGGTGCTAATGGAAATAAGAATAGTGCATCTTATGGAAATATGGATGTTTGGATATTACAGATAGACTCTGTTGGAGGGATAAAGTGGCAAACAGCTTATGGAGGAACTGATAGAGATGAGTTTTATGATATGCTAGCAACTCCTCAAGGAGGAATGGCAATAGGAGCTTCAACTTTGTCTTCCGTAGGAGGGAATAAAACTTCTACAAATAGAGGCGGAGTTGATTACTGGATTTTCAGTATTGATAGCGCAGGATCTAAAGGCTGGGATTTTACTTATGGAGGAGCTGATAATGATCATTTTAGATCTATTTACCAAGGATGTGATAGAGGTTTTTTATTAGGAGGTTTTTCTGAATCAAATGAGGGTTCAGAGAAACTCCAAGACGCTATAGGTCTGCATGATTATTGGTTTATTCGAACTTTGCTTCCCACTCGTCCTAAATTTGCATTTAGTGATGTTTGTTATGGTAGTACTGTCGACTTTTTTGATATATCAGATGTTTGGCCAGATAGCTGGCTTTGGGATTTTGGAGATCCTTTGTCTGGTAATAACACCTCAGAGGATCAGCACCCCCAGCATAGTTTTTCAGGTCCAGGAGATTTTGAAATTACATTGTTTGTGCAGGAGGGGTGTCAACAGGATACTTTCTTCGTGGATACCATTACTATTATTGATAATAAGGTGCTGGGTACATTAGACTTAGGTCCTGGTCAGTCATTTTGTGAAGGCGAATCAGTTGTTATAGATGCAGGTGAACAAGCTGCTGGAACAACTTACATATGGTCTACTGGTGAAACCACAAGGAAAATTGTGATTGATACGATAGGCGTTTATAATTGTACCATACAGAATGATATTTGTGTTGATACTGATCAAATAGAATTTGACTGGTGTCCGGATATGGTTGCTCAATCAGCTTTTTCACCAAATGGGGATGGAGTGAATGATTTTTTCTTACCTGCTTATATGAAAGGAGTCAGAGAAATGGATATGTACATCTATAACCGCTGGGGAGAGGTGATCTTTCACGGTACAGACATCCAAAAAGGTTGGAATGGGAGAGATAAAAATGGAGCAGGAAAATTAGTTCAGAACGATGTTTACGTGTATATTATTTATTATAAAGGATTAGGTACCGAAGAACATAAGTTAATGGGACATGTTACTATAGTTAGGTAATTTAATGTCTTTTTCGGTGAACTAAAGCAGAATTCCAGCGTAAGCTGAAAATTCGTTATTTTTGTTAGGTTTAAAATAGTTACTTGTATAACAGCTATTTATAAGGTTTATTATTTATGGGATTGAAATTATTGCTTTCAACATTAGTTTTAACTGGATCAATTGGAATGCTATCTGCAAAGGATAAAGATTCTACAGCTTTTACAGTTAAAGAAAAATATCAATTAAGAAGAGGTGACTTTGCTGTGAAGTCGGCAGATTATGAGTCGGCACTGACTATTTACCTTGAGTTGTATACAAATCATAAAGATGATGCTCAAATCAATGCAAGTCTTGCAAAGGCTTACTTTGAATCTAATAATCTTCTAGATGCAGAGTATCACTTTACAAGAGTAACAGAGATAAATAAGGATGTTGATGCTTATTTTTATATGGATTATGGTCATTACCTTTTGAGTAAAGGGGAGTATGAAAAAGCATTAACTCAGTTTGAAAATTTTAAAAAGAAAGAGCCTAAAACTAAAGATTTAAAGTTTTCTCAGGTTGAGAACTATATTCTTCAATGTAAAGGAGCTATTGCTAATAAAGAAAACATTAAGGTTCAAGTTAAGGCGCTTTCAAATACGGTGAATTCGGAATACACGGATGCGGCTCCTGGAATTACGGCTGACGGAAAAACGTTAATATTTAACTCTAGACGTCCTGTTAACAAAGGAGGTCAAATGGCACCAGACGGACAATTCTTTGAAGATGTATATATTGCGACTTGGAACGAAAAAACAAACAATTGGAATGAAGCTGTTCCGGTTGAAGGAGTTGTAAATACGAATGAGCATGATGCCGCAACAAGTATTTCAGCGGATGGACAACAAATGTTGGTTTATCAAAATATTTTAGGTGTAACGAAGAGTGGAGATATCTATCTCTCAAATAAAGGTTCTAACGGAAGATGGGGAAGAGCTAAAGCGTTTGAAGAGATTAACTCTGGTTTCTTTGAAAGTTCAGCTTGTTTTTCTGCTGACGGTAAGAAAGTGTTTTTTATATCTGAAAGAAAAAAAGGATTAGGAAACGGAGATATTTATTTTTCTGAAAAAGTAGATGGTAAATGGTCTAAGCCAAAGAATATTGGAGATGTGGTTAATACACCTGAAGATGAGGTTGGATTATTCTTACACCCTGATGGTAAAACGTTATTCTTTGCTTCGAAAGGACATTTTGAGCAAAACTACGGAGGATACGATATTTTTAAGACTGTGTTAGGTGAAGACGGAGTATGGTCTAAGCCACAAAATTTAGGATCTCCAGTTAATACGTATAGAGACGAAAGACACTTTGTTTTAAATACGGAAGGTGATAGAGGTTACTTTACTGCTCAAAGACAGGTTGGAAGAACGGATTTAGATATTTACGAGGTAGATTTCTCTAAGTACAATCCAATGACTGGTGAAACATTAGCTGAAACTCAGTTTACGATTTTAAAAGGTTTGATTTCTGATTCAAAAACTGGTTCTAAGTTAACAGGACAATTAATTGTGACTGATTTAGAAACGAATGAGGTTAGCATGATGGAGGTTGATGAAGAAGGAGAATTCTTTATGACTCTACCAGGAAATAAGAAATATAACTTAGCGGTAATCAAAGAAGGTTACAATGCGTTTAGACAAGAATTCTTTTTGCCAGTAGGTAATGACAGCGAAACGATCACTTTTGAGAATGATATCTTATTAGAAAGCGAAAGAGAGATTGAGGTAATCGATAAAAGATTATTTTCTGTTCAAATAGTGAGATTCGATAAGGCTTCTGCTAAAGCGGAGTTTTCTAAAGAAGTAAAAACGGAATTAGACTTATTTGTAGAGCAATTGAAAAAAGCACCAAGCTATTTTGTTGAATTATCAGGATACACTGATAATACAGGTTCGGTTTCTGGAAATAAGAAGTTATCAAAGCAAAGAGCTAGTATGGTAGCTACTTACTTTAAGGATCATGGAATTGATTCTTCAAGAATTGTAATTGTTGGTCATGGTCCTGAAAAGGCAATTGCTGATAATAGCACTGAAGAAGGAAGAGCACAAAACAGAAGAGTGGAGATTAAATTATTCGAGAAATAAGAATTTAATCGTCTATCGAAATATTTAAAAGCTTAATCTTAGGATTAAGCTTTTTTATTTTATGATATTTTTACGCTTTGAAAACGACTTTTATGAAAGCTACTGTTGAAATAAGTAAGTATCCTTTAAATGCTGATTACGAACCGCCAATTATCGATTTTATCGAACGTTTAAATGCAAATAAGAATGTACAGGTTAAGACGAATGCCACTGCAACTCATGTTGTAGGTGAATTCGATGAGGTTATGTCTTTGCTTCAAGCAGAGATAAAGAGTTCTTTTGAAAAGTACGGTAAGGCCATTTTTGTTATGAAAGTTTTAAATGGTGACTTGGATATATAACAACCTTTCACTGGTTCTTGAAATTGTTGCAGTTGCATTTGGTTTGGCTTATGTGGTTTATGCTGCACTTAACAAAGTGATTGCTTGGCCTCTTGGTATTGTAGGTTCAGCAATTAGCATATTCATTTTTGTTGTTTACGCCAAGTTGTATGCCGAATCAATCCTTTACTTGTATTATGTGATTATGGGCTTTTACGGTTGGTGGAACTGGAAGTCTTCAAGTCAAGGTGAAGTTCAAAAAATCGAACAAAAGGGATTGGTCACTCACCTAATTCTAATTAGTATTGGAGTGGCTTTTAGTTTTATCCTGTACTATGGAATTACCTATTTTACCGATGATGCTGAAAGACCTTTGATCGATTCATTTACTACAAGCTTTAGTTTTATAGCAACATACATGACAACTAGAAGATGGATTGGGAATTGGATTTATTGGGTTCTTATTAATGTTCTATCTGTCTATTTGTATTATTCTAGATCGTTATCCATCTACGCTATGTTGATGCTGATCAATGCTATAGTTGCAGCTCTAGCTTATTTTAAATGGAAAGCTTTAATGGCATATGAAAACAAATAAGATCACTTTTGTTTTTACCGGTCCTGAATCTACAGCTAAGTCTAGTTTAGCAGAGCTGTTTTCTAAAGAGTATAACTTACCTCTTGTAAAGGAATATGCAAGAGAGTATTTGATGAACATTGATCGAGCTTATGAATTAGAAGATGTTCTTTTAATGGCACAAGGTCAATTAAAGCAAGAGAAAGAGTTTGAAGATCAAAGTTCTGTTTTAGATACTGACCTAAGCGTGTTTAATATTTGGTTAGACGTTAAATATGGTCACAAAGAAGAATGGATAGACAAACAATTGAAGATCAATCAAAATAAAGTCTACCTCTTGTGTTATCCAGATATTGAATGGGAGGGAGATCCATTAAGAGAAACCACAAATAAGGAAGAATTAGCGGACTTGTTTGCTAGATATGAAGACTTGTTAAAAGATAATGAAGCAAAGTACTTCATTATAAAAGGACAAGGGCAAGAAAGAATAGAAAATACAAGAAGAGTTTTTGAAGCTTCAAAAATTGTAGTACTTTTGCGTCATCTCATGGGGTGCCGAAAGGCTGAGATTATACCCAATTCCGGTTCTTCGGAATGAGCCTGATCCAGGTAATGCTGGCGTAGGTATTTATTAATTATTAAAGTTGAACATACGAATGTTTGGCCCCAAACTTTCGTCAAATTAAAAAGTATGAGAAGTATTTTATTTTTGGCGACGTTATTGCTAAGTCTAAACGTCACAGCGCAGTTTACATTGCGAGGAAAAGTGTTAAGTGATTCTAAAGAGCCATTAGTTGGTGCTCTGGTTCGAATCGAAGGGTCTTCAAAAGGTGTCTATACAGACAACTACGGATCTTATGAATTAAAGAAAGTACCCGCTGGTAAGAATGTACTTGAAGTAAGTTTTATCGGTTTTAAAACTTGGACCATTGACTTGGATGTGAAATCAGATCAAAGAATAGCTGATGTTAGCATGGAAGAGTCTGTAACCAAATTAGGGCAAGTAGTGGTGAAGGCTACAAGAGCAGGTGAGAATACTCCAATGGCTCAGTCTGAGATTACATTTGCTGAATTAGAGAAGCAAAACTTAGGTCAGGATTTACCAATTCTATTACAGAATGAGGTGTCATTAGTGACAACTTCAGATGCTGGAGCAGGTATTGGATACACTGGATTTAGATTAAGAGGTTCAGATGCATCACGTATTAATGTAACAGTAAACGGAATTCCTTTGAATGATTCAGAGTCTCAAGGAGTTTACTGGGTGAATATGCCTGATTTTACTAGTTCTGTTGAAAGTATTCAGATTCAAAGAGGAGTGGGTACTTCTACAAACGGAGCAGGTGCTTTTGGTGGTAGTGTTAACTTGCAAACGAATACTTTGAAAGAGAAAGCTTACGCTGAAGCTTCAACTACTTTTGGATCGTTTAATACTCAAAAGTATTCACTTAAGACAGGGACTGGTTTATTAGCTGATCACTGGGTGATTGATGCTAGAGCTTCATTGATTAAATCTGATGGTTATATTGACAGAGCTTCTTCAAACCTAAGAAGTTACTTCTTATCTGGAGCTTATTATGGTGACAAAACTGTTGTGAAATTGATTCACTTTAGCGGTAGAGAAACAACTTACCAGTCTTGGTGGGGGACACCAGAAAGTAGACTTTCAGGAGATGTTGATGCAATGAATGCACACGCTGGAAATAACGGATTGGATTCAGCTCAAACAGCTAATTTGTTAAATTCAGGAAGGACTTATAATTTCTATGAGTATGATAATGAGGTTGATAATTATGGTCAAGACCATTATCAATTGCATTTTGCTCAAGAGTTGGGTTCTGATTTAACAGCGAATGCAGCTCTTCATTATACAAAAGGAGCTGGTTATTATGAGCAGTTTAGAAAAGCAGATGATTTTGCTAACTATGGTTTAAATGATTTAATCATTGGTGGAGATACACTTACTTCGACTGATTTAATCAGAAGAAGATGGTTGGATAATGACTTTTATGGAATGACTTACAGTTTCATTCTAGATAAAGAAAAGTTAGACTTCACTTTTGGGGGAGCTTATAATATCTACGAAGGAGATCATTTCGGAGAGATCATTTGGTCTGAGTTTGCTAACGGATCTGATATCAGAGATAGATATTATGACAATGTGGGTAACAAAACGGAATTCAATTCATATGCAAAGTTGAATTATCAGTTATCAGAAAAGATGCAAGGATTTGCTGATTTACAGGTAAGATCTGTTGATTACTCAACAAGTGGAATTGATAATAACTTAGCTGTTTTAGCTATAGATACTTCTTTCACGTTTGTGAATCCTAAAGCTGGTTTAACGTATCATTTTACTGATAGCTTAAGTGCTTTTGTTTCGGTAGCAGTTGGAAACAGAGAACCGGTTAGAAATGATTTCATTGATAATCCTAGAAGCAATCAACCAAGTCATGAAACTTTATTGGATTATGAACTAGGTTTGAACTATATAGGGAATAAGTATGATTTCAATGCTAATGTGTACTTTATGGATTATACGAATCAGTTAGTATTAACTGGGGCGTTAAATGACGTAGGTTCAACTATCAGAACAAATGTAGCTGATAGTTATAGAGCAGGTCTTGAATTGAAGTTGAACTACAACATTACGAAGAAGTTGAACTTGATGACAAATGCTAGTTTCTCTCAAAATAAAATCAAAGATTTTACAGAGACAGTATATGACTACACCAATGGTTATGATGTTATTGAGAATAATTACACAGATACGGATATTGCTTTTTCTCCAAACGTAATTGCAGCAGCAGGAGTAGAGTACCAAGTTTTAAAGGATCTTTCTTTAATGGTACAAACAAAGTATGTAGGAAAGCAGTATTTGGATAATACATCTAACGATGCTAAATCGATAGATGCTTATCAAACAGTTGATGCTAGACTTTCTTATGCGGTTTTCCCAAAGAAAACAAAGTCTTTAACTGTAAATGTATTAGTTAACAACTTGTTAAACACAATGTACAGCAGTAATGGATATACTTACTCATACATCTGGGGAAGTACTATTACAGAGAATTTTTACTATCCTCAAGCAGGAACAAACTTCTTAGTTGGAGCAACGTTGAAGTTATAAGTTGATAATAAGCTTTATGGAAAGAGGTAGTCGGAAGGCTACCTCTTTTTTTGTTTTGTAAATTCGCTATATGAACTACCTCGAGCGTCTGTTGAAGCTAAAGCCATCCAAGTTGTTTACTATACTGTTTTACACTTTTGGATTGCTTCATCCTATTCTTGTCAATTTGAATTTGATTATGAATGGAGAGTATAAAAACGGAGTCGTCGTAGCTTATGAATTTATTGATAAACAATCAGAAAACGAGTTTATTCAAGGAACTGAAGCTTCAAATGTAAAGTATAGCTTGATAGAAGTAGAGATTGATTCCACTGTTTATGAATATAATTCAGGGATGTATTCTAATTATGGTTTAGGTGAAAATGTTGAAGTTGTTGTTAATAAGGATAATCCTTCAGATTACCTGATTCTAAGTTTCACGTATCTATACTTAAGCCTATCTGGGTTATCTGTGTTTTTAGGCTTCTTCTTCTATACGCTGTTTTTATATGCGCAAGATGCTCCGAAAACAAGAAAAACTTCGAGAGGCTAATGCTAAGATGTTAGCTCATGATAGTTTATTAGATGGGTAAACTTGTATTCGTCTTTAAGAAACTGAATAGCTGACTTACTCCTTTGTCCATTCTCACAAAACAAAACATACTTTGCGTTTCTCTTTAATGTCGATAGTTGATCATTCAGTTGACTAAATGGTATTTGAAGGTGTTTGTCATTTTGGTCATTTGCTTCCCATTCTTCACGTAAATCGATAATTTTATAACCTTTTTCTATAAAATCATTTAATTCTGACTTGTTCTTTGAATTGATCCCACAAAACAAATCGTAATCCATTTTAACGAAATCCGATTCAGAAATGTTTTTTATTAAAGATTTAGCAATCGTCATTTTATACGTCTCAGACTCCATTGCATTATAAACCAAAACCTTTCCGTTTAACACACCATCTAAACTAAGAATTAATTTAATTACTTCATTGGCTTGCATAGTTCCGATTATACCAGGTAATACACCTAGAACTCCTGCTTCTGAACAAGAAGAGATTGAACCAGGAATTGGAGGAGTAGGGTAGAGACAACGATAAGTAGGTCCGTTGTTATAGTTAAATACAGAAACTTGACCTTCAAATTGATTGACAGCTCCGTATACTAAGGGTTTGTTTTTAATTGAAGCTGCATCATTGATTAGATAGCGATAACTAAAATTATCCGTGCCATCTACAACGATGTCATACTGATCAAACAAGTCTAACGCATTGCTCGTATCTAGTCGAAAGCTATAAGCCTTTATCTCAATGTCAGGGTTTAAAAGCTCCAGTCTGTTTTTAGCACAAAGAGCTTTGTTTTTACCGATGTCTTCTATAGTGAATAAGGTTTGTCTCTGAAGATTACTTTGGTCAACAACATCAAAATCGATAATTCCGATTTGACCGATTCCCGCTGCTGCAAGGTATTGTAAAGCAGGACAGCCTAAACCTCCAGCTCCAATCATTAAGACTTTAGCAGCTAATAGCTTTTTTTGTCCTGCAACTCCAACTTCTTTCAGAAGGATGTTACGGCTATATCTGCTAAGTTCTTGATTGTCCACTATATTAATTTGAAGATTTGAAAG
>Ga0228674_1002408_pt1 | contig 10279 bp, 6 predicted proteins | sample 1D_rmetaG_FD_189054 | JGI IMG/M metagenome (GOLD analysis project Ga0228674, IMG submission 189054) | Seawater microbial communities from Monterey Bay, California, United States - 1D_r | ecosystem: Environmental > Aquatic > Marine > Coastal | place: USA: California | collected 2016-09-26
CACCAACCAGCTGCTGCAGGGCCGCGGCGCCGATGCGTGGGACAGCCTGGGCCGCTTCCTGATGAACAGCACGCTGGGTATCGGTGGCCTGTTCGATCCGGCCAGCAAGGCGATGGTGCCGCGTCGCAATGAAGACTTCGGCCAGACCCTCGGTGTGTGGGGCTGGCGTCGCTCGCGCTACGTGGAACTGCCGTTCTTCGGTCCGCGTACCGTGCGTGATGTGTTCGGCCTGGCCGGTGACATCCCGCTGTCGCCGATCCGCCGCATCGAAGAGGACAAGGTCCGCATCGGCCTGCAGGGCCTGCAGCTGGTCGATACCCGCGCACAGCTGCTGGCGATCGACGACCTGCGCGACACCGTGGTGGACGAGTACTCGCTGGTGCGCGATGCGTGGATGCAGCGCCGCAACTACCAGATCGAGAACGACCTGCGCAGCAAGCGCGACCGTGGCCACGACGATGCCAATTCGCCGATCCCGGTCGATGCGATGCCGATGCCGCAGTGGACCCACTGAGTCCTTTCATCGCTGCATGAAAAACCCCGCCTCGGCGGGGTTTTTCTTTGCCTTCGATTGCGTTCCGGGGCTCCCGCCCTGAGTCCAGGCGGGAGCCTCACCGCAGCCACTGCCGCCAATGGTGACGGACTACAACTGCTTGTCGAGGCTGATCTGCACTCCGTGGTCGCGGTCGTCGCCGCTGCCGACCAGACCTCGATAGTCCACCTTCAGGCCCCAGTTGCGGCCGAAGTCGAACATCACTCCGGCGCCGAACACCCAGCGGTTGCGGTCGAAGCCATCCAGCGTGGTGCGGTAGAACGGCAGCTCGCCGAGGTCGGCGTACTGCAGGGTGGCCACGCCGCTGCCGCTGAAGTCATGCTGGTACTCCACCTTCAGCTGCGGCGTCCACGCGCCCCACCGTGCCGCCCGCCGCACTTCGATCCGCAGGCCGGCATTGCCGGTGGTGGCATCGACGTCCTGGCTGCCGTAGCGCAGCGCGAACAGATCGCTGCCCTGTTCGGCATAACGGTCCAGCGAGCCCTGCGAGGCATCCAGGCGCGCATACGGTGTGAACTGCCAGTCGCCGCGGGCCAGGTCGGCGCCGAAGGCCAGCGAACCGAACCATTGGCTGCCGTTGCGGCGTGCATGCGCGAAGCTGCCATCTGCAGTCACGTAGCGACGCAGGGTGTAGTCCAGCAGCTGGTGGCCGACCAGCGCATCCACGAACAGGCTGCGGCCCAGGCTGTAGCTCGCATACAACGCCATGCTGTAGGCCTGGCCATCGCTGCGGCTGCCACGCTCGCCAACATCGCTGCGATCGCGTCCATATCCCAGCGCGGCACCCACCGCGAGGGTGTCACTGAGCCGGCGGTCGGCACCGATGGTGACACCATCGGTCTCGAAGTCGACTCCACTGCGCTGGCCGCCCTCGTTGCGCCCGGAGCGGATCGTGCCGCCCACCCACAGGCCCAACGGTGCCTGCGAGTTTGCTGCTGGATCGGACACCGCCTGCGCCGGTTCGCGATCGAACGGCTGGCGACGTTGCGCATCGCAGTCCGGGCCCGGCACGTTGCCCACCATCGGTTCACAGCGTCGTGGCGCGTACGACAGGCTCAGGTTGTTGCTGAAGCCGTTGCTGCGGCTGGCGCCATGCAGCCGCTGCATGCGCTGCTGCAGGTTTTCGATCTGCGAATTGGCGAATCGACGGGCCGCATCGCGCTGTGCCGACAGCAGGCCACGCACTTCCGGATCCCGGCTCGGATCGGGCCGCGCGGCGATCTGCACGACGTAGTCGTGGCTTCCGCTGAAGCCCAGCGCGTCGGTCGCAGTGATAGTGAAGGCGAACGCACCCGCGGCGGTCGGCGTGCCGGCCAGGCCACCGGCCGATTCCAGCGTCACGCCATCCGGTAGTGCACCGGCGCTGAGGATGTAGCGATAGGGTGCGGTGCCACCAGCAGCGGTCAGGCGCTGCTCGTAGCGGTGGCCGAACAGTCCCGCCGGCAGGGCAGATGGGGTCAGGGTCAGTACGGGTGCCGACACACTCAACGTGTAGGCTTGGGTGGCCGAACCTGCGCCACCGGTGGTGGCATCACTGACAGCGACGCTGAAGCCGAAGCTGCCCGCCACGCTCGGGGTACCCGCGACACGTCCGGTGCTGGCATCCAGCACCAGGCCCGGCGGCAACGCACCACTGACCAGCGTGTAGCGATAAGGCGCAAGACCGCCGGTGGTCGCGAAAGCCAGCGTGTAGCTGCTGCCGGCCGTCGAGGCCGGCAACGCGCCGGCGACCGGAGTCAGCGACAGGGCAGGCGCGGCGATCGTCAGCGTATAGGCCTGTACCAGACGGGCCGGTGTGCCAGTGGTGCTGTCGGTGATCGTCGCGCTGACGGTGAAGCTGCCCGACTGCGTTGGCGTACCGGACAAGGTGGCGCTGGCGGCATCGAACGACAGCCCGGCGGGCAGCGTGCCCGACAACGCCACGTGATACGGCGCGATGCCGCCGCTGGCGGTGAACACCATCTGGTAAGGACTGCCTGCGGTGCCGCCCGCCAGCGTGCCCGGGGTCGCCACCAGCACCGGGCTGGCCACCACCAGGCTGTAGCTCTGGGTGACGCTGGCCGGCGTACCGCCGGTACTGTCGGTGATCGTCGCACTCAACGCGAACGTGCCCGACGTTGTCGGCGTACCCGACAACGTGCCGCTGGCCGCATCAAAGGTCATACCGGCCGGCAGCGAACCACTGAGCACCACGTGGTACGGCGCGATGCCGCCGGTCGCAGTGATCGCCTGCTGATAGGCCGCGCCTGCGGTGCCGCCAGCGAGCGTGCCGGGGTTCGCCGCCAGCACCGGGCTGGCCACCACCAGGCTGTAGCTCTGGGTGATGCTGGCTGGCGTACCGCCGGTGCTGTCAGTGATCGTCGCACTCAGCGCGAACGTGCCCGACTGCGTCGGCGTACCCGACAACGTGCCGCTGGCGGCGTTGAAGCTCATGCCCGCCGGCAGTGTGCCGGTCAGTGCCACCTGGTACGGTGCGATGCCGCCCGTCGCGGTGATTGCCTGCTGATAGGGATTGCCCGCCGTTGCGGACGGTAGCACGGCCGGTGTCGCCGACAGGCTCGGGATGGCCACCACCAGGCTGTAGCTCTGGGTGACGCTGGCCGGCGTACCGCCGGTGCTGTCAGTGATCGTCGCACTCAGCGCGAACGTGCCCGACTGCGTCGGCGTACCCGACAACGTGCCGCTGGCGGTGTTGAAGCTCATGCCCACCGGCAGTGTGCCGGTCAGCACCACCTGGTACGGTGCGATGCCGCCCGTCGCGGTGATTGCCTGCTGATAGGGATTGCCCGCCGTTGCGGACGGTAGCACGGCCGGTGTCGCCGACAGGCTCGGGCTGGCCACCACCAGGCTGTAGCTCTGGGTGACGCTGGCCGGCGTACCGCCGGTGCTGTCAGTGATCGTCGCACTCAGCGCGAACGTGCCCGACTGCGTCGGCGTACCCGACAACGTGCCGCTGGCGGCGTTGAAGCTCATGCCCGCCGGCAGTGTGCCGGTCAGTGCCACCTGGTACGGCGCGATGCCGCCCGTCACAGTGATCGCCTGCTGATAGGGATTGCCCGCCGTTGCCGCCGGCAGCACGGCCGGTGTCACCGACAGGCTCGGACCCGCCACCACCAGGCTGAACAGCTGGCCGACCGTATATGGGCCATTGCCGGTACTGCTGTCCCTGGCCGATGCACTGATGTTGAAGGTACCCGAAGCAGTCGGTGTGCCGCTGACGGTTGCGCTGTTAGCGGTAGTCGCGGTTACCGACAGTCCGGCCGGCAGGTTGGACACCTGGTATCCGCTGAAGGGCGCGCTGCCGCCGGACCAGGTGAACGTCTGGCTGTATGGCATACCGGCCACAGCGGTGAAACCGCCGCTGGCACCGATGGTGATGGTCGGATCGGCGACCGTCACCGTCACCGTCGCTGCCGCGGACGTTCCGCCAGGTCCGGTGGCGGTATAGGAGAAGCTGTCCGGCCCGGCATAACCGGTTGCCGGCTGGTAACTGATCGTGGTCGGGCCGGTCACCAGTGCCGTGCCATGGGTGGGCATCGCCGCCAGCGTCAGCGAGGTGGCGGGACCGCCACTCAGGATCAGTGGTACGTTCGCCGCCAGAGCATTGAAGCCCACGCTCAACGTACTGTTGCCTGCCAGCGGCAGTGACTCCGCGACGGTGATGGTCAGGTTCTCGGTAACGTCGAAGGGCGCACCTGTGCCACTGGTGCTGTCACGGGCGACGACTGTGAAGTTGAACGTGCCCACCGCGGTTGGCGTGCCGCTGATCACCCCGTTGGGGCTGATCGCCAGTCCTGTCGGCAGTACGCCTGTGACACTGAAGGTATAGGGAGCATTGCCGCCACTGACCGGCCCACGATTGCTGCTGAACGGCTGGCCGCGTACTGCGCCTGGCAGCGCAGCGCCCGGCAGGGCCAGGGTCGGCCCGGCCACAATCAGCCCGTAGAACACCGTCCCCATGTTCGGTGTCGGGCTGCTGTCGGTGGCACTCACGCTGAGCGAGAACGTGCCCGCCTGGGTCGGCGTGCCAGACAGTGTCCCGGTGCTGGTGTTGAACGTCAGGCCGGTGGGCAGCGTGCCCGACAGCGCGTAGGTGTAGGACCCGGTGCCGCCGGTAGCCGAGAACGTCTGGCTGTAGGCAACGCCTGCCTTCGCCAAAGACGGCGCCACCGGCCCCACCACCACCGGCGCGTCATCGGAGACGATGGTGACCACGGCCGAGCCGTCGGCCACGCTGGCGTTGACCGGGTTGCTCAGATTGACCTGGAAGGTCTCGTCGGGCTCCACCGTGGTATCGCCGTTGACCAGCACGGTGATCGTCTGCGTGGTCGTGCCGGGCGGGAAGCTGAGCGTGCCGCTGGCGGCCGTGTAATCGGTCGGCGCAACGGCGGTGACATTGGCCGTGGCGTACTGGACCTGGACCGGCAGCGCGCTTGCCGCGGACAGTGTCACGGTCAACACCGCCGGCGTGGTGCCGCTGTTGCCCTCGGTGACGTTGATGTCGGCGATGGACAATGAGGGTGCCGCGTCATCATTGATGATCGTGCCCCGGCCTTGGCCGTCGGTCAGCGTCGCGCCGCTGACATTGGTGACATTGACGAAGAAGTCCTCGTTCAACTCATGCAGTGTGTCGCCATTGACCTGCACGACGAAGCTATAGGTCTGGCTGCCGGCAGGAATGGTCTGCGCGACCAGACTGCGTGCGACATAGTCCGAGCCCGCAGTGGCAGTGCCATTGGCAGTGGCGATGTCGAAGCTCACCCCGCCGGCCGGCGCAGGCGCGTTCAGCGATACCGTGAAGGTGAAACCGGTGGTGCCACTGTCGCCTTCGTTGGCGCTGACGTCGTTGATGCTCAGCCCCGGCAGGTCATCGTCGCGCAGGGTACCGGTGGCACTGGCCGGCACGCCGATCTGATACCCGGCGCCGGAGGCGAGGGTCAACACCACGGTCTTGTCGGGTTCGGGAATCGCGTCCGGGATGGGCGCGATGCTCACGGTCGCGCTGGTGGCACCTGCGCCGATCACCAGCGGCGAACTGACCGCGGTGTAATCGGTACCGCTGGCTCCGGTGCCGCCCAGGGTGAAGGCAATCGACAACGGCACCGGGTTGGGCCGATCAAGGGAGATGGTGTAGACCAGCGGCACACCGCCATTCTCGTTGACGGTTGCCGGCGAGACGCTGACCGTGGCCACCGGGAAGTCGTCGTTGACGATGGTGCCGGTGGCACTGGCCGGTGCACCCACCGTGTAACCGGCGCCCGCGGCCACGGTGAAGATCACCGTTTCATCGGATTCGACCTGAGTATCGGCGACGGGAACGATGTTGAACGTGGCACTGGTGGCGTTGGCCGGGATGGTCACGCTGGACACCGCGCCGGTGTAGTCGGTGCCGCTGGTCGCCGTCCCGGAAAGCGTCAGGTTCACCAGCATCGCGGTCGGCTGGCTGGCGCTGCGCGTCACCGTGTACGCCATCGGCGTGCCACTGTTTTCGAGCACGCTGCTCGGCGATACGGTGATGCTGACGGTGGGCGCGTTGCTGACCGTGAGCGTGAAAGACTTCAGCTCGTAGTAGGGCGCGGCGCCTGCACTGCTGTCGGTGATCCGCAGGGTCAGTGGATAGGCCTGCGCGGGTCCGCTGGGCGTGCCGCTGAAGGTGTCCACGCCGTTGAACGTGACGCCTGGTGGCAAGGCGCCCGATTCCACTGCATAGGTGTACGGCGCAACGCCGCCACTGCCATTCAAGGCCAGCGTGAAGGCATTGCCAATCACTGCCGTCGCGGCGGTGGGCGTGATCGAAAGGCTTGGATTCTGCACCGTGGGCGCGTACGCCTTGTCGACCACGGCACCCAGGTTGTCGGTGGCGCGCACGGTGAAGCTGAAGGCACCGCGCCGGGTCGGGGTGCCCGAGAGCGTGCCGTTGCTGTTCAGTGTCAGGCCCTGTGGCAGTTGGCCAGCGCTGATCGTGTAGGTGTAGGGCGAAGTTCCGCCTGTAGCACTCAAGGTCTGGCTGAAGGCCGTGCCGGCCGTCATCGGATCGAGGACCGCAGGACTGACCACGATCGACGACGCCGGCGGGTCGATGATCATCGTCACCGTGACCGTATTGCCGTCGGTGTCGGAGAACTCAAAGACATCGCCGACGGTATTGAGCCCGTTGTGGCTGTAGTCGACGAACCAGCTGCTGCCGGCGATGCGCAGGATGGCACTGCCACGCTGCGGGAGCGCGGGTCCATCGACGGGACCATCACCGGCGAAATTGATGTTCCTGGCGCAGGCCGTGACGTTGATCGGCACGCTGCCTCCGCTCGGCACGTGCACCGAGAAGGGGCCGCAGAGGGTGGACGTATTGGCGGCGGAGGCCAGCCCGGGCCACAGCAGGGCCAGGCAGGACAGCAGCAGGACGAACGCGAACGAACGCGCGGAACGCGCGGTACCGGAAAGGAACGCCATGACTCTTCCCCCTTAGAAGAATCCCACCTGGATGTGGAACAACATCGAGGTGCGCGTTCCAGCTGGCGGTGCTTCCGGGGAGGTTCTCCCCTGCCAATCCCCGGCGGTGCCAGCGGTAGGCCATCCACGCCCCTCCGTGGCGCCATTGGAACAGAGTCCCCGACCAGAAGATAGAGCTACAAGGGTCTGGCGATGCGCGGGCACAGGCAGGGACTTGTACACAACCTGAATGGCCTTCAGAGTACGCGGGCGCCAGTCCGGCGCCCCGCGCTCAGCATCCAAGGGGGATTTCGATGAGCGATGTCTATCTCGGCCAGATCATCATGGCCGGTTTTCCTTTTGCACCCAGGGGCTTCGCCTTGTGCGACGGCCAGATGATGTCGGTCCAGGCCAACCAGGCCCTGTTCGCTCTGTTGGGGGTCCAGTATGGCGGTGATGGCCGCACCACCTTCGCCTTGCCCGACCTGCGCGGCCGCGTGCCGGTATCGGCCGGCATCTCGGTGGACTCCGCCTGGCAGCCTCCGGCGCAGCCGGTAGGCACGGCCGCCGGCGCCGAGTCGATCACCCTGCTGGTCGGCAACATGCCGCCGCATACGCACGGGGTGCTGGGCGTGACCAGCGCCGGCACCGTGCGCAACCCCACCGGTGCCACCTTCGCCGGCACCGCCAGCAACCCGAAGATGTATGCCACCCAGGCCAGCCCGGCCGTGCCGCAGGCCGGCGGGTCGGTGGGCGTGTCCGGCAGCAACCAGGCACACGCGAACATGCAGCCCTTCGGAGTCATCAACTTCTTCATCTGCATCGAGGGCGGACTGTACCCGCCGCGCGACTGATCGCGCCGGCACCAACGCACTCCGTTCCGCCCTACTTTCCAGGAGCACGCACAGATGAGTACGCCTTTTGTCGGCGAGATCCGCATGTTCGGATTCAGCCGCCTGCCGGTTGGCTGGTTTCCCTGCGACGGCCGCCTTGTGCCGGTCGCCGGGCAGGAAGCACTGTTTACCCTGATCGGTACCACCTACGGCGGGGACGGCCGGAACACCTTCGGCCTGCCCGACCTGCGTGGTCGCCTGCCTGTTCACCAGGGCCAGGGATTGGGATTGACCCAGCGCGTGATCGGTCAATCCGGCGGCACCGAATCGGTAACCCTGACCCTGCCGCAGCTGCCAGCGCACAACCACCCACTGAACCTCACCAGCGCCGCCGCCACGGCGGACGTACCTTCGGCTACCGCCGTCCCGGGCTCGGCCAGCGGCGAACCCTACTACGTCACCGACACCAACGGCGCCACCGCAATGGTGCTGGATTCGGCTGCAGTCTCCGCCACCGGCAGCAGCCTGCCGCACGAGAACTGCATGCCGACCCTGACCGTTCAGTACTGCATCGCCTGGTCGGGCATTTTCCCGTCACGCGGCTGACCTTCCTTTCGCAACCGGCGGAGACCCGATCATGACCGAACCCTTCTACGGCGAAATCCAGATGTTCGCCTTCAACTACAGTCCGGCAAACTGGGCGTTCTGCAACGGAGCGCTGATTCCCATCCGGCAGAACCCTGCGCTGTACTCGCTGCTGGGCACCCTGTACGGCGGCGATGGCGTGAACACCTTCCAGTTGCCGAACCTGGTCGCGCGCGGCGCCACCCACCAGGGCAGTGGGCCGGGGTTGACCCCGCGCACCACCGGCGAAACCTTCGGTAAGGCTGCGGTCTCGTTGACCACGGCCATGCTCCCGGCACACCGCCACGACCTGGTGGCCTACGCGCAGCCCGCCGCCAAGCGCACCGCCACGCCCGTGGCCAACGGTGCGCTGTCGATGCCCGGATCAAACGCGATCAAGCCTTTCAGCGCAGAGCCACCGGCCACGCCGATGTCACCGACCCTGCTCGGCCCTGCCGGCGGCGGGCAGCCGCATGAGAACCGGCAACCGTATCTGGCGGTGAACTTCTGCATTGCCCTGCGCGGCAATTTCCCGCAGTTCGAATGATCCCGGTGCAGGCATTGGCGCCATTCCCGACGGAACGGCTCCGTCCATGCGTCGAAGCACCCACGCCAGCGGCATGGCGCTGGCGTGCGCTCGGTGATGCCGACCTGCCATGGTTGCAGGCGCTGTATGCCAGCACCCGCCAGGAGGAACTGCAGGCTGTGCCATGGCCGGACCTGGCCAAGCAACAGTTCCTGGCGCAGCAGTTCGCGGCCCAGCACCAGCACTATCTGCAGCACCACCCGCAGGCGCACTACCTCGCGGTCGAGAAGGACGAGCAGGCGATCGGTCGGGTCTACCTGGACCCGACCGGCGCCGATGATCTGCTGATCGACATCAGCCTGCTGCCGCACTGCCAGGGCAACGGACTCGGCAGCGCGATGATCCGTTGCCTGCAGCAGGCATCGGCGGCACGCCTGCGCGCGCTGTGCCTGCACGTGCAGATTCACAACCCCGGGGCACGCCGGCTTTACGAGCGCCTGGGATTCACCGCAAGTGGCGCGTCAGGCAGCAGCCTTCATGTTGCGATGCGCTGGAATCCGTTGGCGTAGCCGGCCCACGCCGGCATCAGGTGAATACGGCCTGGTAGAGGAAGCCCGCGCGCTCCTGTGCGATCGGCACCAGGAAAATGCCGACCTCGCCCACCCGTGCGTGCCGCATGGGAAAGGTCTGCTGCGGGAACAGGATGGGCGCGGCGTTGCGGAACAGAAGTGAGAACGGTGCTCGTGGTGCGTCGGCGCGCGCCCCCGGCAGCGCACGCGCCTCGACCAGCACGAAATCAACCCGCATGCCATCCAGATCGGCGGCGAAGGTTTCATCCACGCAGCCGGCAAAGTGTTCAAGCGTAAGCAGATCCAAGCCGCGTCCCCTGTCGGCATGCCGCGAGCAGCGCGGCGGTGACATCCTCGCCGCTGCGTAGTGCCCGCGCAAGCGCGAGTGCAGGCGCGATACGCGCCTGCAGGCGTTTCTTTCCGGGTAGGTGCCAACCTTGGTTGGCACGCGTTCCTCAAGCCGCCAGCGCCGCCTCGATGGCCTCGCGCAGGCGCGCATCGTCGGCAGCCACGTCCGGGGCGAAGCGCGCGATCACCTTGCCGTCGCGGCCGACCAGGAACTTCTCGAAGTTCCACAGCACCGCCGGTGCCGGATGGATCGGGATTTCCTTGCTGGCCAGGCGCTCGCGCAACGGGCCTTCACCGATCGACTGCGGCTGCGCGGCGGTCAGCTGCTGGTACAGCGGGTGGGTGTCGTCACCGGCCACGCTGATCTTGGAGAACATCGGGAAGCTGACATCGTAGG
>Ga0228674_1002416_pt1 | contig 10264 bp, 6 predicted proteins | sample 1D_rmetaG_FD_189054 | JGI IMG/M metagenome (GOLD analysis project Ga0228674, IMG submission 189054) | Seawater microbial communities from Monterey Bay, California, United States - 1D_r | ecosystem: Environmental > Aquatic > Marine > Coastal | place: USA: California | collected 2016-09-26
ACGCATCTGCCAAATGCTCTCACAACGATTGGAGATTCTGCGTTTTATGGTTGCACGTCGCTGGCTCTGACGCATCTGCCAGATACTCTGACAACGATTAAAGATTATACGTTTTATGGTTGCACGTCGCTGGCTCTGACGCATCTGCCACCGAATCTCACAATGATTCAATATTCTGCGTTTGATGGTTGCACGTCGCTGGCTCTGACGCATCTGCCAAATACTGTTACAACAATTGGAGATTATGCGTTTTTAGGTTGCACGCAGCTACGCGGTGGTGAGTTTGAAGCGGAAGTGCGTAGAGCTAATCCAAAGGCGTTTTGAAGTCAAATCGTCCCAAAATATCATTTGTACATCTACCACTGTCTTGTTCGGTACTCGTACACAACCCGAGCATAAAGCGAACAAGCACCGAACAAAGACGAACAAAGACAGAGTCAAAGCGATGGCGGAGACGCTCTACCACATGACAGACATGGAGGACATGGAGCCGCAACTGCGCGGCACCGCTTTCAAAGGCGGAATTCGCGGAGGAGGGTCGCTTACGATCATGAAAGACGGCGCGCTCGTCGGCGTCCTGCCGGCGAATTTGCTGACCTCCACGGTGCACAAGGCGCAAAGGCGTGCGCGCATGGGGGCACCACTGCTCGACTTGTTGTTACAGTCGATGATCTATGCGGTCATGAAACGTCTGCTTGCCAGTCCCACCGAATCGTCCGCCAAGGCGGCGCTCACACAAGTTGTCAACCGTTTCATCATTTCGTTTTTGGAAGAGGGTGTGTTGATGGCCTGCTCGCAGTCGGCTGCGCGCTTCCTCGTGAACCGCCTCACCAAGCTTGTGATGGAGCTCAACGAGATGAAGGCGGCTGTGGCCGAAGGCCATAAAACGATCGATTTCGATATCCAACAGGGTTGCACGCAACGCGCCCTCACGGCGGCCGTCAAAGCGCGGCTACACGTCTCCGAATGCGTTTGCGCCGCGGCCAGGACTCCGCGCGGCCGCTTCATCTCCGTCTTGGGCGCCGACGCCCTACCCCAAGATCGCCCCAAAAACGTCACCCCACTTCCGAAGCCGCTGACATCGATGCATGCGTGGAAGACGGAAATTACCGAAGCGCCTTACAAAAACAACAAGACGCGCATCCACTACCAGAAAACGATCATGGATATGTACAACGAGTCGAACGACGAGCTCGCCAAGAGCATTGCTTACGGGCTGTGTCACATGCCAACCGAGCACCCCGAGTACGCGTCGATGGTTTGGAGGTATGCCTTTTTGGAATCGCAAAGCGGTCCGGGGTTCTTCCGCAACCAAGAGCACGCCTTTATGCAAAACACGCTTCCGTACAACTCGAATCAAGCGGGCCTTCCCGACGGATTCGGCACAATCGAAGAGGTCATTGACGCGTTTGGCATCAAGGATGTTCACACTGGCCAAGGCACGTTTGCGGAATTCATCCACAAGGGCTCTTTAGTGTTGCAAGAGCCGACCGATATGATCCTGTTTGGCCACCCACTTGGGTGGTGGCGCGAGCGTTACGTTTGCCTGCGCAGCCAAGTCATTCCGGATACGCTCAAACGCAAACGCCCCCACTCCGCCACCAAATCGACCACACAATCTGCATCCCCCTCTGCATCCCCCTCTGCATCCTCCTCTGCATCCTCCTCTGCATCCTCCTCTGCATCCTCCTCTGCATCCTCCTCTGCATCCTCCTCTGCATCGGCATCATCGGCTTCGCCGGCAAAGACGCCGCGCGCCGCAGAAGACATGCAATCGCCGCTCGCGCAGTACGCGCTGCGCTTCGACAACCAGTATGTGGCGCAGCTTCCGACGGGAAAGCACAAGGCGCGCGTGTTGCTCGAGCACGACGCCGAAACCGACACGCTCACGGGGCGCGCCACCAAGATCTTCTACTCGAAGCCGTCCTATGACAAAACGCGCCGCCACTACGAGGCCTTTAAAAGCGTGCTTCCCCATATGGTCAACGAATGGCACTTCAATGACCAAGACATGGCAATCACGTTCAACGCTCCGGTCGGAACGACGCCCATCAAACCCGTGGAAGGCGAGTCTTACGTCGTGCGCGACAGCTTCTTCGGCACCAAGCTCAAGGTGGTCGACGTTTCCAAGTTTGGGTACACGGTCATGAAAGTGAAAAGCGAGACCGATCCGCGCATCCTCATGTCGCCGTTCTTGCTGTGCAACTTTGTAGAGGCGGTCGTGGTCCAGCGCGCCATGGGCATCACCGATGTCGGCCCGCGCCAGTTCCTCGTTGTTCAAACCGAACACGACGCTTCCGTCCATTTGTTGGCCATCGATATGAGCGACGGCACTACCTACGATGCGGCGGCGCGCGCCTCACTGTTTAAGGGGGACACCTTTACAAATTCGCTCTTTGCCGGTTCGGCGAGCGGCAAGCTTGCTAAAGACTGCCCTTTGCGCAAGGCGCTCGATGCGCTGTTCGAAACGCACAAGGAGGGCTTGAAGATGGTCCTTGCTGAGACGTTGCACCTCGCCGCCGACAAGCAGCTGTTGCAGATCTCGCCAGACGAAATCTTCCAACAGCTCAACTTTGTGTAGTGTGAAGAATACGTGTGTGGGTCTTATGTGGGTCGCGTTTTTGTTACAGTAGTCTTACAACCGTAAACTACTAAAAATACTAGCCGAGTCTTTAAACGAGTCAACTTCGTTTCTGAAGTTGCTTGCTGTCCTTGTAGCTTCGTTGATCGCATTTGCGCCTAGGTTGCCTACACTGTTGATCGCGTCGGTAGCGGTTTGTAATCCCGTGGATATGGCCGCTTTAACCTGTGTTGTGTCGAGCGCCGCACTGCATACCGCTTTGGTAGCGGAAGCGGTAAGCATGTTTGCTTGTGATCCCACCATTGTGGCCAACGTTGGCCCGATTTCTGGTGTCAGAGCGACGGTTGTGCCTGCGCCAACGACATCCCCCACAGCCGTACCTGCCAATGCGATGGTTCTCCGTTGCCCAATGTCGTTGACAGCGTTCACGACGCCAGATGCAATGCCGTCACCATCCGAAATGGACTGTGAGATGTCCTTACCTGCGGTTTCGAGATCTTTAGCCTGACCCCAATTGCCATTCAAGAACACATCTGCCGTGGCGTCGGTCACCAAGGACTGTTTCAGCGCACTCATATCGCCGCTCTCGAAATTCTGATAGATCCCAACCGATTGACTGGCGTACTTCTTGTACTTTCCTAAGCCTACGACGTTGAGTGCCGTTGAAGCGACGTTCGTCTCTTCGTTGTAGGCCGTGTAGTAACCGAATTTGTGCACAAAATCGCCTGCAAAACTCGCAAACGCGCTAGGGGTCGTTGCTGATTGCAAACGCCGTCCGACTGCGGACGTCCTCGCATTTACGTTGGGCAACTGTCGAGCGCAGATATCGACCAAATCGTGCACGTGATGTAACAAGGCTTTGTCGTGAACAAACGTCATCGGACCATTGTTTCGAATCAAAGTGCTGCGAATCGACCCGTCTGGGTGCTTGAAGGTTACATGCATCAGCGAGCTCATACGATGCATGGCAGTTTCGGTATGGATGTGGTTGGTTATAGGAGTCATGATCGCGTGATGCCACGTGCTGCGACGCGCAAATTGTTCGATGGTTGCGCTGGTTTCGGCGCCAACCGCTCGCGAGACGCTTGCGGAAATGCCTTGTCGAACGGCTTGCCCAATCATACGGCCCGTGTTGACTACGATTTTCTTCAACGGGTCGTGCGGCACCGTTGAGTCCGTATTGATCGGACCCGGCGCTCGCACGATGCGAACTGACGCCGTCTTGTCCAGGGCGGTGTGATCGATACTCATCTCGGAGATTTGGTTGGCGTTGCTGATTTCGTACATGAAGTGGTGGTCGTTTTCATGCACGTCGCCCAAATCTGGACGGAACTTTTTGTGAATCTTGAACGCCGCGTGAATGTGTGAGTATTCTTTCGGATACTTGCACACGTGCACGGTGTATCGATCGTCGTCGTCGATCGTTTGCGTTGGTATACACGAAAAATTGACCTGCGTCGCCTCGCTGTGAAAGAGATTGGACATGCGGTCGCGCTCTTGCTCTCGCAAGCTGGCGAGCTCGGCCTGAGCGTTGGCATTCTCGACTGCAAAATAGATCAACAGTCCGCTGCTGGTCGCCAACGCCATGCCCATCGCGATCAAAGCGACGCCCCAGTCGCGAATCAAGCATGTTCCGCAATGGATCTCTTGTCCGCTGCACAGCCCCTTGCTTGTCGAGTCGCCAATTTCGACGTTGTCATCCGCTGGCTGTAAGACCTCCGTCTCGTTGGACTCGTTGGACGCCGCCCATATCGAACTGGGCATCGAACGGCAGAACGGAAGAGACGCTTCTGATGTTACGATCACAAATGGGTTTTATCACTATACAAGCGGTCACATGTTACACGATACCCAACACACAACAAATCCCTCTTTTCACGAACACGGCGTCTGCTTGGTTTGGTGATGTGTGTAATACACCAAATAGGTCGACTTTATACGCGACCACCACGAACCCGTATGGGCGTCCAGGTGCGTATCGATTGCGGCCTTTTGAGATGCGGCGCCTGCTGGCCTGCGAGACATGAGAAGATGATTGTGAAAAGATGCAGCCACTACACCCATCATCTTTGTGTGTTTAGTCCCAAGGCTGGTGTCTTCGTCATCAGGATCGGTTGATTTGCTTGCGGCGCCATTCCTGTGAACTGCTAACGAGGGCACCTTCTCTGGACTCAGTGTGACGGTTGTCGTGCTCTCGCAATCATCCGCCATCTGGTAATCGGACTGTCGATAATCTTGATGCTTATGACCCCAATACCAATGGAATAAGTGGGGTCTCTCTGAGATTGATAATCGTCGTCCGGCCACAAAAGTGCGCAACGCAAACTTGGCCACGGGCAGCGCCCGCGTCAAGACCCCATGCAAATCCGCCACAAGCGGTGCCAAGTGAGAGTGTAACGTGTGCAACCCACCACCCGTCTCCTTTAGCACCGTGTGCACAATTTTACCACTGGGAAACTTGAACCATGCGTGATGCGTGGTCGAGATGACCGTGTTTTCGGTGCCCATGTGATGATGAAATGGATGGAGGATGGCTTGCGTCCACGTAGATTTACGAGAGCGGATCACGTCTTCCACTTTTTGCAAACCACTGTACGTCGTTCGTGCAGCCACCGCCGAGGCGCCTTGTTCCACGCCCGAAACCACTCCCGCTTTTGTCGCCTGTTCCATAGTTGTCAATCCACGATGCACGTGGATGCGCTGTACCAGGCCTGGCACCTGATGCTCACCAACATGTACATTTTCAAATCCCGGGTCGTGAGCAAGCTCGACCATTGCTTTTTCGTTCAACACGCTCTGATCGAGCTTGTTTTGAGCGTCTTCCGCCGTCGACGTTTTGCGAGACAAGATGACTTGGTGCAAAATGCGCGGATCGCTGTTGCTACACCTGTGCATATGCTGTTCGTATTCGGGCGGCGACAAGTCTTCGTTCACGGTGCAAGTTGCGTCGTATCGCGGAAAGTAGGGCACGTGCGTCACGTTAAAATAATCCGCAGTTCCTTCGCTCTGTTGGGCACTCAATGAAGCATATTCCGCCAACATGATAATTGCGATGGTCGTGGAGGCGACACTGATCGCCAACAGAGACCACATCAAGATGGCCCAGTTCCGGATGTAGTAGGAGCCGCATTGCTGGTCACCATCGAAGCAAGACGGCCGCCCGTCCGCATCTTCGACGGACGCATCGATCTCTTTGGTTGAGACCGCCTTCTTGGAAGGACGCGTGTCGTTAAAAAATGGATTGTTCATAGCCCCCACACGATCTTACTCTTTACAAGACCGCTACAACGCACTTATAGAGGACGCGCGATTGACGTCTTAAAAATCCGCATCCAAGTCGAACGTGCGCGTCGATTGGTCCTCTTCAAGGCTGTTCATCACACCCGCGCGCTGGTACTCGCCGACGCGCTTCTCGAAAAAGTTGGTCTTGCCCTGAAGCGAGATGAGCTCCATCCAGTCAAAGGGGTTGTTCGCTTCCGTTTCGTCGTAAAGGGGGTCAAAATTGAGCGCCACTGCCAGACGGTTGGCGCACAGCTTGATGTAGCAGCACATCAGGTCGGCGTTCATGCCCAGAAGACGCACGGGGAGGGCCGAGGTTACAAAATCGAGCTCGACCTCGACGGCCGACTTGATGATCTTATGCGCCACGTCCTGCGAGCACGGGTTCTTGAGCTTCTTGTGCAAAAGGCAGCCAAAGTCGCAGTGCATGCCCTCGTCGCGCGAAATCAACTCGTTGGAAAACGTGAGTCCTGGCATGACGCCCTTCGACTTGAGGTAGAAGATCGCACAAAACGACCCTGAAAAGTGGATCCCTTCGACGCACGTGTACGCGACCAGGCGTTCTGCCAGGCTGTGATGCGGACGCGCCCAGTGAAGCGCCCACTGCGCCTTCTTTTGGACGCACGGCAGCGTGTGGATCGCCTCACGCAGCTCGCGACGACGCGCGTCGTTGCGCACGTAGGTCTGCAGCAGAAGACCGTACGTTTCCGAATGGATCGTCTCCATAAAGTTTTGGCATGCAAAGAACTGGCGCACCTCGGGCACGGTGAACGCCTCCTGTACATTCTTACAGATGTTGTCGGCCACAATTCCGTCCGACGCGGCGAAGAAGGCCAGCACGTTCTCCAAAAAGAACTTTGTGTTCGCGTCCAGCTCGTCAAACTTGTCCGAAGCGAGGTCAATTTCGGCCGTAAACCACGTCGAAGCCTCCTGCTTCTTCACGAGCTCCTGGATCTCCGCATCGGGCTTGTCGGAAAGGGCATAACGCGTGGCATCCGGGTGCGTCATCGGCTCGTCCGGATCGACAAACGGGCCGTCGCGACGCCCGTACAGCCCCGTGCGCGTTACCAGCGTATCGTGCAGCTTGGCGAGCGCCGCGTCGACGCGACGCAGACGCATCGCGGCCTCCATGTCCGTGAGCTTCTCCTCGGTGTCGATCGGAAGGTCCGCGTGCTTGGCCAACAACGCCGCAAGGCGGTCCATTGAATCGACCGAATCGATCGCCGAATTCGCCGAATTCGCCGAATCGCACTCGGAAAGATCGCTGTTGGAAGTCGACACGCTCATTGTACCACTTGGGCTTTGCAGCCCGCCCTTCAACCCACCCTTCAGCTCGCTCTTATGCGCTTCCGATACCGAATCGCCGGATTCGCCGCGGAGCAGACAAAGCGCGTCGGGTGGCATAGAGCCCGCATCTATCGAGGTCGACATTGCCGAGATCGGGTTCAAATACATGAAACACGAGCAAAAGTGCTCGAAAAGCGGGGGCTGCAAAGTGGGTGCTATGCCAGCAGACGAGCCTCTGGCACAGATATAGCGAGGGGTCGCCTGCCAAGAGACACGCCTCCGCTCAACATCAAGCAAACCGAACGGAGGAGATTGCTCGAGATTGTGCTATTTGAACAAGAGCAAAATGCGATTTCGTGGGTTGCGTTGACTGCTCTCTATTTCAGACGCACGCAATGTGCAATTTCAACCTCACCTCCCGCCCACATTTGGCGGGAAAACGTAAGAGCTCTTTGCATGCTTTGCTCTCACCACCGGTGAGGTACGCCACCGGTAACTCGCCGGGTCGTCGATGTCGTGCAGCGCCACCGCCGGCCCGACCAAACTGCCCGTCGGCGCCGCTGCGACTAGTCGGATGGTCGTCATCCGTAAGTATGCACCAACACTGCCAACAAAAAGATGGTATTTCTTACACTCGGTCGTTCAACACCGTGTACTCACATTTGTACTTTTTGGAGGCGAACACGGGTGGAAATAGCACGGTTTTGATGGTTGACGGAGCGCGCAATGGATTTTGTAAGGACAGTCCGATGGTGAGTGCCGCCGTTTTGGCCTCTTGGCCATCGCGCAGCGCAAAGTTGGGATCGTCGTCGTCCGCGTGTAGTTTGCGCTTGCGCTCGACCAAAGGTGTAAGAAGATCGCACTCCGAAACGTGATCGGCCACGTTGCACATGCGTTCGAGTCGACGCGGTGTGTCCGCCTTGCTCTTCGGCAGGCTGCTGTAATCCGTTTGGACTAGCCGTTCGGCGCGACAGTCGAGTGTGTACAAGTTTTCGTGCAACGTCGCCATGACGCACGGCATCGAACGCATGTACTGATCGGCCTCGTCCGCGCGTGCGCGTTCGATGTCGGTTTTGGGGCAGACCGGCCGTCGTCGCACCGCCGTCACGGCGTCCCACGGCGCAAGGCTAAGTCGGTCGAGCAGATTGTTCGGCGGTTTGTGCATTTTCACACTTTTGCCCACTGGAACAAGCTTCTGCATGACCGTGCGCATCGACGGCGCATAATAATCCGAACACGTGCAAACCACCAACGGTGGCGACGGCGACGGTTTGGGCGGCTTATCATTGTCTGTCTTCTTGCGCTTTTTGCCCGTTGTCGCCTTGTAGGCTTCGGCGAGTGCGGAGCGGCCCGTGTGGCAGATGCAGTCGACGTCGGAGACGAGCAGCACGGTGCGCCGCGTGCTGTGCAGCGTGCGTTGGTTCGAAGCTTTAAGCAGCAACCGCATCGCATGGCCGTTTGCGGCGGCACCGTTTCCGGTTTCGTGCGATGTCAACGCGTCACCAGGCCACGTTTCGAGCACATGGTAGCCAAAGGCGTGCAGCGCCTTGACCGCTTGCGACGACAAAAGGTGGTGGCCCCACACCAAAAGGGGTCGTTCGTTGGGCGCCGCAAAGTAGGCACTCAAGGCGGTCTCCCACTCGCGCGGTGCGCGCCTCAGTTGGTAATCGTCCGAACACGCGTGAAAGTGTCCCGACATCAAGTTTGTAAAGACGATAGAAGGGGTCGGTTGGGTTGGATCTCTCTTGTAGTTTCTGGTGTGTCGTTAGTGTCGTTGGTTGATAGCGAAAGCCGGTGACACGACGAACAAGCTCACAAACGACCCAATCACCGACCCAATCACCGACCCAACGACCGATGTGAGCGTGCTCACAACGCCCATTCTTCCGCCACCGAGAAGCAACAACCCCTTGCGTTTTATTCTACGACTCTGGCTTGACTGTTGGCTTGGTGTCGGATTTGGTGTCGGGTTGGACGTTAGCCTTCTTGTTTGCTTCGTTGGCTTCGTCGAGCTTGCGCTTTTTGAAACGCGCGACGCTCTGTGGCCAACGGAGGGTCACAAACAAGCGGTTTGAATAGTAAGATATCGACAGGCCGTCGACGCTTTGCGAATTGCTAACGCCCCACTTGGTCGAAAACTCGACTATTATGGCGTTTTGCACCACAGGTGCATCTGTCAACTCCTTCCAATTGTACACCGCAAGCTTGCTGTCCGCAACCCAGCCACAGGAGCCTAATATGTAGTCAAAACTGACCCAAGTGGTGGTCGATCCCTCTTTCGCCGTCGATTTGGCCTGACGCAGCATGTTTTTGTGCAACAACTCGAGCGTAAGCTGGATGGCAGTTTGCAAGCTTTCATCGTGGCGTTTGCATTTGTCTTGATATCCTTCATACCAGGCTTCATTGATTGACTCAAAATCTGACTTGTATAGCCTGTCCGCCATCTTGGCTCGCGCAATTCATCGTCAACCGACGTGACTGGGCTCTCTTAGCGGCGTTTACTTGTCGGCCAAACCAGTAGTTTCCCGCCATGCGAAAGCAGAAAGATGCCGAAATCCATTTCATGGGTTGCGACGACTACTACTAATGAGAGGGTAACGCAACCCCTAATATCTTCGACATCTCCGACCGCGGTCTGGTCGGTCGTAGATGAGCGATGAGACATATTAGGGGTTGCGTTACATTCTCAACCGTAGCAGTCGTCGCAACCCATAATATGTGTGAGTCGACCGTGGTCGGCCGCGGCCGGCTTGGTGACCGCGGTATCGACGTCTACGTGCCGACCGCGATCGATACCGGCATATCAAATGCTAGATACGCTCTTCCAATGTGTTCACAGCACACATTCACAGTGACGCACCCGTTAGAATTTTCCCGCCAAATAGATTTTAGGCTTTGCGTTACCCTCTCATTAGTAGCAGTCGTCGCAGTAGGGAGTTTTTCTTGTACCCCCCCTGGCCAGCCCGAGGGGAGGTGCTCGAGTTATCATCTTCGAAGAAACCGGAATACCGTGCAAAAAAAATACTACTTGGCATGCAGAACCCTTACATGATGGTACCGTGTAAATAAGGGGTGCTCGAGTTTTAAAAGTCGAGCACTCGATTTTCGACTTCTGCA
>Ga0228674_1002417_pt1 | contig 10263 bp, 15 predicted proteins | sample 1D_rmetaG_FD_189054 | JGI IMG/M metagenome (GOLD analysis project Ga0228674, IMG submission 189054) | Seawater microbial communities from Monterey Bay, California, United States - 1D_r | ecosystem: Environmental > Aquatic > Marine > Coastal | place: USA: California | collected 2016-09-26
TAATTAACTTATGTATATAGATGCGATTTACGATAAAAAATCTGATCTGGTGCGAGTTGTTGAGCGCGTGGACGGTGATCGAATATTAGTTGACCACAAACCAGAGTATGACTTTTATGTAGAGGATCCCAAGGGCAGATATCACAGCATATATGGTGAAGCAGTTAGTCAGGTCAAATGCAGAAATCTCAAGGAGTTCCGCAAAAACCAAGCTATCATGAACAATAATAAGACATATGAAAGTGATATCAAGCCCGTTTTTAAAACACTTAGTAAGCATTACAGCAATGCAGAGTCCCCTAAACTAAACACTGCATTTTTTGACATAGAGGTTGACTTTGACCCTGTGCTAGGTTATGCATCCCCTGAGGAGGCCTTTTCGTCTATTACTGCTATTGGAGTATATCTTCAGTGGCAGAATGCCATGATATGCCTAAGCGTTCCGCCAAAAACACTCAACTGGGAACAGGCGACAAATATCGCAGAAAAACTACCAGAAGTGATACTGTGCAAAACAGAAAAGGAAATGCTTGACATGTTTTTGGTCCTCATTGGGGATGCTGATATTCTCAGTGGTTGGAACTCAGACGGATATGACATTCCCTATACCATTAACCGTATCAAGAAAGTCATGGGAAAACAAGAGACTCGCAGAATATGCCTGTGGGATCAATTGCCCAGGGAAAAAGTATATGAGCGATTTGGCAAGGAACAGCACGGCTATACCATATGTGGCAGAGTTCACTTAGACTACCTGGATTTATACCGAAAATATAATTATGAGGAGCGTCATAGCTATAGGCTGGATTATATTGGTGAGATGGAGGTCGGAGAAAAGAAGGTAGCTTACGAGGGTAGTTTGGATAAACTATACAAATACGACTATGAAAAATTTTTGGAATACAACATACAGGACGTTATGCTATTGCATAAGCTGGATCTTAAATTACAGTTTATTGATTTGGCAAATACTATTGCTCATGATAATACTGTGCTTCTGGCGACAACCTCGGGCGCCGTCGCCACAACTGAACAAGCAATTATTAACGAAGCTCACAGACGAGGTTATGTCGTACCAGACAGACCCAGAGAAAGAGCAGAGAGGGACAGGGCCGCAGGAGCCTATGTAGCACATCCCAAGAAGGGTTATCATGAATGGATAGGCAGCATGGACATAAACTCTCTGTATCCCAGTGTGTTTAGGGCTCTGAACATGGCACCAGAAACTATTGTAGCACAGGTAAGTCTAGATCTCACTGAAACTGAAATAGAACAGAAGATGTCTGGCACTTGGGCCAACGGTAACGGAAAGATTCGCAAAGCCATGAGCTTTAGTGATGCCTGGAACAATAAGTTTGCAAGCAATGAATATGAGCTTATAATGAAGAAGGACAGTCAGGTACCACTACAACTTCGCATGGAAACTGGCGAAGTCATGGAGGTAACTGGCGGTGATATCTATCATCTGGTGTTTAACAGTAACCAACCCTGGAACATAAGCGCGAATGGCACAATATTTAAAACAGACTTCCTGGGTATTGTGCCTGGATTGCTTGAACGTTGGTATGCTGAACGCAAGGAACTACAGGCCAAAAAGAAAGAGGCGACAACACCAGAGCAAATTGCGTTTTGGGATAAGCGACAGTTAGTCAAGAAGATTAACCTAAACTCACTTTATGGTGCAATTCTAAACCCTGGATGTAGATTTTATGATAAACGCATAGGACAATCTACCACACTTACTGGACGTATGATCACACGTCACATGGGTGCAGAGACAAATCGCATGCTTACTGGCGAGTACGATCATGAAGGTGCTACAGTAGTGTATGGCGATACAGATAGTGTATACTTCAGCGCACAACCAGCACTTGAGGCAGGTCAGGAACTTGATATGGATAGTGCTATCGCACTCTATGACAAAATTTCAGATGACGTGAGCAGTACGTTCCCAGGCTTCCTAAAGAAAGAGTTCAACGTGCCCTTACAAGCAGGTCAGGTCATGAAGGCGGGCCGTGAGGTAGTGGGCAGATCAGGGGTGTTTATTACAAAGAAACGCTATGCCATTAAGTGTTTGGACATAGAAGGATATCAGCCCGAAGGCGGCAAGCTCAAGATCATGGGCATGGATATCAAGCGTTCAGATACTCCAGAGTTTGTGCAGGACTTTTTAGAAGGATTGTTGGATCATGCTCTGAGTGGACACACAGAAGAGCAAATTATTGCTGAGATCAAAGAGTTTCGTGAAGTTTTTAAAAACATGGAGCCCTGGCGTAAAGGCATGCCCAAGCGTGTGAACAATCTCACAACCTATGGAGAGAAATTAGCAAAGATGCGCGGCAAGGATGTCATGAAGATTGCCAGATATCAGGGTGTAGTCAAAGAGAACAACATGATCCCTGGACACGTCAGAGCTAGCATTAACTGGAACGAGTATAAGAGTGCAATGTCAGACAATTATAGTCAAAGCATTACTGATGGCATGAAGGTCATAGTGTGCAAACTTAAAAACAATGCCATGGGCTATACAAACATCGCATATCCCACAGACGAGCAAAACTTACCTGACTGGTTCAGGGAACTGCCTTTTGATGACGAGGGTATGCTAGAGAGCGTGTTAGAAAAGAAGATACAAAACGTGTTGGGTGCTATGAATTTTAATTTAGACCGAGCCACAGAGGCAGAGGCTCTACAAGAGTTTTTTGATTTCGGATGATAGCAATAGGCTTTTCTGATATCATAGGGCTCATGGGCGTGTCATTGCTTATCAGTACATATGGACTACTGCAATTTGACGGCATAGATCCCAAGGGATTTTGGTACAGTTTTAACAACATGATTGTAGCAATATTGATTACTATTAGTTTGATATATAATTTTAATTTGGCAAGCATGGTAATAGAAGTATTTTGGTTCTCCCTGAGTTTATATGGTTTGATAAAGTATCTTAGGTTAGCCAGAAAAAAGCATACTATGCTTCAACAGGAAATTAAATTTTATGAAGACTAGGTATTACATACTAGCAGGTATAGTTTACACATTGTTTGTAGGCTTTATTGTGAATGCCGTAACCTACAGGGTAACATATGAAGAAGTTAAGGAATCATGCTTAATAGATGGCTGTATAAATGTATATGAATACACAGGCGAAGTCGGTGGTGAAGAATGGGAAGAACTAATTACCATCACTGAGGAGTATCAAGAAGAAGCAGAAATGTGGAAGGCAGATGCCGACGCTAAATGGGAAAGTGACGAGAACCCATACTATAACACAGCATCTGAACAATCTGATGCCGCAGTATATGTCAATATGTTTATGATGTTAGCAGATCCCATAAACTGGTTGTTTACATTTTTAATAGCAAGTTTTATAGCAGGATTCTACTTAGTATTTTATAGTTGTAAACTAGCTATAGAAAGATATTTTAAGGCAGGATGTGGGGAGGATTAGATGCAAAGTCTAATTTACTAGGTAATGGATATAGAAGAGAGACCTTATTTTAGAGCATTTAAAGAAGCATTGGCCGATACAGGTATTGCTTTCTGTATTAATGTTCCTCTGAATTTTGTTCTGGTAGCATTTGCATTTGAAATTGGTCTAGGAGCTTTCTATACAAGTTTGATGCTCACGTTATTTTTTACTGTGTTTGCTTTAACACGCAAAACCATTATCAGAGTCCATTTTGAGAGAAAGAACAATAAAAAGCAGAATCTAAACTTGACAGACCTAAATACTACATGCTATAATAGTAAAACTAATCTAACTGGAGACAAACAATAATGGCTAACAACTATATTACTGACACACTCAAAGATGTCCTTAGACATACTCATGCCTTGGGTATCTATGAGATGGTCAAAGTAAGTGGCACAATGGAGTCCACAGAGATTGAAACTGTGGATGCAGATAAGACTGTGATCTTGAAGGGCAAACTAAAGAACCCCGTGCCTGACTTTGTAGGCAACACAGTGGGCCTGAGCCGTATGGCCACACTGGCTCGCTTCCTAGAGTATCCCGGATACTCAGAAGACACTGCCACAGTGGAGATTACCACACAGAAACGCAACGACGAAGATGTGCCGGCCGAGGTAAAGTTTGATTGTCCAGATGCCACAGCAAACTATAGGTTCATGGCCGCAGAAATTGTAAACCAGCAACTCAAGGCTATTAACTTTAAGGGTGCTAGTTATGATGTAGAAATCAATCCCAGTGCTAAGATGCTCAAGGACTTAAACTTCTTCTCAAGTGCCCTGGACTTGGAAGATACATTTACGCCCAAAACAGAAGATGGTAACTTGTACTTCCTGATTGGTGATTCAGGAAGTGATCGCACAAGGGTAAGAGTAGCAGAGGCAGTAACTGGTGATATGACACATGACTTTCAGTGGCCACTTGGCATTGTACTAAAGATTTGCCGTTTGGCAGAAAATGCCAATGTAACCATGAGCTTTAACCAGAAGGGCTTGCTACAAATTGTGGTAGACTCAGGCGTTGGGGAATACACATACCTACTACCAGCGAGTAAGTAAATGAAGGATTTAGGTAAGACACAATCAGACTATGCAATCTTTCTGCCAGCAATATCCAGTTTCTATGTAAAGCAACTGTATACTCTGGCAGAGCAGGATGGCAGAGTTCCAGAGGGCTTTGAACTAGGCAACGAGGGTTTAGACTTTCTAAAGTCAGAGGACTCGTACTATCATTATCCCTATGGATTATACTCGGCAGGACACGCCCAGTTAGACCTTAACAAGAAGGGCAAAGAGCCCATGATCGATGACCGTGACAGGTCAAAGACTGTATTAGTGGGGGACTCGGGTGGTTTCCAGGTAGCTACTGGTGTTATCAAAATGGAATGGGACACAGCAAAAAATCCAGGCGATCCTGCTCGAGAGAAACTATGTGAGACCATATTAGCCTGGGAAGAAGATCAGTGTGACTGGGCAATGACATTGGATGTGCCTTCTGTGGCATGTATCCCCCCCATGAACAAGCGTACTGGACTCACTGACTTTCAGGATGCTGTGGATATTACCCTACTCAATCTGGATTACTACATGAAGCATCGTACTCCTGGTGCATGTAAGTTTATGAACATCTTATCAGGTAACGACGAAGCATCGTCAGACCATTGGTATGAAAGTGTTAAGATGTATTCAGATCCTAAGTGGGTAGGTAAGAAGTATGGCAATCCTGATCTAGCCTTGGAAGGCTTCGCTTTCGCTGGTAACAACAAGAGCACCATGTATCTGGCACTCAAGCGCATCCTGGATTTACGCAAGGATGGATTACTTGAAGGCAAGGGTTGGATACACTTCCTGGGCACAGGCAAATTAAACTGGGCCTGCTACTTAACTAGCATACAACGAATGCTCAGAAAGCATGATAGTCCAGAGATTTGTGTGAGCTTTGATGCGGCTTCGCCCTTTGTTAACACAGCATATGGTAGCACATACTCTTATAACTACTTTAGTCCCAAGCGATTTGGCTACTTCATGGAAGGTGCTATTGACAGCCAGGAACTCAAGGGTAGCACAATGCCCATGCCATTTGCTCACAGTCCCATCATGGAAAGACTCACTGCTGGTGATATCTGTTATATGGCAGAAGGCGATCTGGACAAGAACGGCAAAGCCAAGGGCCCTGACAGCACATCCTGGGATACTAGCAGTTATCTTTACTACATGGCTCACAGTGTATATAATCATTTGACCGCTGTACAAGAGGCTAACAGGTTGGCTGACATTGAGCGATTCAGAGGTAATATCCACTACACTGATTATGTGAATGACAAAAAGACTAAAAATACCAATGAGTTTAGTCCCTATGTCCCCTATCACATTGAAATGATCGACAGTTTTGTCCGTGATGTGTTGGACCCAGCTTGCCCTAATCCATATGAACTGATCGAACAGTATCGTTACACCTTGTTAGATGATGTGAGCTTTGGACAAGGCAACATGGACAATCATGCTGGCGCTCGTAGTATGTTCTTTGATGAACCTGATACATTCGAAGAGTCAGAACAGACTAGAGAAGAACTCATGAATCATGACATCATGACCGGAGACTTTGAAGGTTGACATATAGTAAACAAAAGTGTATAATACATTATGAAAGTAAAAATCACAATAGAGCTTGATGCGGATGAAGATCAGGATGCTCTGACAGAGTTGCTGGAAGTCATCAAGGATATACAGGAATATGAAAATGATGAATAGCATTAACTGGCATTTTTTGCCGGCTTGGAATGCTCCCATGACCCGTGGGGACTATATTTTTAATAATATCGCACTAACATTGTTATGGTTGGTGGGCGGCATTTTTCACATGAAATTTGATGCGGCCATTCATATGGAAAGTATTTTAACAGCTATAGCAGTGGGATGTGTATTAATGTTGCTATATACATTTTTAATTACCATAGTTTGGACTAACAACAGACTAAGAGATGGCGGCCTAAGCTCAGAAGGTTACAGGATTGCAGTAATTGCCATAAGCTTTATTATTACATTTTTAGGATGTTTAACATTTATTTATTGTTGTGTTAAGCCTACGGAAGATCCAGCAATACTTATTGATGAGGGTGACAATGACAGTCGCGACGAAGGACCCAGGTAAAAGACATTTTTATCTGAGCTTAGTGAAAAGTGTGTTGCGCATGGGCGCTTGTGTGTTTGCCTTTTTATGCTCGTATGATTTGTCCATACAAGTTTTATCAGGTGGATTACTAATAGCAGAATTGGTAGGCATCGCTGAGGAACTATAATGGAAGTATTTGGAATAGTAATAATCATACTTTTAATGATAGGTTTTGGTGTGGGTGCGATTACAAATGCATTTAAAACTTCAGGAACTAAGCGTTTTGATAAAACAGATGTTAAATATAATGACGGGGACAACACATGATACACAAAAAAAATTCATACAACCGCAGAATGGGGGCATTACAGCGCCTTAAGAATTCCGTATTCACTGAGAAATCCAACGCCAAAGGCGTAGCCAGAACATCAGAAGATTGGCAGGCCAGAAAAGATGCAGAAATAGAAATTCTCGAGCGTAATTTAAATGCGTAGTATTTGGGTAACATTTACCAAAGAAGGCATACACAAGTATCCAGGTGCGGACACTGATCCCAAGTTAGCAACAGGTAGTTGGGATGATGTGTCCTTTCTGGGTTTCCCACACAGACACATATTTCACTTCAAAGTGTGGATTGAAGTATTTCACAATGACAGAGATATTGAATTTATACAATTCAAAAGATGGTTGGAGCGACTGTATGGTAATACAGAACTACAACTGGACTACAAATCTTGCGAGATGATCGCAGATGATTTAGCAAATACGATACGGAATAAATTTCCTAATCGTTGGCTGAAAATAAGCGTAGCCGAAGACAATGAAAACGGTTGCGAAATCGAGTATCAAAAAGGAGAATAACATGACTGAGACTCATTTACAAATTAAAGCAATGTACGAAGCATATCTGGTGGAAAATGAAGCATTTGAAACCAAGGGTGTCAAGGCGGCGGCGGCAAGGGCCCGCAAAGCACTGGGCGAGATGGGCAAACTATCCAAAACACGCAGAGCAGAGATTCAGGATAAAAAGAACTCGCTATGAGTAGAATAATCTACGTGCCCCTGGAGCATATTGATGGTAGGTACACGGTCCACATGGACCGTGATATCACTAATCACTTTGTGACTAACAATATGGAATTTATTAAAATCATGCCCAAATTGGAAGCGGCTCCGCTCCCAGAGGGATGCTTTCTAAACGCTGCTTTTACAAGTAAATTTAAAGCTAATCAGCTAATGATGATTGCAGACCTATATGAGCAGGATTTGATCAGGGACGACGATAGATTTTTCTTTTCGGATATTTGGTTTCCAGGTATTGAAAGCATCGCTTACATGAACTATTTTCATAAAAAAGATGCTAAAATAACTGGTGTTATACATGCGGGTAGTTTCACAGATACTGACTTTGTGAGGGACATGGAACGCTGGGCTAAGAATTTTGAAGACATTATTTTTGATATTTCCGAAACCATTTACTGCGCAAGTAACTTTATCAGAGATGATATTATTAAAAAGCGTATGGTAGACCCCAGTAAGTTTGTGGTGTCAGGATTGCCAGTTGACTATGAAAATATTAGCAAGTATGATACCTCAAATAAATCTGACAGAGTTATATTCAACGGCAGGATTTGCGATGAAAAGCAACCTCATTTGTTTGACAAGTTAGAACTAAGAGTGAAAGAAGTCTTGGACAGAGATGACATAGAATTTGTCAAAACTCAGGACTTGGATCTAAGTAAAGATCAGTATTATCAATTGTTAGCTCAGAGTAAGTGTGTGGTTAGTTATGCTCTGCAAGAGAATTTCGGATTTGGCATTGCTGAAGCCGCAGTGTTGGGATGTACACCAGTATTACCCAATAGGTTAGTGTATCCAGAACTGTATGATGAAAAGTACTTGTTCGATACACACGAAGAAAGTGTCATCATGGTGTGTGATGCCTTACAACAGCAGTATCAGGATCAGGTTGAACTAAACTGTGATCCTTTAGAGACCTGGTTTGGTCAAGGTGAAAAAAATGGATGAAGAAAAAACAATCCTAGTCACAGGCGGCAGTGGATTTATTGGTGCTAGTACATGCCTAAGACTTGTTGAAGAGGGATACAATGTAGTAAACATTGATAGAGTGAAGCGAGAACTTCCTGGTGTTACGCAATATCCCTTTGAATTAGATAATCATCAGGTCAGGGGACTAATTAAATTACTACAGCCGGATGCTATTATACATCTAGCAGCGTCGCACACAGTAGAGGGTAGTGTTACTGATCCAGGTACATACTACTGGAACAATGTAGCAAACACTGTGAGTCTGCTTAACCATGCTGTGGAAGCAGGCGTCAAGAAGTTTGTGTTTTCATCTAGCAGTAGTGTATATGGCGATAACATGAAGTCTGCTCAGGTGGGTGCTGAAGAAGATCATACTATTAAGACGCCAGTAAGTCCTTATGCTAAATCCAAAAGCATTGTTGAAGATATTTTATGGGATTACGCCACAGCCCATAATCTTCAGAGCGTGAGCCTCAGATACTTTAATGCCGCAGGATCAGACACTAAAAATGGTATAGGCTATGTAACAGCTAAGGATGAATTACCCACTCACTTGATTCCTGTGCTTTGTAAAGCAGTAAACGAATCAGAAACCTTTACTGTGTTTGGTGATACCCATGCCACAAAAGACGGCACAACTTCCAGAGACTACACTCACGTCATGGATATTGTAGAGGGTCATGTCAAGGCTCTGGAGTATCTGAACGCAGGTGGTAACACAGATGTATTCAATATAGGTGCGGGGCATACCCATACCATACTAGAAGTTATCGAACGCTTTGGGGCAGTCACGGGAAAAACTGTGGATTATAAAGTAGGTAACAAGCGGCCAGGAGATGTTAACATTACATTTGCTAACAACATCAAGGCACAACATATTCTAGACTGGCAGCCTACCAGAAATCTGGACACAATTATTGCTGACGCCTGGGCATGGGAGACTCGTAAAAAGAAATGAACAAACGATATGTAACTTGGACTACCATAGACCATCAGGTCGGAAAAGTAATAACAGCATTTAAAAATGATAGCTTTGAACCTGATCTTATTGTGGGAGTAGTCAGAGGCGGTGCAATACCCACAGTTTGGATGTCAAACATAACAGGAATACCCTGTGAAATGGCTAAGGTAAGTTTCAGAGATGATGCAGTAAAGCATCCTGTGCTGAGCCTTACATTGCTAAAGAAGATATCACAACCAAACTTTAAAACACTATTTGTGGACGACATCAACGATAGTGGCGAAACACTTATCTGGATACAGAATAAGATTCGAGAATACAGTTTGGAGGCAGAGAAGCAAGTCAAATATGCGTGTCTCATGGACAATGCCTCTAGTATTTTTAAGGATCTGGATTACAGTGCGGAAAAGATCAACAAAGACCTGGATCCAGAGTGGATTGTATTTCCCTGGGAGCAATAATGGATAACAAACATTTGACAAGTCAGTCTGGTCATGCTATTATAAACGGGCACTTTGAAGCTAATGGAAGTCGCAGAGCACTCATTTATAAAGATTCAAATCAGGATTTACTATGCGAACTTTGGGAAGAAGGAAATTTAGTGGAAGTCAGAACTTTAAAAGGACATAGCATTCACTTTGCAGAAGATACTGCATCAAACTGGGTATCC
>Ga0228674_1002421_pt1 | contig 10253 bp, 5 predicted proteins | sample 1D_rmetaG_FD_189054 | JGI IMG/M metagenome (GOLD analysis project Ga0228674, IMG submission 189054) | Seawater microbial communities from Monterey Bay, California, United States - 1D_r | ecosystem: Environmental > Aquatic > Marine > Coastal | place: USA: California | collected 2016-09-26
ATCAATGCCTCCATGCTCAATCACCAAGTTTACAGCGCGACGCACCATTTTGGGATTTTCATTGTGTCGCTTTACGATGTTGATTAGCTCTTTTCGTACTTCTTTAGGTGCAGTGTTCAAGACGTGGATAAGCGGGAGGGTCATTTTCCTTTCACGAATATCCAATCCAGTTGGTTTACCAATATTTCCGGGTTCACCATAATCGAAGATATCATCTTTCAATTGAAATGAAATCCCAACAAGCTCACCAAATTTTCGCATGTTTTCAGCTTCATCGAGACGTCCGACGCTTAAGGCTCCTGCCTCACAACATGTTGAAATGAGCGACGCGGTCTTTTGTCGGATTACTTCGTAGTAAACCTCTTCAGTAATATCAAGTTTTCGCGCTTTTTCGATTTGGAGTAACTCACCCTCTGACATCTCACGAACAGCTCTTGCGACTACTTCAAGAAGGCGAGGGTTATCATTTTCAATTGAGAGCAGGAGTACTTTAGAAAGCATGTAGTCTCCGACTAACACAGCGATTTTATTTTTCCAGAGCGCATTCACTGAAAAGAATCCACGTCTCTCATTGGCATCATCAACAACGTCATCATGAACCAAGGTTGCTGTATGCAACAATTCTACTAAAGTGGCTGCGTCGTATGTCTTATCGTTTATTTCTCCATGCATTTTTGCAGTTAAGAAGATAAAGAGAGGACGCATTTGTTTGCCCTTGCGCTTGATGATGTAATGTGTGATTTTGTCAAGGAGTGCGACCTTCGATTTCATGCTTGCTCTGAAGCGATTTTCGAATTCACCCATCTCGGTTTCAACCGGCGACATTATTTCCTTGACAGACATCATTATTTACAAATATAGCAGTATAAATCCGTGGATTTTCCAATGAAGGTTAAAAAGGAGTAATCGGCTGGTATTATACCGGTAAATAGCTGTTTCGGGTAGGGATCAGGCTTATTTTAAAGCTCGTTCATCCTTACGAATTGCATTATTCTTATTTGCGAGTTGCCCACAAGCTGCATCAATGTCTTTACCACGACTTCGACGAACGTTGACAATGATGTTTTTGTTTTCAAGATAGTTTGCAAACGCATCAACTTTAGCTCGCGTGGCTTGTTGGAATTCTCCATCATCAATTGCATTGTACTCAATGATATTGATTTTACATGGAACGCATTTAGCAAACTCTGCTAGTTCCTGAGCATCCTCTAACTCATCATTGAAATCCTTGAAGATGATATATTCAAAAGTTACTCTTGTTCCTGTTTTTTGATGGAAGTAGCGTAGTGCTTCAGCCAAAGCCTCAAGATTGTTTGAATCATTGATATCCATTAAGTGACTTCGCTTCTCATCATTCGCTGCATGGAGAGACAAGGCTAGATTAAAACGAACTTCATCATCGCCTAGTTTTTTAATCATTTTTGCGATTCCTGCGGTAGAGACAGTGATTCTTTTTGGCGACATTCCCAATCCTTCCGAAGATGTAATAAGATTAGTAGATCTCAACATTTCTTTGTAGTTGAGAAGAGGTTCCCCCATTCCCATGTAAACAATATTAGAAAGATGAGTATTGTATTTTTCTTCCGCCTGATTCTTTAGGTAGACTACTTGGTCCACCATTTCACCAGCCGTTAAATTTCGCATTAGTTTCAGCTTACCCGTTGCACAAAATTTGCACGCCAAGCTACAGCCTACCTGAGACGAAATACAGGCAGTTGTCCTTGATGAGGTGGGTATTAAAACCCCTTCAATAACTTTAGCGTCATACGTCAGGAAAGCACACTTTATCGTCTTATCGCTGCTTATTTGCTGATCCTTTAAATCAATAATATCAATCCAATAGTTGTTTTCGAGCAACTCTCTTAAGGATTTTGAGAGGTTCGTCATCTCATCAAACGAATTGGCATTTTTCTGCCAAAGCCATTCATATATTTGCTTGGCGCGGAATGCTTTTTCGCCCGATTCTATTAGAGATGCTTTTAACTCCTCGAGACCTAGATGCCTTATATTGATTTTATCACTCATAAATCTGAGTACAAAGATACGGTTTTGATGGGATGTACGTTTCAAACAGGAATTCTTATCTTCTAAGCATGAAATGGATCACATCAATCACAGTTATAATGTTCTTAGTAAATATTGGGCATGCTCAATCGGATATCGATCCGAAAGATACCATGTCGAATCGTTTACGATTGAAGGCGTTAAATCAGGAGATTGAACTCGGTAAAGGCGATTATTATACCTACTACAATCGAGCAATAATTTCAGCAGCATTGAAGGATACTGTTCAGGCCTTTGAAGATTATGGTACCTCGATTTCAATGAATGGAGAGTACGCACCATCCTACATTCATAGGGGAGTTCTCTATCAAAAAAGAAGAAACCTAAAAAAAGCCGAGGGGGATTTTACGACCGCGATTAAGCTAGATCCAGGCAGTGCTATTGCGGTAAATAATCGCGGTTTTTTATACCTCGAAATGGGTCAGGATGAAAAGGCACTAAGTGATTTAAATAAGTCTATTGAGGTAGATAAGAATCATGCCGAGGCTTATATGAATAAAGTGGATGTTTATGCCCGAAGAGGAGATAAAGAGGCAGCGATTGGGGTGTGTGCGGAACTAATTAGTGCGCTGCCGGAAGATCCGAAAAGTTATACTAGAAGATCACATGTTTATACAGATTTTGGATTGATATATTTGGCACTTGCCGACCAGAATCGAGCTGTGGAATTATCGGGTAACGACCCGGTTTACCTGATCGAGCGCTCACGCTTTAAAGATGACATTGGGGATGATCGAGGTTCACTTGACGATTGCGACCTGGCGATTAAACAAGATCCTAATGTTGCTCACTATCATCTAATGCGAAGTCGACCCCTTTACGATTTGCAGGAATTCGGAATGGTACTCGAAAGCTGTGATAAAGCGCTTGACTTAGATCCAAATGAATTTAAGGCAATGGTAATGAAAGCAAATGTTCTTGATGCATATGGTATGTCGGTAGAAGCAGAGCAATTGTATGAAAAAGCGATACTTGTTGAGCCATCTGATGCTGATGCTTATATCCAATTATCAATCCTCCATTATGCTAAACAAGATTTTAAAAAAGCATTACAGAGTCTTCAAAGATATACCGATGCTAATGGTGATTTCCTGAGAGTCATCAAAATGCAAGGGCAATTGTACGGTGAAATGGGAGATTTTACGAAATCGATCGGCTATCTCGATAAATTTCGAAAATTGGCACCTGGTGATCCAGAAGGGTATTACTTGAGTGGGTTGATTAATGATACGCTGCAAAATCTTCAATTGGCTTGTGAGCAAATGATAGAAGCAGATAAACTTGGTTCTTTGGAAGCGCATCGATTCTTAAGATCAAATTGTCGATCCTCAATGAATGCAAAATTGATGAAGATGGAAGACCTTGAAGAAGAAGCTTATCATCTAGAGATTGTAGGAGATTTTAAGGGGGCTTTGCTTAAGTACAATGAAGCTATTGCTATTGTGCCTGATTCAGCTAGACTATACTATAACCGCGGGAAAGCAAAACGGAAGCTGAATGACCATAAAGGGGCGATAGAAGATTATAAAAAAGGAATAGCGGTAAAGCCCAGCATGCATGAAGTCGATTTTTGGGTATCAATTGGAGTGTCCTATAGCTATTTAAACGACTTGAAACAAGCTAGAGCTTCCTATGAAGAGGCAATAAAAGTAGATCCCACTTATGCGATGAGTTATTACAATCTTGGTTTACTCGATGCTCAAAATGGAAATTTCAAAGAAGCTGTTGAGTTGATCAAAGAAAGCCTTCTTTATAATCCAAATTACATCTTAGCCCTAGTTGCACTGGGAGATTACTACCTAGAATTAGGAGAGAATAAAAAGGCTTGCGAAACGTTTATGCATGCTGAAGCACTTGGTGAAACAGGTGTCTTCGGTAAAAGAATCCGAGCATGTCGATAGTAGATTGACCGCTAGGATTTATCCCACTTCTTCTTCCGTTTTTTTCCTACCGAGAATCTGTACCCATTTGCATCCGCTTTTATTCGGATATTCACGTACCTGGTCTTCTCTGTTCCATATTGGATCTCATCGGTTTGAGCTGCAAGTTCTTCCTCTGTTTTCTTCTTGCCAAATAGCTTTGTGGCTCCAGTTTTAGTAACCATTTTCCAAGGTATTTGCAGCTGATATTCCATGTCACCATTTAGGTCTTGCTCACCGGAAATCTTCATGTGACCCATACTTGAATTTATCGTCATCTCAGGAATTTTCATTACTCCATTGACAATGTCGATATGGTTATTGAGTGAATCAAAGAATACTTTATTCAAGTTCTTGTCCTTGAAGTAATCCGACATGTAAGTTAATAATGAATAGTTTTCTAGTTTACCGTGGTGAACATAGACATCCATATGGAGCTCTGAGTCATCCAATTTAGGAACTAGATCATTGTGCATGTGAATTTTCCCAGTAATCGTACCAGTGAATTTCCCATGTAAATTTTCAGATACAATGTGATCCTGTCCAAAGTTTTCGAATTTGAAAAGGAGTTTGTCGAGGTCCACATTTCTGACATTCATCGTAGGGCTGAAGTAGATCTTATTTGGATCTGAACCATTAAAATAACCGTCCACTGCAAAATGTCCACCTGCAGCATCTAAGTTTAGGTGTTCTACATAGATGTAATGTTTTGGTGTAGTCCTTAAGTTCCCTTTGATGTTTTTAAATAGATAGCGATGATAATTGAAATGGCCAATATCAAGATGATAGGTCATGTCCGTAAATGGTAAATTGTAAATATTAAACCCAGCATCATGATCTACTGCGGCTGTTGTCGTTCCGTTACCACTATTAGATTTGGGAGGAAGTGGATTATACTTGATGAGCTGATCAATGTCTAAGCGCGAGGCCGTAATTGATAAGTGGTTATCCCTTTTACGAATAGAAGGGATATCTCCCAGATAGTAATGCAAGGTAGTTTTGAAGGAAGATTCACCTAATTTCCCATGAAAATCTTCAACCACTAGATGATCATCTTCATAATGGATTCTTCCAAAGAAGTTTTCAAAACGTAAGGGGTGAACTTTCATTTTAGCATCAAACTTATCAATGTTTAAATCCATTGATTTAAGTCCGTCCGAATAATGTAAATACGTATAACCGTGTAGTTTTAGCTGGTCGAGTTCTTCATGACGATAGTCCTCGGGCACGAAGTTTTCGCCTTTATAGGTGAAGAGTGATTCAAATTGAAGCATGTTCGAAGCGAGAGTGAATTCTATTTTAGAGTCCCCGCCAGGATGCTCATCGAACCATTTTTCGTAATGTTCTAGCTTACCAGTGAAAAGGAAATCACTCTTGTCAATCATCCCTTTGAAATCGACAACTCTCAGGTCTCTCTCTTCAATAAAAATATCCGCATGGAAGTCATGTAGGGTGTGAGGGTAGTGCTTTAGCTTCCCATACATATTCTCTATAAAAAACTCTCCTTGAGGTAAGTATTTGGATTCTGTGAAGGATCTGGCAGACGCCTTGAAGTCGAAGTCGAGTTTAAGGTTTTCAATCTGTTCATCTATACTTGTTTTATTGGATCCAGTAAGTTCAAATAGGTCAAGGAATTTACTCGTCAATTTTAATCGAGTGTCCACAGCTTTGTCTGTGTGGTGAATGATCGCGGGTAAATCATCAATTGAGCCATAGATCTTAAGGTCAGATTTCCCAACTTTGATATCACATTGCTCTATGGATGCCTTATGCCCTTTGATCGTTGTTAAGAAATTGAAATTTTTGACAGGCAAATCATACATGTCTGACTTAAAACTTAAGTTTTTCAGTTGAACCTTCATATTGTATGATTCGTTCAATTTAGAGATTGCATGCTCTGGATTTTCTAAGTCTATTATGTCTTTGAAGTCTAGGTTAATAATAGCTGAACCTTTAAAATCATGCATGTGCTTCAAGTCAAAAAACTTTGAAACAAACTGCATGTCAAAGCTTGATTTCAATTTTGCATCTATGTTTGGTGCCGTAAAATCACTTACGACGATGTCCGCATAAAACTTACCTACTTTTGGTTTGGCTTTGAATTGATGTAAAGCGAATTTAGACGAAGATAAGTTTCGATTTTCCCCATTCGTAAAGTATCCATTAAAGTTGAGGTTTTTCAAGGATTGGTTAGAGTAATCCTTTTTGATAAATCCATTTTTACAACCGAAATTGGCATGAATCGCTGGATTGTGTCCGTTTAATGATGGACCCTTGAAAGTACCGTTGAGATAAATTTCACCATGATTTTCATATGTTTTTAAAGTTGGTATTAGTTCTTCTGGAGCCATAGCAAAGAACAGATCGAAATCAGGTTTGTTTGCGGAGAAACTCAGATCTAGATCCATATCATTTAAGAAATCTATGCTTCCCTCTACATTAAATTCCGATTCTTCAAGGTGCACAGCTGTAGGTGATATCGTAAGGATGTCATCCCCTTTGAGAAAATCTATCTCGGTATCAAAATCAATGTGTTTATGCTTTAAAAAAGTGGTGTCTCCATCACTAATTATGTTCAATACAAAACGAGCATCGAGAGATGCGCTCACATGTTTTGGTGAAGTTTCGAATTTTGAATGAGCATCTTCAATGAAGGCTTCAATCTTTAAATTGTTTTCTTCGTTCAACTTAGTAAGGTCAATGTTCTCAAGCTCTATTTTTTTCAAATCAAGATGAAACTCCTCTTCCGGACTTTCGATTTCTCTCTCTGAGGTGAGTGCAAGAACAATATTAAAATCTCCGCTTTTGTGCTGAACTAGATTGATTGCGCCGTCCTCTAATTTGATCTTTTTGACCTCCATTTTACCCGTGAGGATGGTCCATAGATTAAATCCAACGTAGGTATCATCCACATCGATTATTGGAGTTGTATTCTTTTCCTTGTTTTCGTAAATCTTAAAATGCTCGAGGTCAATGGAGATGTATGGAAAATTCTCGAAGAGAGAAATGTGTGAACCTTTAATTTCAGCACTTCCTCTGAAGTCTTCATTTAGGTCTTTCATTAAACTTTGGACGATTTCATCCTGCTTCGCGTAAAGAATGACAACTAAAACCGAGAATAAAAGCATGGGCACGATTACAAATATCATCGCGAGGCGTTTCCAAAACTTTCTACTGCGCATCCATTTTTTTAGTTCCCCCCCAATTTTTTTCATTCTGTGCGTTCAATTATTTGTAATCTGATGAAAAGTTACGGCATTTACACCGAGTATCAAATGTAGTCAATGGATATAACAATTTGTGAATGAAGACAATATTCCTAAGACTATAACTAGTCTTGATAAGTGCGGTTCTGAGAAGGTTTTCACCATTTAAATGAAGGCAACATCCTTTACTTCAATGTAATAAGTGTCTCCAGAAGAGGAAGAGACATTGATTAACCCAGTTTTCTTTTGTTCGAGTAGTAAAAGACGTTCGCCTTCGTGAAGTTCCGCTGAGCTTACTTTTTTGTCACTCTTGAAAGTGTTAATACTCTTCTGAGTTACTATCGCATAATTCGTTGCTGAGGCATGCCCCGCTGATCCATTAGCGATTATAGCACTGCATACCAAAGAGACTAAACAAAATGCTGACAAAGCAACGTAGAGACGTTTCGATGAAAGATTTTTTGATCGTGCAAAAAGGATCAGACAAACTGAAAGAAGTACACTAAAAGCAATTGCTATAATGGACCAAGTACTTCCGGAAAATCCATAAAGTGCAGATTGTAATCTATTCAATTGAGGTTCCCACGTCTTTTTAGGATCTAAAGCGGCATAGCTTCTCTCGATAGCTTGTTTAGCTGCAGCGTCGGATGGTGATAACTTGAGGACCTTTTCAAAGGACCAGATAGCATCACCATAAGACTTGCTCTCATGGTGGGCTAATCCCAAATTGTAGTATGAGGCAACATCATTGGGAGTAACTTCGAGTGACTCTTTAAACTTTTCAATTGCGGTATTGTACTCTTTTTTCTCAAAGGCTTTGATGCCTTCATCGAAATTTGATCCAGCTATGACTGTCCAAGGAAGTACTGCCATGAAAAGATTGACTATCCATTTTCTCATAGCTTCAGGGCTTTTAATATTGATTGGAATTCATCAAAGCTAGGTTGTCTTAATCCATCCATAGCACCATGTGCATAGCGTGATTCCTCACATGTTCTAAATAATTTCTGTACTCGACTTGAAAGCTCAATCTCGCCAGTTTTGATAAGATAATCTGAAACTTCATCCTTACCAAGAATACGTTCTTGTTGGATATTCATCTTGACCTCGAATGCTTTTCTTAGTCCAGTTTCAATACTAGAGAAGAATTCATCATTTGGATCTGTTGCAATTAGCGATTTACTTTTTGCGACATGATCACCGAGCTCTTTGTCTTTTTGTTTGATAACTTGTCGAGCTTCAATTTTATCTGCACTCTGCTCTCTTCTCCGTGTGAAAATTAAGAAGAAGAATGCGCACAATAGTGGAACGCTAACTCCAGACCAGAAAACAGGGGATCCATACAATGTGTCAGTAGTTCTGATTTCTTTTTTCTTTCTTAATTCTGGAATTGGTTCAGCAAAAGCTTCGTCCATATTTTCATCCTCTGAAGGCTCAGAGGTAATGAAACTCTCATCTGGGGTAACCGAAATTGTATTTTCCTCCGTCTCGACTTGAACGTATCGCTCTTTCTTTGGGTCGAAGTAGCTAACTGTTGTTGCAGGGAACAGCAGGTCTCCATATTTGGATACTTGAACGTTGTATTCGTAAGAAACGATTCCTTCTGCGCCTCTTGCGCCATAGGTGATATTCTCAGATACTACCGGGTCTCCGTAAATCTGAAATCCCTTAGGTAACTGTAAAGTAGGTTCTAATATATTTTGAATATTACCACTACCTTCAATAACAACCTGCATAACGAATACATCACCTTGTTTTATTTCCGTTGTGTCCAGTTGACGCTCAATGGTGAATTGTCCAACTCCACCGATGAAATCCGCAGGAGGATTAGCAGGTAGGGGCTTAATTCGAATTGCGACATTTCCTGAAGTAACGGAATACCCGTTAGGACCTTGAAGAACATCTACGGTATAAGGACCGAGATCAAAGTTTCCAGTCCCTAGCGGAAAGATTACATGTTTGTCATGTTCGAAAGTGAAATAGTTTATTCCTTTAAAGGTTTCCTCCTGTACCTTCAGGCGGACTGATCTCGAGAGGGAATGAGCTTCAAGTGCCTTTGCCTGTACAAAAGAATTGTAGTTGTAAATGTTTGTAGGCTGGTACTTTGCATAGATTTTTGCAGAGACAACAACAGGTTCACCTTCGTAAATGCTGGATTTATTTGTCTGAATGACACCAAATGCAGGCTCGTTCAACATAGCCTGAGTGACAGTACCGTTGCTCATAGGCGTCTTTTTAGAGACGGTCAGAGAAACTGTGTTCGATGAATATGCGCGTCCACGACTTTTTACATATGCCGGTCCAATTTTAAATGTCCCTGGTTTCGTAATAACACCAGATTGTGATATGCTATAATAGGTAATTACCTTTCCGGTGGAGTAATCCATTCGCTGATACATCTGACTTCCAGAACTGGCTCCGTAATTGAATGAACTAGGAAGATTATCGAGCGCAATTTCTCCCTTAATATTTGTTTCTACGGTGATAACAACATTTTCTCCAACTTCTGCATCCTTAGGTGTCACACTGAGTACAACCTGCTTCTTTTGAGCAGTGCCAAAGAAAGAAACGGCAATAACGAGTATGGAGAGGATTCTATTCAGCATTTTTACCAGTCTTTACCAGATTTTGAAGGTTTTCCAGCTTTACCGCCACCTCTCATTCGTTGCTTAGTTTCTGCTTCTTTACGTGCGAGATTGTCTAAGGTTCGCTCAATCATTTGGTTTGGTAATTGACCTTCACCGTCTTTTTTGGATCCATTCGATCTTGACGATCCGTTTTTAGGATCTTTTTTTTCATCTCCCTGGCCATCTTGATCAGAGTTTTGATCTCCTCCTTCCTTATCTTCAGCATCATTTCCGTCTTGAGGATCCTGAGGGTCCTGCGGATCATTTGGATCTTGAGGTTCGTTTATATCCTGCGGTGGGTTCTTTCTTTCTTGGTCTTTAAGACGACGAATTGCCTCTGAAAGATTGTATCTAGTCCGATCATCTTTCGGATTGTTTCTCAGCGATTCTTTGTAGGCATCAACAGCCCCTGCATAGTCTTCTTGTTGCATTCTTGA
>Ga0228674_1002426_pt1 | contig 10246 bp, 9 predicted proteins | sample 1D_rmetaG_FD_189054 | JGI IMG/M metagenome (GOLD analysis project Ga0228674, IMG submission 189054) | Seawater microbial communities from Monterey Bay, California, United States - 1D_r | ecosystem: Environmental > Aquatic > Marine > Coastal | place: USA: California | collected 2016-09-26
GCCCATCCGCCTGCACAAGGGCGTGATGATGGAGCGCATCGATATTCTCGGCCAGAGCGGCCATTCCTCCGACCCGGCGCTTGGCCGCAGTGCGCTGGAGGCCATGCAGGATGTGATGGGCGAGTTGCGCGGCCTGCGCGCGCAGTGGCAGCGCGAATTCAACAACCCGCAGTTCGGCGTGCCGCAACCGACGCTGAACCTTGGCTGCATCCATGGCGGCGATAATCCCAACCGCATCTGTGGCCAGTGTGCGCTGGAGTTCGACCTGCGCCCGTTGCCGGGCATGGACCCGGAGCAGTTGCGTGAGGCCATTCGCGGCAAGCTGCAGCCGTTGGCGCTCAAGCACCAGGTGCGCATCGACTACGGCCCGCTGTTCCCGGCCGTGCCGCCCTTCGAGCAATCTGCCGATGCCGAGCTGGTGCGCCTGGCCGAGCGTCTGACCGGGCACAGCGCGCAAGCGGTGGCATTTGGCACCGAGGCGCCTTATCTTCAGCAACTTGGCTGCGAGACCCTGGTGCTCGGCCCCGGCGATATCGACTGCGCCCACCAGCCCGGGGAACACCTGGAGCTGGCGCGCATCGAACCTACTGTGGCGCTGCTGCGCCAGTTGATCCAACACTATTGCCTGACGCGGAGTGAAGACGTGCAACGACGATGAGAGCCAGCCCCGAGCCCGCCCTATCGCTCATGGCGGGTTGTACCCGCCCTACGTCTGGACGCTACGGATCTCTACATGCACGACTACGTCACCTGGTTACGCCACGCTTCGCCCTACATCAACGCCCACCGCGACTGCACCTTCGTGGTCATGCTGCCGGGCGAAGGTGTTGCCCATCCGAACTTCGCCAACATCGTTCACGATCTGGTGCTGTTGCACAGCCTCGGCGTGCGCCTGGTGCTGGTGCACGGCTCGCGTCCGCAGATCGAGGCGCGCCTGGCTGCCCGTGGCCTGATCCCGCATTACCATCGTGACCTGCGCATTACCGACGCACCGACCCTGGAATGCGTGATCGACGCCGTCGGCCAGTTGCGCATCGCCATCGAAGCGCGCCTGTCGATGGATATGGCTGCCTCGCCGATGCAGGGCTCGCGCCTGCGCCTGACCAGCGGCAACTTCGTCACCGCGCGGCCGATCGGCGTGCTCGACGGCGTCGACTATCACCACACCGGCGAAGTGCGGCGTATCGATCGCAAGGGCATCAACCGCCAGCTCGACGAGCGCAGCATCGTGCTGCTGTCGCCGCTCGGCTATTCGCCCACCGGGGAGATCTTCAACCTGGCCTGTGAGGACGTCGCTACCCGCGCGGCCATCGACCTGGGTGCGGACAAGCTATTGCTGTTCGGCGCCGAAGACGGTCTGCTCGACGAGCAGGGCAGGTTGGTGCGTGAGCTGCGCCCGCAGCAGGTGCCGGCGCATCTGACGCGCCTGGGCAGCAACTACCAGGGTGAATTGCTCGATGCCGCGGCCGAGGCCTGCCGTGGCGGCGTCAAACGCAGTCACATCGTCAGCTACGCCACCGATGGCGCGCTGCTCAGCGAGCTGTTCACCCGCACCGGCAACGGCACGCTGGTGGCGCAGGAGCAGTTCGAATCCCTGCGTGAGGCGACCATCGAAGATGTCGGTGGCCTGATCGAGCTGATCAGCCCGCTGGAAGAGCAGGGCATTCTGGTGCGTCGTTCGCGCGAGGTACTCGAGCGCGAGATCGAGCAGTTCAGCATCGTCGAGCGCGAGGGGCTGATCATCGCCTGCGCGGCGCTGTATCCCATCGCCGATTCCGACTGTGGCGAGCTGGCGTGTCTGGCGGTCAATCCCGATTACCGTCACGGCGGTCGTGGTGACGAATTGCTCGAGCGCATCGAGGCCAGGGCGCGGGCGCAGGGGATCAAGACCCTGTTCGTGCTCACCACCCGCACCGCCCACTGGTTCCGCGAACGCGGCTTCGAGCCCAGCAGCGTCGAGCGCATGCCCACCGCGCGGGCGTCGCTGTACAACTACCAGCGCAATTCCAAGGTATTCGAGAAGACGTTGTAAGTGAGGGGTATGAATCGCAGCGAACTGTAGGAGCGGATTTATCCGCGAGCTTCGCGGCTGAAGCCGCTCCTACGGAGCGGATGCTAACCGCTATTGCTCGTCAGGCGCTGTGCTGCTGCAGGCGCATCTGCTCGAAGCCGTCGTCCCAGCCGGCCTCCCAGGCCGCAGCGGGGATTTCCTCAGGGTAGGGCTGGCGGGTCCTGGGTTGGCCAGTAAGGCCGGCCATATAACCTTGCTGGTAGGCCTTGGTCAGGCTTTCCAGGCTCCATTGCGGCGTGGCGTCATCGGCCATGGGCGCTGCTCGTCTATCGTCCTTTACCCGGCAATGCTAGCTGGCCGGGCGGCCAGGGGAGTGGCCGCCCATCCTGGCTTTTGCTCCGCTGGTTGGCTTTGTGACGCAGTCGACGGTTCGCCGCCTTACACGGCCAAAGCCAGAATGCTCGCCTGGTAGGCCGCGACGAAAGCATCGAAATCACCCTTGGGCTGCGCTTCAAGCTCTGCCTGCGCGGCCAGCGAGTCGTGGGCGGCCTGTTCGAAGGCTTGCTGCTGCTGCGCGCTAAGCGGTTGCCCGCGGAAGTATTCGGCGTGGCGCAGGCTCTGCTGCATGGCGAACTCGGTGAAGCTCTTGCCCTGACGCAGAATCGCCAGCACCTGGGCCGATGGCGTCATTTCCACATCCGCGACCTTGGCTTGCTGCTGCGCCAACGCCTCGATATGCACGCTGCTGCCCTGGCTGCGATCAAGCAGTTCGGCCAGCGGCAGGATGCGCTCGAGCAGTTCGCTGGCCCAGACCTTGAGTTCCACCTGCTGGTTGCCTCTGTGCAGGTGCAGGCCGGGACGACGCCCTTCCTTGACCACCTTGAGGAAGTTGCTGGTGCAGCTGCTGCACTCGCCGTTTTCCAGCAGCGGGCTGTCTTCCAGTGCGCAGAACAGCAGGAAGGCGTCGATGAAGCGCGCCTGCGCCACGTCGATGCCCAGCGGCAGGAAGGGGTTGATGTCCAGGCAGCGCACTTCCACGTACTGCACGCCACGGCTCATCAGCGCCTGGATCGGGCGCTCGCCGCTGTAGGTGACGCGTTTCGGGCGGATGCTCGAGTAGTACTCGTTCTCGATCTGCAGGATGTTGGTGTTCAGCTGCAGCCACTCGTCGCCGCGCTTGATGCCGGCTGCGACATAGGCCGGGTAGGGCGTGCCGACTGCCAGACGCAGGCTGTCGGTGTAGCTGGCCAGGTCGTTGTAGCAGGGGGTCAGTCCGGACTGCGCGCTGCTCTGGTAGCCCAGGTCGCTCATGCGCAGGCTGGTGGCGTAGGGCAGGTACAGGGTGCTGGCGTCCAGTTCCTGAAGGTGGTGCGGACGGCCACGCATGAAGCCCTTGTCCAGCGCCGGCGAGGCACCGAACAGGTACATCAGCAGCCAGCTGTAGCGACGGAAGTTGCGGATCAATGCGATATAGCGCGCCGACTGATAGTCACGCGCACTCTGCTCGCTGCCTTCGCTCTGCTGTTGCAGCTGCCACAGCCCCTCGGGCAGGGAGAAGTTGTAGTGGATGCCGGCGATGCACTGCATGGTCTTGCCGTAACGCAGCGCCAGACCCTTGCGATACACGTACTTGAGACGGCCAATGTTGGAGCTGCCGTAGCGGGCGATGGGAATGGTCTCCTCGTCCGGCAGGGCGCAGGGCATCGACGGGCTCCACAGCAGTTCGCCATCGAGCTTGTCGTAGGCGAAGCGGTGGATGCTGTCCAGTTCGGCGAGGGTGGCGGCTGGATCATTGGCGGTGCCGGTGATGAACTCCAGCAGCGACTCGGAGTAGTCGGTGGTGATCTGCGCATGGGTCAGTGCCGAGCCCAGCGCCTGCGGGTGCGGGGTCAGGGCCAGCTGGCCGTCGCGATCGACGCGCAGGCATTCGCGCTCGATGCCGTGCAGACACTCACCCAGCAGGGACAGGTTGGCCGGCTCGCCGAGCTGAGCCAGGCGGCGGGAGAGAAGATCGCTCAAGATGCAATTCCTAACTGGGCAGTCGCCACAATATGGGGATCGCCCCTGCACTCTGCAAGGGGCGAACGGTTTGCCAGATTAGACCAGACCGAGCGCAGGCGATTACACGCAGGCGAAGGTGCCTTGCGCCTTGGCGACCAGCTTGTCGCCCTGCAGCACTTCGGCCTCCACCACCTGGGTGCGGCGCCCGGCGTGCAGCACCTTGGCGTGGCACAGCACGCTGCCCTCGGACACCGGACGGATGTAGTTGATCTTGCACTCCAGGGTCACGCTGCTCGGGCCGCCATCGCCCAGGCTGTGGCTGGCCTGGCCCATGGCGGTGTCGATCAGCGAGAACAGCGCGCCGCCGTGCAGCTTGCCGTGCAGGTTGCGCAGCTCGTCGGTGAGGGTCAGGCGCACGCGCGCCTCGCCGCCGCCGACCTGGAGAATCTCCAGGCCGAGCAGGCGGGAAAAGGCGCTGCTGGCGCCTACGTTGTCGGTGTTGTCGGTCATGTTCATTTCTTCAACTGCTTGGCGTTGGCGAACAGGGCGGCCATGCCGCCGGTGGCAGGGGCCGGTTTGTCCTGGCTGGAATGGCGTTCGCTGCGTGGGCTATTGCCGCCACGGTTGCCACCGCGCGACTGGCCGCCACGCGCGCCCTCGACTTTCTCGCCGGGGGTGTCGCCCATGCGCATGGACAGGGCGATACGGTTACGCGGGATGTCCACTTCCATCACCTTGACCTTGACCACGTCGCCGGCCTTGACCGCCTCGTGCGGGTCCTTGATGAACTTCTCCGACAGCGCGCTGATGTGCACCAGGCCGTCCTGGTGCACGCCGATATCGACGAAGGCGCCGAAGTTGGTGACGTTGGTGACCACGCCTTCGAGCACCATGCCCAGCTTGAGGTCGTTGAGGGTTTCCACGCCTTCCTGGAACTCGGCGGTCTTGAACTCCGGACGCGGGTCGCGGCCGGGCTTGTCCAGTTCCTTGAGGATGTCGCCGACGGTGACCAGGCCGAAGCGCTCGTCGGTGAACTTGGCCGGATCGAGGCGCTTGAGGAAGCCCGAGTCGCCGATCAGCGAGCGGATGTCGCGGCCGGTGTCCTGGGCGATGCGCTCGACCAGCGGGTAGGTTTCCGGGTGCACCGCGGAGGCGTCCAGCGGGTTGTCGCCGCTCATCACGCGGAGGAAGCCGGCAGCCTGCTCGAAGGTCTTGTCGCCCAGGCGCGGCACCTTCTTCAGCTCGGCGCGTGAGGCGAAGGCGCCGTTGGCGTCGCGGTACTGCACGATATTTTGCGCCAGGGTCGCATTGAGGCCGGAGATGCGTGCCAGCAGGGCGGCAGAGGCGGTGTTCACATCCACGCCGACGGCGTTCACGCAGTCCTCGACCACGGCGTCCAGGCTGCGCGCCAGCTTGAGCTGCGACACGTCGTGCTGGTACTGGCCGACGCCGATGGATTTCGGGTCGATCTTCACCAGTTCGGCCAGCGGGTCCTGCAGGCGTCGGGCGATGCTTACTGCGCCGCGCAGGGATACGTCGAGATCGGGGAATTCGCGAGCGGCCAGTTCCGAGGCCGAGTACACCGAGGCGCCGGCCTCGGAGACCATCACCTTGGTCAGTTTCAGGCCCGGTACTTTCTTGATCAGTTCGGCGGCCAGCTTGTCGGTCTCGCGGCTGGCGGTGCCGTTGCCGATGGAGATCAGGTCGACGCCATGCTTGGCGCAGAGCTTGGCGAGGATGGCCAGGGTGCCGTCCCAGTCGTTGCGCGGCGCGTGCGGGTAGACGGTGGCGGTTTCCAGCACCTTGCCGGTGGCATCGACCACGGCCACCTTGCAGCCGGTGCGCAGGCCCGGGTCGAGCGCCAGGGTGGCACGCGGGCCGGCCGGGGCGGCCAGCAGCAGGTCGTGCAGGTTGCGGGCGAACACGGCAATCGCCTCGTCCTCGGCCTTCTCGCGCAGCTCGCCGAGCAGGTCGGTTTCCAGGTGGTTGTACAGCTTGACCTTCCAGGTCCAGCGCACCACCTCGGCCAGCCACTTGTCGGCGGCACGGCCTTGCGCGCTGATACCGAAGCGCTCGCCGATCATCAGCTCGCACGGATGCATGGCGCCGGGCAGCTCTTCGCCGACCTTCAGGCTGGCGCTGAGAATGCCTTCGTTGCGCCCGCGGAAAATCGCCAGCGCACGGTGCGACGGCACGCCCTTGAGCGCTTCGTCATGCTCGAAGTAATCGCTGAACTTGGCGCCTTCGTTTTCCTTGCCCGGCACCAGGCGGGCGCTGAGGGTGGCGTTGTCCTTGAGGAAGCTGCGCAGCTTGTCGAGCAGCGCAGCGTCTTCGGCGAAGCGCTCCATGAGGATGTACTTGGCACCTTCGAGCACCGCCTTGACGTCGGCGAAGCCTTTCTCGGCGTCGATGAAGCGCTCGGCTTCCTGTTCCGGTGCGAGATTCGGATCGTTGAACAGCGCATCGGCCAGCTCGCCAAGACCAGCTTCCAGGGCGATCTGGCCCTTGGTGCGGCGCTTCTGCTTGTACGGCAGGTACAGGTCTTCGAGACGGGTCTTGGTGTCGGCGAGGTCAATCTCACGCTTGAGCTCGGGCGTCAGCTTGCCCTGTTCCTCGATGCTGGCGAGGATCGCCACGCGACGCTCGTCCAGCTCGCGCAGGTAGCGCAGGCGCTCTTCCAGGTGGCGCAGCTGGGTGTCGTCGAGGCTACCGGTCACTTCTTTACGGTAACGGGCGATGAAGGGCACGGTGGAGCCTTCATCGAGCAGGGCCACGGCGGCGGCAACCTGTTGCGGGCGCACGCCCAGTTCATCGGCGATGCGGTTGTTGATGCTGTCCATATAAAAACTACCCACTGAAGCGACAGGGCGGCCGCAAAGATGCTGGCCAGACACGAAAGCGGCGCATTATAAACACCGCATTCGCGAGAGCTGCGAACCGTTGGGGAAAAATCTGCTAACAATGGCTAGAGCGCCCACCCATGCGCCTGAGCGATAATGCCGCCACTTGCCGTCCTCAGTACGGCTGTCCAAGGAGACGCCATGACCCAGTCCGCTGCCCCTGTCGCCGAAGGCGAGAAGATCCTCATCGTCGATGACGACGCCCGTCTGCGCCGCTTGCTCGAGCGCTTCTTCGATGAGCAGGGCTATCGGGTTCGCGCAGTGGAAAACGTCGAGCAGATGGATCGTCTGCTGGCGCGCGAACTGTTCAATCTGGTGGTACTGGACCTGATGTTGCCGGGCGAAGACGGTCTCTCTGCTTGCCGCCGCTTGCGTGAAGCCGGCAACCAGATGCCGATCATCATGCTCACCGCCAAGGGCGATGAGTCCAGTCGTATCCAGGGCCTGGAGCTGGGTGCTGACGACTACCTGGCCAAACCCTTCAACCCGCGTGAGTTGCTGGCGCGGATCAAGGCGGTGCTGCGTCGTCAGGTGCCGGTGGTGCCGGGAGCACCCGGTACCGAGGACGAGAGCGTCAGCTTCGGCGAGTATGAGTTGTCGCTGGCCACCCGCGAGCTGAAGAAGGGCGATCAGGTGCACATGCTCACCACCGGCGAATTCGCCGTGCTCAAGGCGCTGGTGCAGCACGCGCGCGAGCCGCTGACCCGCGACAAGCTGATGAACCTGGCCCGCGGCCGCGAATGGGACGCCCTGGAGCGTTCCATCGACGTGCAGATCAGCCGCCTGCGTCGCCTGATCGAGCCGGACCCGTCCAAGCCGCGCTATATCCAGACTGTCTGGGGTGTGGGCTACGTGTTCGTGCCCGACGGCAACAAGTGACATGTAGGAGCGGGCGCTGCTCGCGAAAACGTTGTTTCGATTCGCGAGCTGTGCTCGCTCCTACGGTTGTGTATTGATGAAAGCCCCCTACTGGTTCCCGCAAAGCTTCTTCGCCCGCACCCTCTGGCTGGTGCTCGTGGTCGTACTGTTCTCCAAGGCGCTGACTCTGGTGTACCTGATGATGAACGAGGACGTGCTGGTCGACCGCCAGTACAGCCACGGTGCGGCGCTGACCTTGCGCGCCTACTGGGCGGCCAACCCCGAGGATCGCGACCACATCGCCCAGGCCGCCGGGCTCAAGCGCATCCCGCGGGACAAGGTACCGGCCAGTGAGCAGCACTGGCCCTACAGCGAGATCTTCCAGCGGCAGATGCAAACCGAGCTCGGCCCCGATACCGAAACCCGCGTGCGTGCGACCACGCCGCCAGCGCTGTGGGTGCGGGCGCCGAGTCTCGGCGATGGCTGGGTGCGGGTGCCGATGTACCCGCACCCCCTGCGCGGTCAGCGGATCTGGAGCGTGCTCGGCTGGTTCCTCGGCATCGGCCTGCTGTCCACCGCAGCGGCCTGGATCTTCGTGCGTCAGCTCAACGCACCGCTCAAGCGCCTGGTCTATGCCGCTCGCCAGCTCGGCCAGGGGCGCAGCGTGCGCCTGCCGGTGGGTGATACGCCGAGCGAGATGACCGAGGTGTACCGCGCCTTCAACCAGATGGCCGAGGACGTCGAACAGGCCGGGCGCGAACGTGAATTGATGCTGGCCGGTGTTTCTCATGATCTGCGCACGCCGCTGACGCGCCTGCGCCTGGCCCTGGAATTCATGGACCACGATTCCGAGCTGACCGAGGACATGGTGCGCGATATCGAGGACATGGACGCCATCCTCGATCAGTTCCTCGCCTTCATCCGTGACGGGCGCGACGAGCCGGTGGAGGAGCTGGACTTCTCCGAACTGGTGCGCGAAACCCTGGCGCCCTATAACCAGAACGGCGAGCGCGTGCGCCTGTGCCTGGAACCGATCCCGCCTTTCCCGCTGCGCCGAGTGTCGACCAAGCGTCTGCTCACCAATCTGGTGGAGAACGCCCTCAATCACGGCGGTGGTGATGCCGTCGAGGTGGTCGCCAGCCTGGCCGGCGACTACAACGCACCTTATGTGGTGCTGAGCGTGCTGGACCGTGGCAACGGTATCGATCCGGCCGAGCTGGACAGCATCTTCAACCCCTTCATTCGCGGTGATCGGGCACGCGGCGGGCGCGGCACCGGTCTTGGTCTGGCCATAGTCCGGCGTATCGCCGCGCTGCACGGTGGCAGCGTCGAGCTGCGCAACCGCTCCGGCGGCGGCCTCGAGGCGCGGGTGCGCCTGCCGCTCGGCCTGCTGTTGCCGCGCGACGCGGTGTAGCTGACGACCGACCGTCCTGACGACGGTCAGGGTGCTGGCAATATGCTCCAAGCGCTCTGGCGCTGAGCTATGCTGTGCCAGCGCATCGATTCGAGGCCTGCATGACCGCCGCCTTCCCCGACCGCTTGCCCAACTGAACCTGGTGGCTGCCGCTGCCGATTTTCCATCTGGCAACCTGGATTTTCCTGGCGACCCGTCTGAATGACGGGGTGGCATTGTGTTACCTGCCCTTGGTGCTCGGCCTTGCCCTGCGTCTGTTTCATTATCGCCGCGATGAACTGCTCGGCCGCTCGATTCAAAGCATCAGCCCGCTGCGCCAGGCCGATGGCCGCCTCTCGTCACGTGCCGGCAAGGCCTTCCTGCGCCGCACCATTGCCGGTGATGCGCCGGTGTTCGAATGGAGCCATCGCGACAGCGCCGGTCGCCAGTTGCCCTGCGAGGTGCGCCTGGTGCGCATGCCGGGGGGAACCTGCTGATTCACGCCTGCGTCACCGATATCTCCGAACGTCAGCGCTACCAGCGCGAGATCGAGCGCCTGGCCTACAGCGACGAGCTCACCGGCCTGCCAATCGCCGCCTGCTGCTCGATCGCCTGCAGCACGCCATGGATCGCGAGAATCGTGAAGGCAGCTGGGCGCGTTGCTGTTCATCGATCTGGATCACTTCAAGACGGTCAACGACAGCCTGGGTCGTCTGGTTGGCGACGCCCTGCTGGTCGAGGTGACCACACGCCTGGCTCGTGCGCTTCGCCATCGACGACTTCGGTACCAGCTACTCGTCGCTCACCTACCTCAAACGTCTGCCGCTGGACCGGCTGAAGATCGACCGCAGCTTCGTCGCCGATCTCGACGGCGAAGCGAGTGGGCGCATGCTGGTGCAGACCATCCTGATGATCGCGCGCTACCTGGGCCTGGAGTGCGTGGCCGAAGGTATCGAACACGACAGCCAGCTGGCGCTGCTGCGTGAGCAGGATTGTGCCCTCGGGCAGGGTTATCTGTTCGGCAAACCGATGGTCGAGGCCGAGTTTCTCGCCTGGATGCAGTCGCGCCAGCGCTGAGGTGGC
>Ga0228674_1002429_pt1 | contig 10233 bp, 11 predicted proteins | sample 1D_rmetaG_FD_189054 | JGI IMG/M metagenome (GOLD analysis project Ga0228674, IMG submission 189054) | Seawater microbial communities from Monterey Bay, California, United States - 1D_r | ecosystem: Environmental > Aquatic > Marine > Coastal | place: USA: California | collected 2016-09-26
CAGTTGGTCGAATGGCAAGCAAGGTGGCGAAGGTTATTCGTGGAAAGCACAAACCGAATTTCACACCTCATGCTGACTGTGGAGATAATGTTATCATTATCAACGCGGAGAAAGTATCGTTCTCAGGCACTAAGCTGGTAAACAAATCTTACGTTCGTCACACTGGATACCCAGGAGGACAGCGTCAGACGTCTGCCGAGCAAATGCTGAGTAAGCACCCAGAGCGCTTAATTGAAAAAGCTGTTAAAGGGATGCTTCCTAAAAACAAGTTAGGACGTAAATTATTTACTAATCTAAAAGTGTACAAAGGTTCAGAGCACAATCAAGAAGCTCAAAAACCTGAAGTACTTAACTTAGATACATTCAAATAGTAGCATGGAAGTTATCAATACATTAGGAAGAAGAAAAACTGCCGTTGCCCGTGTCTATATGACATCTGGTAAAGGAAAAGTTACCGTTAATAAGAGAGATTACAAGGAGTTTTTTCCTGTACCTGTTCTTCAGTCAAAAATTGTACAACCATTCGAGTTGACAGAAACAGTGGGTCAGTACGACATCAATGTTAATGTTGCCGGTGGTGGTGTTAATGGTCAAGTTGAGGCGATTCGTTTAGGAATCTCTCGTGCCTTGGTTAAATTGAATGAAGAGAACAAACCTCTATTGAAAGAAGAAGGATTAATGACACGTGACCCTCGTATGGTTGAGCGTAAGAAGCCAGGTCAGCCGAAAGCACGTAAGAAATTCCAATTCTCGAAACGTTAGAATATTTAGTTTCAGTTGGTGCGATTCAAAAAAAGAGAATTACATCAACGGTTGTTTAGTATCTAAGTTCTTGAGTATTGTCAGTTTCGACTGATCCCTCTTGAATTGCTTACTAAAAGGAACGTAAACAATTAAAAAGAAAAACATGTCAAAAGCAAATTTTGAAACATTATTAGAAGCAGGTGTTCACTTCGGACACTTGAAAAGAAAATGGAATCCAGCAATGGCGCCGTATATCTTTGAAGAGAAAAAAGGTATCCACATCATTGACCTCAATAAGACAATTGCACATCTCGATCAAGCGAGTGCGGCCCTTAAGCAAATTGCTCAGTCTGGAAAAAAGATTCTTTTCGTTGCAACGAAGAAACAAGCTAAAGATTTACTCGCTGAAAGAGTAAAAGAAATCAACATGCCTTACGTTACTGAGCGTTGGACAGGCGGTATGCTTACCAACTTCCAAACTACACGTAAGTCTATCCGTAAAATGACTGCCATTGATAAAATGCAGACTGACGGAACATGGGAAACTTTAAACAAAAGAGAGCGTCTTTTCAAAACACGTCAACGTGAGAAATTAGACAAAAACTTTGGATCGATTGCAGATATGACTCGTCAGCCTGCAGCCATCTTCATCGTTGATATCTTGAAAGAGCATATCGCATTGAAAGAAGCACGTCGATTGAGTATCCCTGTATTTGCAATGGTTGATACGAACTCTAACCCTAGTATGGTTGATTTCCCAATTCCTGCAAATGATGATGCATCAAAATCTATTCAAGTTATCTTGGATGCGGTTTGTGGAGCAGTTAAAGAAGGTTTGTCTGAAAGAAAAGCAAGCAAAGAAGCTGCAAAGAAAGACGCTCCTAAGAAAGAAGAAGTTAAATCTGAGGAAGTAAAAGCTGAAGCTCCTGCAAAGGAAGAAGCTAAAGCAGAAGCTCCAAAGAAAGAAGCGAAGAAAAAAGCTGAGCCGAAAGCAAAGAAAGTAGAGGCTGAAACTAAGGAGGAAGCTCCTGCTGCTGAAGAAGTAAAGGTTGAGGCTACTGACGACGCAAAAGAAGCGAAGTAAGAATTATCATTTATAGTTAAACTCGTTCAGTCTGAATTATCCGACTGAGCACAAAATAAATTTCTATGGCAATCACAGCTGCAGATGTAAATAAATTGCGAAAGCAAACAGGTGCTGGAATGATGGACTGTAAAAAAGCACTCGTTGAGACTGACGGGGACTTTGAAGCAGCAGTTGACGTTCTACGTACGAAAGGACAAAAAGTAGCCGCTAAGCGTGGCGATAACGAAGTTAAAGAAGGACTTATCTATGCTCAGGCAACTGAGGATGGGAAATCTGGAGTTATCATGACGTTAAACTGCGAAACTGATTTCGTAGCGAAAAACTCTGAATTCCAAGAATTTGTTCAGTCGTTGATGAATGTTGCAATTGCAAACAAACCAACAAAAACTGAAGATCTTCTTAGCGCATCTTACAACGAGCGTTTAACAGTCGAAGAAAAAATCACTGAGCACGTTGGTGTTGTTGGTGAGAAACTTCAGCTTTCTAACTACGAATTGGTGAATGCTGATCGCGTAGTAGCATACAATCACCCAGGAAATCAAATTGCTGCATTAGTAGGTTTGAACAGCGGGTCTGATGCTGCTGTAGATGCAGGGAAACAAGTTGCAATGCAAATTGCTGCAATGAACCCACTAGCATTGAACAAAGACGGTATCGATTCGGAAACTATCGCTCGTGAAATCGAAGTAGGAAAAGAACAAGCAATCCAAGAAGGTAAACCAGCTGAAATGGCTGAGAAAATTGCTCAGGGTCGTTTGAACAAATTCTTCAAAGAGAACACATTGATGAGCCAAGCATTCGTTCGTGACAACAAATTAAGCATCGAGCAATTCTTGACTTCTGCTGAATCAGGATTGACGGTACTTGACTTTAAACGTCAGGCAATGTCTTAGGACTTCGCAATAAGATAAATGAAAGCCGATCCCTAAAATGGATCGGCTTTTTTATTGAACCAACTTTTGACGCTCAATCGAGATGCACACTTCGTTGTAAACCAATTCTCCAAAATCTCTAAGAATCAACGTCTCAACGTGACTCCCCTTAAAGTCAGCCAGTAAGACAGTTTCTTTATTCGGGTTCTTACCTGGATCAAACCAATCGACATATTGAATCTTATCATCAAATAGCCGAATCTCAATGGTATGGTATGGACTTTTTGTCTTGTCCCAATTCGTAAGGATATAATCTCCCATAATTCTTACGTTCAGGTAATTGGTTAGCCTATTCACTCGATAAATGAAGAATCGGTAGAAAATTCATACAGGAATAACCGATAATCTCAATTTACGAAAAGCATTTGATCATCAAACAAATTGACAAATTCCTTCATCAATTTAACTATATTTGCTCGATTTGAAAAATTTGAAAATGAAGTATAAACGCATACTATTAAAACTGAGCGGCGAATCACTAATGGGTGATCAATCCTTTGGAATTGACAACAGTCGATTAGCTATTTATTCTAAACAAATCAAAGAAATTCGAGAATCTGGCGTAGAAGTTGCTATAGTGATCGGAGGAGGGAACATCTTTAGAGGTGTTCAAGCTGAAGAAGGAGGCATGGATCGTACGCATGGAGACTACATGGGAATGCTAGCAACAATGATCAACTCAATGGCGTTACAAGCGTCTCTAGAAGCTCATGGTGTAAGTACTCGTTTACAATCTGCAATTGATATGAAAGAGATTGCTGAGCCTTACGTTAGAAGAAGAGCTGTTCGTCACCTTGAGAAAGGTCGTGTAGTAATCTTCGGAGCAGGTACAGGAAATCCATATTTCACAACTGATTCAGCAGCCTCACTTAGAGCTATAGAAATTGATGCAGAGGTAATTTTAAAAGGCACACGTGTTGATGGAGTTTATACTTCAGACCCCGAGAAAGATCCAAATGCAACTAAATATGATAATATTAGCTTTGATGACGTTTATGGAAACGGACTTAAAGTAATGGACATGACTGCCTTCACACTATGTAAGGAAAATGATCTTCCAATAATTGTATTCGATATGGATACTCCAGGAAACCTTAAAAAGGTGGTTGAAGGCCTACAAGTAGGGACAACAGTCCGAAATTAAATTAAAAGAAATTAAGATGATAGAAGAATTAAACATGATATACGATGATTTCAGGACAGCGAACGAGAAGTCACTCGATCGTCTGAAATCTGACTTACTTAAAATACGTGCGGGTAAAGCAACTCCATCAATACTCCAAGGTGTGATGGTAGATTACTACGGAATTAGTACGCCACTTCAGCAGGCGGCGAACGTAAATACACTAGATGCTCGTACACTTACCGTACAACCTTTCGAGAAAGCAATGCTTCAGGAAGTAATGAAGGGTATCGTAAATGCAAACCTAGGACTTGCGCCTCAAGACAATGGCGAGATGCTGATCATCTCTATTCCTTCTCTTACTGAGGAGCGTCGTATAGAATTGGTGAAGCAGGCTAAAGCTGAAGGTGAAAACTGTAAGGTGGCTATTAGAAACAATCGTAAGGAAGCATTGGACATGGTGAAAATGCTTAAAGATGATGGATTGTCTGAAGACATGATGAAAGATGCGGAGGGGGAAGTCCAAAACATTACTAACGCTAATTCTGCCATCGTTGAAACACTTATCGACGCTAAAGAGAAAGACGTAATGACGATATAAAATATCGAAAAAAGACTATGAAAAGTGAGTCACGAATCGTGGTCCACTTTTTTTTGCACTAAACTTTAGATTTAACGAACAACTATCTCTACCCGTCGATTGGCTTGTTCCTCATAAAAGAACTCAGGTTCCGGATAGACTGGGCGTGTATTGCCGTAGCCAACTGCTGTAAGGCGACTCTTAGCAATGCCATTTGACACTAAGTATTTCAACACGCGTTTGGCACGAGCTTCTGACACTTTCTGTCCTGCCATCGTATTCTTGCCGAGTGCATGAACATGTCCTTGAATTTCAATATGAACGTCAGCATTCAAGGCTAGAAAGTCTTTTAAACGTCTTAGTTTAGGTTCAGAACTTTTGACTATTTCGCTCGTTCCTGGAACAAACTCCAATTCCTCGATTTGTATTGTTTTACCAGCACTTACTTTCTCAAGAAGGACTACCAATTCTTGATCCTCAAAGGAGGATACATATTCTTCACGATCTGAGAAGAAATAACCTTCCACATCACATTTGATTGAAATATTTGCATTTCGCTCGACGTTGAACATGAATTCTGATCCCACATACAGCCCTACTAAATCTTTAGCTCCTTCAATTGATAAATTTGCAATTAATGATTGTTGGGTGTCACTATCCTTTACTACAATTCTAAAGGTTGGAGCAAAATCATCATAGCGGCGATCAACTACTTTTTCCTCAGCAAGGGTAGTCACCTTTTCTTTATAGTCCCAGTGAAGAATCACCTTCTCTGTTGACTCTTCATTTGTCACTAATAACAATTGGATTTTTCGACCTTTTCTCATTGGCAGGCTGTATAATACACCTCCGCCAATCTCAAAGTTCAATCCAACAGTCTTTTCTTCCTTCTTTGTATGAATACGTTTAATCTTTGATTCACCTGACTCAATTTCACCACAAATATCACCCCCCAATTCTTCAAAAACAACCATTTGCAGATACCCCTTACCTACAGAAGCAGAGAACGTTAAGTCACCATCCGAAGGAGCAATGTAAGAAAGCCACATTGCATTTTTTGAATCGATTTTCGTTAAGGACGGATAAGATTCGATCAGCACACCTGTACCCTTTACCCCAGTAAACTGAGGTATAAAGTCTCCATTTTCAAAAATATTTATCGCACCATCGCACTGTGTCATTGAGACACCGGACTTGCCAGGGCTTTGAGAAAATGTATAGTTTGCACTAACAATTAGGAGAAGGAGAATTACTATTTTTGTCATTAGTCACACGAAATTAGTGAAAGATTTTACAAATTCATTGGTTTAATGTGTTAAGTCTTTAACTGTTGGAGAGAGTGAATACATTTTATACAAAAATAGGACCAGAAAAGCTTCGAGAACTCGTAGATCGCTTCTACGACATCCTCTTTGAATCAAAAATTGAACACCTGTTTACAACTGATCGAGACCTTGTCAGAGATAAGCAATATATGTTCCTTACTCAGTTTTTAGGGGGACCTCAACTCTACAGTCAATCGTACGGACATCCAAAAATGAAAATGCGTCACTTGCCCCATACTATTGACGCTGAAGCAAAAGATGAATGGCTTCGCTGCATGAGAGTTGCAATTGACGAAATGAATTTTGAAGGCGGCTTGGGAGATGCTTTGTATGAATGCTTCCCTAGAGTTGCAAACCACATGCAAAACAAAGGTTAATCCATTTTGATAGCAATATTACCCAGGCTATGTACTCGAATGTGTAATTGATCAGTTTCAGGTTGAATATGTTTGATGAACACTTTCTTCACCTTTCCTGACATATACACGTCTTTATCTAATTCCATATTTAGACTTTTATCTAGCTCTGTTCGAAGAGTATCAAGATATGGCTCCAAATCCATAGAAGAATACTCGCGAAGCGTACTTGTAATCTTTTTATCAAACAACCACTTGGCTCCATTCAGTAATGCACTCTTAGTTTCTAGGTCATAGGTAAGATCGGGAAACGATATATGCTGACTATCTGCTACAAAAACCGGCGTACCTGTCAAATACAATATCCCACTCTTCGTCCCAGAGAACACCACCCTTAAATGAAGTTGATGATTACTCGCTCCGAAAACGGAAACGGTATCAAAAATGACCTTCTTCCCCTTAAGATCTAATTCCATTCCTCCAAGGCCTGAAGTCAACATCGACGTTAGCGAATCGTAATTTGTAAATATATCCATTGTCACATCGAAGCCGTCTCTTTCCTTGTAAGGTTTAAGGTATGGGAGCTTCTTTGGTTTCTTCCCTGATGGCTTGGATAAAATGACTGGTTTAGCATGCAAAATTGCATTGAAATATGCTGTATCCCCCAGGTATTTAATCTTACCCATGGAGATTTGCTGAGGATTTAATTCCAAAAAGCCATATCCATCTATGTCCCTTGATTCTGATAGAATATCCCATGTTTCTTGTATTTCTGGTCTCAAACTAATTGCTGAAATCTCTTTATCAATGTCCTTCTCAACATCTTTCAAAGCTATCCTCAACTCATCCTCTAACCTAGATGTCGCATCATAATTAAAGACAGATATTTTGCAGGGCGATTTCGCTTTAACTGTTTTCAATTTTGTAGTAGACTTTAACTTATAATTCTTTGTTACACCTATTTCTGTCGTATAACCCAAATGCACCTTTCGCATCGGCTCATCTACACCACACGAAACGTGTACGCGAGTCGTGAGACAATAAGGCTCTGACGCTAAAAAATCTGAACAAGAAGGACAATAGTTGATTTTAAGCGAATACTTTCCATCCACATCAAAGTTCAACTTAGTACCTGTCCCTTTAAATTTAATTGGACTCCGTTTGAAAAGATAGCTAAAACTGACTCCTTCACATTGTTGCTCGTTTCCTCTGAATACTTTATCCAATTCATCATTGGTTGCATCAAAGTAGGGTTTAAGATTTATTTTTATCGGGACTTTAATAATTGAAGTCTCCGCTTCAGGCATCTCAAAATCCTCATCGACGATCACTTGAGGAGGTACAGGTTTTATTGAACCGCAGCTAGCTAAGAGCACTAGAAAAATTGAAAGAAGTATTATCGACTTCATAGTTATTGTCTTTTTAAAGAAACGGATTGATGCAATGTTGGCTTATAGCTATTCACTTCGAAGGAATTTCCTTCATCATCTTCTTCTGATTTTGATTCCATGGAAGGCTTCAAAGAGACGACAATTAAATCAAAAAATAAATCCTCACCGTGTTTGTAGATGGTTGCCGTATAGATACTCCCCTGTACTTCAAATGAACTATAAAAACAGTTATCCATTAATGTCATTTCGATTAAAATCCCGTCGAGCTCGTCGAGAATAAAATCGGAAGCTGTTTCACCTCTTTTACGAATGACATAGTCCTTGACAATTTCACCAAATTTATCACTATGATAGGTCATCTTATAAGTCCATGCTGAGTCTTTAGCTACCTCGTGAATTTCAAAATCTACGTCTACCGTATCACCTTGCTTCTCTGCAAAACCTATGTGCATTTCACCCGAGTAGTCTCCTACCCATCCATCTGGAAAATTTTGTGCATTCACTCCTGCGCTCAACAGGAGAACGAATAGAAATAGAAACTTCTTCATGATTTAAAAATAGCCAGATTCATTTAGTAGGACAGATTTCTTACTCTTTCAATAGTCTACCTTCCAAAGAAACAAACCATGAGCCGGAACAGAAACAGCCGCAGCCTGACGATCCATCTCTCCAAGTATTGACTTGAATTCTTCAGGTTTGATTTTACCCAGCCCAACCTCGAGTAGCGTACCTACAGCTGCTCTGACCATGTTTCGTAAAAAGCGATCAGCAGTGATCTCAAAGTAGGCCTCGTGTGTTGATTGTTTCACCCATTGAACAGAAGCGACGGTACAAATGTTTGTTTTGACATCAGTGTGTAACTTCGAAAGAGAAGTGAAATCTTGCTTTCCGAGAAGAAACTTGGCAGCCTCATTCATTTCATTAAAATCGAGCTTATTAGGAAAATACCAACTCTGATCATATATGAAAGCGTCCTTTTCCTGGTGAATAAAATAACGATAGGTCCGAGCGGTTGCACTAAATCTTGCATGCATGTCATCATCGACCATTATCGCGGATTCAATACTAATTGTTTCCGGGAGCATTCTATTCAATGTGAAAATAAATTTGTTCGTCTCTATAGCCTCTCCCAGATCTAAATGAAGAACATAGTGCTTCGCATGAACACCAGTATCTGTCCTACCGCATCCGATTACTTTGATTCGATTATTCGAATGAAGCTTACTCAAACAATCTTCAATTACTTCTTGAATTGTAATTGCGTTTGGTTGAATTTGCCATCCATGATAATCTCTGCCATTGTATGAAAGATCAATAAAATATCGTTGCATAAAACAAAGATATACATTTACACCAGAGAAAAAGGAAGCAAACTGGAAGATGAAAATTGGAGCGTCTCTATTAAATATATTTGACTAAAAAACTATTTAAGTAGAACAGATCGAATCGATTTCACAGAATACGAACTAGATAATGAACAACGAGAGATCATTACTGTTGATAGATTTTATTTGCGACTAACTCCTAATACGCTTATTCCATTTCAATTCACATAAAAAAAGGAGCAGCCCTCCCAAGCTGCTCCCTAAACAGTCTACTACGACTGTTATTGCTAAATAAAATTTAATCTCGAATAAACTTCTTCAACCCTACTTTGTTACCGAAATTGTCTATAACCTGAATGAGGTAAACCCCTTTAGGAAAAGCAGAGACATCTATTTTGGAAGATGAAGTAAGAATTGGTAACAATTCCATTTCACGTCCCATTAAATCAGTTACTCGTATAGATCCCGAGATGTTACCATTAAAACTAACATTCACAACGCTCTTAGAAGGGTTTGGATAAACCATAAAATCTAAAATCTCACTCTCAAATATACCAGCTGTTGTGCTATCTGCAGATATATATATCGAATCACAATAGGTACTTGTGCAAGATGTGATAGAATCCCAAATTGTCAAACAAACAAAGTACTCACCTGTGCTCGAATAGTAGTTCGTTGGATTTTCATCGTAAGATGTTGAGCCATCACCAAAGTCCCAGCTATAAAAGAGTGATGATCCAGCCGAAGTATTAGTAAATGATGCGAATCCAGTCCCTGAATTAACTGTGAATTGGGCATTACAAGATGTTCCACCAGTGCTATCTGCTGCAATAGATACAGTATCACAATGCGTACTAGTACATGATGAAATTGAATCCCATATCGTTAGACAAACGAGGTAGTCGCCACTTACTGTGTAAGAGTTACTCGGGTTTTCATCATTCGACGTTGAACCATCACCAAAATCCCAGCTATAGAATAAAAATGACCCAGCGGATGAATTTGTGAAGTAAGCATTACTACCTGAAGTTGAAAACGAAAAGTCTGCATTACAAGATGATCCTCCCGAACTATCTACTACCGTTACGTTATAACATGCGGTATCAGAGCAAAAATTGATAGAGTCGTTGTATATGGCGGTTAAACAAACCAAATAGGTTCCACCTGTCGAATAGGTATGATTTGGATCCATAGAGCTCGAGACATTGCCGTCACCAAAATCCCAATAATACTGGAATGTACCAGATGATGTATTTGTGAAATATGCAGAATTACCCATTGTAGAGCTAGTAAAATCAGCGTTGCAATTTACTTGTGAAAATCCCAAACTGGAAAAAAGAAATGCAATTGAGAAAAGAATTGTGTTTTTC
>Ga0228674_1002430_pt1 | contig 10232 bp, 9 predicted proteins | sample 1D_rmetaG_FD_189054 | JGI IMG/M metagenome (GOLD analysis project Ga0228674, IMG submission 189054) | Seawater microbial communities from Monterey Bay, California, United States - 1D_r | ecosystem: Environmental > Aquatic > Marine > Coastal | place: USA: California | collected 2016-09-26
GTCATTCTCCTTCCAGTTCTCGTTTCAGGTCATGCAGCAGGTTCAGGCGCTGCTGCTCGAATTTGCGGACCCAGCGCTCGTACACCTCATGCAGCGGCACCGGGTTGATGAAGTGCAGCTTCTCGCGGCCTCGCCGCACGGTGCTGATGAGGTTGGCGTCTTCCAGCAGGCCCAGGTGCTGGGTGACCGATTGCCGGGCCATGTCCAGGTGTTCGCAGAGCTGGCCCAGGGTCTGGCCGTTGTCTTCGCAGAGCAGGTCCAGCAGCGTCCTGCGCGTGGGGTCGGCCAGTGCCTTGAATACCTTGTCTGCATTCATGCGGGGCGTCTTCAATTCCAGTTGTCGATCCTGAGGTCGTGCGGGTTGGGGTGGCCTTTGCCGGCTTCCAGCAGGGCCTTGAGGCTGAGCAGGAACACCGCCCACTTGGTGCTGCAGTGGGAGGTGAATTCGACGCGTTCCTTCCAGCCTTCGTGGGTGAACAGGACGATGCAGTAGTCGCCTTCCTGTTTCAGCGTGAAGCGTGCGTGGGTGCCGATCCATTCGGCGGGGCCGGCGAGGAATTCCCAAAGCACCAGCTGACCGGGAATGAGCTGTTCCAGCTTCATTTCCATGGCGCCGATTTCCTGGCCGTTGTTGGTGAAGCGCACCTTGACCGTGCCGCCGACGTCGCGGTCGCCGTGGGTGTCTTCGGCCCACCAGGCGGCGACACCTTCGGGGGTGGCCAGGGCTTGGTACACCTGGCTTGCGGGGGCCTTGATGCCGACCCTGTGTGCGATATCCACCATGGCAGGTTCCTCGCGATGGGCGGGTAGGTGCCGTCCTTGGGGTGGACTATAGGCAGGCAAATGCCTGCATGTCAACCGCGGTTGCAGACAGGGTTTGCCAGGCATGGCCTGGCACTGCTGCGGCATTTGGTCGCAAGCGCTCGCAACTATTCCTAAGCGGTGCTGACGCATGGGGCGTTTACAGTGGGGTTACCCCCTCCAGGAAGGAGCAGTGCATGTACTACAGCAGTGGCAACTACGAAGCCTTCGCGCGCCCGCGCAAGCCGGCGGGTGTTGATGGCAAGCGCGCGTGGTTCGTCGGTTCGGGGCTGGCGTCGCTGGCCGGTGCGGCGTTCCTGATACGCGACGGACGCATGGCCGGTGAGCGCATCACCATTCTTGAGCAGCAGCAGATTGCCGGCGGCGCGCTGGACGGCCTGAAGGTGCCGGAGAAGGGTTTCGTGATCCGCGGCGGCCGCGAGATGGAAGACCACTTCGAGTGCCTGTGGGACCTGTTCCGCTCGATTCCGTCGCTGGAGATCGACGATGCCAGCGTGCTGGACGAGTTCTACTGGTTGAACAAGGATGACCCGAACTATTCGCTGCAGCGGGCCACGATCAATCGAGGCGAGGATGCACATACCGATGGCCTGTTCACCCTGAGTGAGCAGGCGCAGAAGGACGTCATCGCGCTGTTCCTGGCCACCCGGCAGGAGATGGAGAACAAGCGCATCGACGAGGTGCTGGGCCGCGATTTCCTGGACAGCAACTTCTGGCTGTACTGGCGCACCATGTTTGCGTTCGAGGAGTGGCACTCGGCGCTGGAGATGAAGCTGTACCTGCATCGTTTCATCCACCACATCGGCGGCCTGCCGGATTTCTCGGCGCTGAAGTTCACCAAGTACAACCAGTACGAATCGCTGGTGCTGCCGCTGGTGAAGTGGCTGCAGGAGCGTGGCGTGGTGTTCCAGTACGGCACCGAAGTGACCGACGTCGATTTCGATCTGCAGGCCGGCCGCAAGCAGGCCACGCGCATCCATTGGACCCGCGACGGTGTAGCCGGTGGTGTCGATCTGGGCGCGGATGACCTGGTGTTCATGACCATTGGTTCGCTGACCGAGAATTCGGACAACGGCGATCACCACACGGCGGCGCGCTTGAATGAAGGCCCGGCACCGGCGTGGGACCTGTGGCGGCGCATCGCCGCGAAGGATGCGGCGTTCGGGCGCCCGGATGTGTTCGGTGCGCATATTCCCGAGACCAAGTGGGAATCGGCAACGGTGACCACGCTGGATGCGCGCATTCCCGCCTACATCCAGAAGATCGCCAAGCGCGACCCGTTCAGTGGCAGGGTGGTGACTGGCGGCATCGTGAGCGTGCGCGACTCGCGCTGGTTGATGAGCTGGACGGTGAACCGGCAGCCGCACTTCAAGAACCAGCCCAAGGACCAGATCGTGGTGTGGGTGTATTCGCTGTTCGTGGATACGCCCGGTGACTACGTGAAGAAGCCGATGCAGGACTGCACCGGCGAGGAGATCACCCGCGAGTGGCTGTACCACCTGGGCGTGCCGCTGGACGAGATCGACGAACTTGCTGCGACCGGTGCGAAGACGGTGCCGGTGATGATGCCGTACGTCACCGCGTTCTTCATGCCACGCCAGGCCGGTGACCGTCCGGACGTGGTGCCGGAGGGGGCAGTGAACTTCGCCTTCATCGGTCAGTTCGCCGAGTCGAGGCAGCGCGACTGCATCTTCACCACCGAGTATTCGGTGCGCACGCCGATGGAAGCGGTGTACACGCTGCTGGGCATCGAGCGCGGCGTGCCGGAGGTGTTCAATTCCACCTATGACGTGCGTTCGCTGCTGGCCGCAACCGGCCGCCTGCGCGATGGCAAGGAGCTGGACATTCCCGGGCCGGCCTTCCTGCGCAACCTGCTGATGAACAAGCTGGACAAGACGCAGATTGGTGGCCTGCTGCGCGAGTTCAAGCTGGTGCAGGAGGACTGAGCCGGCGGGAGGGAGGCAGCCGGTGAGCGCATCGGCTGCCTCCGCACCTCACGCGATGCCGTCGGTGGAGCGGCTCAGCTGTTCCCAGGCATCGAGGGTGCTGGCCATCGATGCCAGCTTCGCGCGCACCAGCTGCAACGCGTCGCTGCCCAGCAGCAGGTGGCTGGGCGGCGCGTCGCTGTTGATGATCTGCAGCATGGCCTGCGCGGCCTTCACCGGGTCGCCCAGCTGATGGCCACTCTTCGCCTCGCGCGCGCTGCGGATGGGATCGAACAGTGCGTCGTAGTCTTCAATGCTGCGCGGTGCCCGTGCCATCGAGCGCCCGGCCCAATCGGTGCGGAAGGAGCCCGGTGCAACGGCGGTGACGTGGATGCCGAACGCTGCCACTTCCTTGCCCAGCACTTCGCTGATGCCTTCCAGCGCGAACTTGCTGCCGCAATACCAGGCGATGCCGGGCAGGGTGATGAAGCCGCCCATGGAGGTGATGTTGAGGATGTGGCCACGGCGGCGCGCGCGCATATGCGGCAGCACCGCCTTGATCAACGCGGCCGGGCCGAACACGTTCACTTCGAACTGATGGCGCAGCTCGGCCAGCGTGGATTCTTCGAGGATGCCTTCGTGGCCATAACCGGCATTGTTGACCAGCACGTCGATGGCGCCGACGTATGCTTCGATGTTGGCCACAAGGCTATCGATGGCTTCGGCATTGGTCACGTCCAGCAGGCGGCCGAAGGCGCGGCCGGGAGCCAGCGCTTCGAATGCCACGCGCGCTTCGTCGTTGCGCACGGTACCGACCACGCGGTGACCGGCCTGCAGGGCCTGCTGGGCCAGGGCGCGGCCGAAACCACTGCTGACGCCGGTGATGAGGATGAGGCGGGAGGAGGTCATGGCGATCAGGCTCGTTGGGGGAGGGCTTGCACGTTAGTGCTTGAACCTGCGGCTACCCAGGCCTAGGATTCGTCCATTCTTGCCTATTCCTCTGGAGTACTCGTGCCTGTCGTCGATTCCCAGCAAGGGCAGATGCAGGCACGCATGGTCGGCCTGCTGCAGACCCTGGCGGTGGAAGAGGGCTATACGCTCACGCCGCTGCCCGGGGTCCGCCTGCTGCGCTCGAACCGGCCGCTGGCGCGCACGCCGGTGCTGTATGACCCGGGCATCGTGATCGTCTGCCAGGGCGTGAAGCGCGGCTATCTGGGCGGGCAGGTGTACCAGTACGACGCGCAGCACTACCTGGCGGTGTCGGTGCCGGTGCCGTTCACGATGGAAACCGAGGCTTCGGAACAGGCGCCGCTGCTGGCGATCTATCTGCACCTGGACCTGCAGCTGGCGGCGAACCTGCTGATCGAACTGGGCGAGCAGGCCGGTGCAGGGCACGTACCTGCGCAGAGCATGATGTCCAGCCCGATGCAGGCGCCGATGCAGGCCACGGTGCTGCGCCTGCTGGAAGCGTTGGCCGATCCGCTGGAGGCCTCGGTGCTCGGGCCGGCGCTGGTGCGTGAGCTGTACTTCCGTGTGCTGACCGGCGCACAGGGCGCTGCAATGCGCGAGGCGTTGGCCATGCGCGGGCGCTTCGGCAGCATCGGCAAGGCGCTGCGCACCATTCATGCGGCGTATGCCACGGCGCTGGATGTGGGCCAGCTGGCGGCCGAGGCGGGCATGAGCGTGGCGACCTTCCATGACCACTTCCGCGCGGTTACCGGTACGTCGCCGATGCAGTACGTAAAGTCGACCCGGCTGCATCAGGCCCGTTTGCTGATGCTTCGGCAGCGCATGACGGCCGAGGCCGCGTCGCTGGCGGTGGGCTACGCCAGCCCGTCGCAGTTCAACCGCGAGTTCAAGCGCCTGTTCGCGCTGCCGCCGGCAGCCGAAGTGGCACGCATGCGCCGCAGTTTTGCCGTGCCGCCGGGGCCGGCAGAGGCGTTGTATGTGTCTTCGCATTGAGGGGCTCGGAACAGGACCGGCCTGGTTTCCTGGGATGCCGGCCGGCGGCCGGCACTACCGGTAGGGTATTGACTGCCGGTCTACCTACTAGTAGGTTTATCCCTATGAAAGAGTCGCTCTCGCCCAAGGCCCTGGAGATCCTGGCCCACGCCCGTTCGCTGCTGGAGGCCGGCGGCTACAACGGTTTCAGCTATGCCGACGTGTCGGCGCGGGTCAACATCAGCAAGGCCAGCATCCACCACCATTTCCCCAGCAAGGCGGACCTGGTGCGCACGGTGGTCGAGCTGTACCGGGCCGAAGCCCGTGAGGGCCTGGCGCTGCTGGACCGGCAGCTGGATGACCCGCTGCAGGAGCTCAATGCCTATGTGGACTACTGGTCGGCCTGCATCGCCGGCGGCACGTCCTCGTTCTGCATCTGCGCGATGCTGGCGGCCGAGTCGCCGATGATTCCTGCGGAGATTGCCGAGGAAGTGCGCGGCCATTTCGAGGACCTGAGCGGCTGGCTGGCGCTGACCCTGCAGAAGGGCGCGGCAACGGGGCAGCTGCACCTGCAGGGCTCCGCGGCCGATGAGGCCAAGGCATTCATGTCGGCGGTGCATGGCGCGATGCTGGCCGCGCGCGGTTTCGGTGATGCCGGCACGTTTGCCACGCTGGCGCGGCTGGCCATTGCGCGGGTGAGCACCGCCCGCTGAACCCGATTGTTGAGGCCTGCGAGGTTCGCAGGCCTTTGTTTTGATCTCTAGACCTACCTACTAGTAGGTTTATTCAACTCAGAGGAGTTCCCCATGACGCACGCGCTCTCCACCCTCGGGCTGATCCACACCGCCGTGAGCCTGGTTCCGGTGCTTGCCGGTCTGTACGGCTTCATCCGACACCGCGCCATCGACCCGGCCACGCGCTCGGGCAAGGCCTATCTGGTGGGCCTGGTGCTGTCGGTGGCGACCTCGTTCACCGTGTCCAGCACCGGCGGGCTGAATCCGGGCCACGCCTTCGGCGTGATCGTGCTGCTGGCCGCGTTCGGCGGTGTGCTGGCCGGGCGGCTGCAGTTCCTCGGCCGCGCGCGGCCGTACCTGTCGACCTTCGGGCTGTCTTTCAGCTTCCTGCTGTCGCTGGTGCCGGGCGTGAACGAAACGCTGACCCGGGTACCGCTGTCGCACCCGATCGCCGCCGCACCGCTGGCGCCGGTGATCCTGCAGACGCTGCTGGGGTGTGCCGTGGTGTTCGTGCTGGGGTTTGCCGCGCAATGCGTTCGGATCTGGCGGCAACGGGCGCGTGTTGCGATGTCTTGACGCTTTCGGGTGGGTGGATCGCGTAGATTGATGAGGCCAGTCTCACTTCCTGCAGCGGCTTGAATGCCGCTGGGGCGCTGCGACCCCCGCCCCCCGTCAGGATCTGAAGTGCAACCGAGTCGATCTGTTTTCCCCCGTGCGACGGGGGCTGCTGCCGAGCGCGTCCGTAACCATGACTGGTCGGCGACTGCGCTCGGCCCATCGGACCGCTGGCCGGCGTCGCTGCGGTGCGCGGTTGAACTGATGCTCAACTCGCCCGAGAGCATGTACCTGGTCTGGGGCCCGGAGCTGGTGTTCCTGTTCAATGATGCCTATGCGCCGATCCTGGGGCCGCGCCTGCCGCAGGCGATGGGTGCACCGCTTCGCAGCCTGTGGGCGGATGCCTGGCCTGCCGTGCGCGAGCCGATCGAGCGCGCGTTCGCCGGGCAGGGGTCGCGTTTCGAGAACGTGCCGGTGGCGATGAACCGCTACGGGCAACCGGAAGACACATGGTGGACGTTCTCGTTCTCGGCCCTGCACGGCGACGACGAGCAGGTGGCGGGTGCCTTCTGCGTGACCAAGGAAGTGACCGGCATGATCGTGGCCCAGCAGAAGCTGGCCCGCGAGAATGAGCGGTTGATCGCGCTGTTCGAGAAGTCGCCGATGTTCATGGCCTTCCTGACCGGCCCCGAGCACCGCATTGCGCTGGTCAACCCGGGCTATGAGCAACTGATCGGCCACCGCCAAGTGCTCGGCCGGCCGTTGGTCGAAGCCCTGCCCGAAGCGGTGGACCAGGGCTACGTGGATCTGCTGGATGAGGTGTACCGCACCGGCGAGCCGTATATCGGGCGCAAGGTGGCCTACGACAGCGGGGTGCCGCAGCCCGGGTTTGGCCCACGGCACATCGTCGATGTGGTGTTCCAGCCGTGCAAGGACGAAGCCGGGCAGGTCAACGGCATCTTCGTGCAGGGCCTGGATCTGACGCCGCAGGTTGCGCTGGAACAGCATCTTTCGCTGACCGAGGCACGCCACCGGCAGATCATGGACAGCGCCCGCGACTACGCCATGATCGCCACCGACATGGACGGTCTGATCACGCTGTGGAACCGCGGCGCGGAAGAGACGCTGGGCTGGCACGAAAGCGAGGTGTTGGGCCAGCACGCCGGGCTGCTGTATCTGCAGGACGATCTGCAGGCGAACCGTTTCCAGCAGAACATGCAGCATGCGCGGTTGCACGGCGGGCTGAGTGGCGAACGCTGGCTGCGCCGCCGCGATGGCGGGCGTTTCTGGGCACAGGGCTCGATGACGCTGCTGCGCGGTGGGGAAGGCGAGGCGGTGGGATTCGTGGTGGTGTTCCGCGATCGCACCTCCGAACGCACTGCCGCCGATGCATTGGCACAGAGCGAGCGGCGCCTGGCGGCGCTGGTCTCGGCGGCAACCCAGTCGCTGTATTCCATCTCTGCCGATTGGCAGCAGATGAGCCTGATCTACCGGCAAGGCGATGCGGCAGAGCTGCGCGATGCGCAAGGTTCCTGGCGAGAGCAGCTGATTCACCCGGGCGACCGCCTGGCCGTGGATGCGGCCATCGACGAGGCGCTGCAGGCCACGTCCGCACTGGAAGTGGAACACCGCACGCTGCTGCCGGACGCCTCGGTGCGCTGGGTGCAGCTACGCGCGGTGCCCCTGCTGGATGACCATGGGCGGGTGAAGGAGTGGTTCGGCGCGGCCTCGGACATCACCGACCGGCGCATTGCCCAGCAGCGCCTGCAGCAGTTGACGTTGACGCTGGAAGAACGGGTGCAGTCCAGGACGGCCGAACTGATGGCGATGGAAGAGCGGCTTCGGCAGGGCCAGAAGATGGAGTCGCTGGGGCAGCTGACCGGCGGCATCGCGCACGACTTCAACAACATGCTGACCGCGGTATCGATGGGGTTGGAACTGCTGGAAATGCGCGTGGAGCAGGGCCGTGTGGATGGGCTTGAGCGCTATCTGGAGATGGCGCGCTCCGGTGCCGACCGTGCCGCTGCGCTGACCCAGCGCCTGCTGGCGTTTTCCCGGCGGCAGACGCTGGCGCCGTCATCGGTGCGCGTTGCCGCATTGGTGAGCGGCATGCTGGATATCCTGAACCGTTCCATCGGCCCTTCGATCAACATCGAAACCCGTTTCGAGGATTTCGAGGACGCGGTACGGGTCGATGCACCGCAGCTGGAAAACGCGTTGCTGAACCTGTGCATCAACGCGCGTGATGCCATGCCGGGCGGCGGCACGATCATCATTTCCAGCAGCACCGAAGCGCTGGCAGGAACGCGCAGCGAACGGTTGGGACTGCCGGCCGGTGACTACGTGCGCCTGTCCGTGCGCGATACCGGTACGGGCATGGATGCCAGCGTGCTGGAAAAAGTCTTCGAGCCGTTCTTCACCACCAAGCCGATCGGGCAGGGAACCGGGCTGGGCCTGTCGATGATCTACGGTTTCACCCGCCAGTCCGGCGGCCAGGTGGACGTGGAATCGGCACCGGGGGCGGGCACGACCATGCATCTGTACCTGCCGAAATCCGATCCGGCGCAGGCGGTCGATGTCGCCCTGCCGACTGCCATGCCACTGAAACCGGCCTCGGCCAGCCGATCGGTGCTGCTGGTGGAAGACGAGGATGCAGTTCGTGGGCTGGTGCGCGATGTGCTTTCCGGACTGGGCCACGCGGTAACCGAGGCGGCCAATGGCAGTGAGGCGCTGGCGTTGTTGGACAGTGGGCAGCACTTTGATCTGCTGGTGACGGATGTGGGCCTGACCGGCACGTTGAATGGCCGGCAGGTTGCCGATGCCGGACGACAGCGACGCCGCGACCTGCCCGTGCTGTTCATCACCGGCTATGCCGCGAGTGCTGCGGTGGGCGGCGAGCATCTGGAGCCGGGCATGGAGATCCTGACCAAACCGTTCAAGGCCGTGGAGCTGGAACGACGGGTCGATCAGCTGTTGTCCCGGTCGGCCACGGAATGGAATGTTGCCGCGCAGGATCTGCCCGCCGCGTAACGGGGTCAGCAGCCCACCAGGCGATCCGCAGCGATGCCGCTGCGATGCTGGCTGCGGTACTCGGTGGGGCTGGCATCGACCTGGCTGCGGAAGTGGCGCCGGAAGGATTCCTGCGAACCGAACCCGGCGTGCTCGGCGATCCACTGCAATGGCCGGTCGGTGGTCTCCAGCAGCTCGCGGGCGAAGGCCACGCGCTCGCGGATCAACCAGTCGATGGGTGACAGGCCGGTGGCGTCCAGGAACTGGCGTTGCAGCGTGCGCTGGCTGAGCGCGGCCTGCTCGGCGAGGCTGCCGAGCGAGTGCGGCTCGCGCAGGTTGCGGCGCATCCATTCCATCAGCTTCGCCAGGCGGCTGGGCTCGCCATTGGGAATGGCGCGGCTGACGCGCTGGCTACGCCCGGCATCGCGCCACGGCGCCAGCACCAGCCGTTCGGCCACCAGGTTGGCCACGCGCGCGCCGTAATCCTTGCGCACCATGTGCAGCATCATGTCCATGCCGGTGGCCGAGCCGGCCGACGTAATGATGCTGCCGGCATCCACGTACAGCACATCCTCGCGCACGTCGATGCGGGGGAAGTCGCGTGCAAGCGCTTCGGTGAGGCGCCAGTGGGTGGTGGCCTGGCGGCCATCGAGCAGCCCGGCCCAGGCCAGCACGAACGCACCGGAGCAGATCGAGGCGATGCGCGCGCCGCGTGCGTGGGCGCGGATCAGCGCATCGAGCAGTGCCTGTGGCGGGCGCTCGCTGGGTTCGCGCCAGCCGGGAATGACGATGATGTCGGCGTCATCGACGCTGTCGAGATCGTAGGGCAGCTGCACCTGGGAGTTGCCGAGCATGCGCAGTGCGCCGGGTTCGCCCGCGCACAGTTGGGTGCGGTACCAGGCCACGCCCAGTTCCGGCCGTACCGGTGCGAGCAGGCCGACCGCGCAGCCGAACTCGAACAGCCCCTGGCCGTGGCAGGCGACGATGGCGACCAGTGGCGCGTTGGGATCGGCGGGCAGGGTGGGCATGGCTTGATGCTACGGGTGCAGATGCGTGGCGATGCGTGGTGTGCGGGCATGAGGTGATGCCTGTGGGGCATGTAGCGCTGAAGACCGCGTTGCCGCCTAACGTCATGACCAGCGGTCATGTGGGTGGCCGGATGTTACGGCTGGGTGACGCGATCACGCCTGTCGTGGCGGGTGAACACGCTCTTGAATGGAAGTGTGTTTCCGGCCCACCCCACGAG
>Ga0228674_1002435_pt1 | contig 10225 bp, 9 predicted proteins | sample 1D_rmetaG_FD_189054 | JGI IMG/M metagenome (GOLD analysis project Ga0228674, IMG submission 189054) | Seawater microbial communities from Monterey Bay, California, United States - 1D_r | ecosystem: Environmental > Aquatic > Marine > Coastal | place: USA: California | collected 2016-09-26
GTTTGGGATCGCGTTGATCTCTACGCCGGGTGTCGTTGATTGGGCTGCTGCATGGCCCTATGCAAAGTTTGCAGCAATCATCGGGATGACATGGTTTCACATGTGGTGCGGAGCGCGACGTAAGGATTTAATGGTAGAGGGGGTTCAACGTTCTGGCCGCCACTATCGATTGATGAATGAAGTTCCGACAGTTCTGCTGATCGTAATCGTCATTTCTGTGATCGCTCGCCCGTTCTGATTGACTTTTCGGTGTCTAGACAATAATCGGCACCTGCGGAGGATCGTCCTGATCCAAGAACCGCTTCCCATTTCTACTATCAACCTCAGCCTTTTCAGGCTGTTGGAGCGCGTATGTCCAAAGAAAAACTGAACCTTTCCGATCTCAAAGCAAATTCACCCAAAGATTTGCTGAAGATGGCTGAAGAGCTTGAGATTGAAAACGCCTCCACGATGCGCAAGGGCGAGATGATGTTCTCGATCCTAAAGGAGCGTGCCGAAGATGGGTGGGAAATCTCTGGCGTAGGTGTTCTTGAGGTTCTGCAAGACGGCTTCGGGTTTCTTCGGTCACCCGAGGCAAACTACCTGTCGGGACCGGACGATATCTACGTTTCTCCTGATATGATCCGTCAGTATTCGCTGCGGACTGGCGACACTGTTGAGGGGGTTATTCAGGCCCCTGACGAGAATGAGCGTTACTTTGCGTTAACGTCTGTTGCGATCATTAACTTTGAGGACCCAGAGAAGGCGCGTCATAAGATCAGCTTTGACAACCTGACGCCGCTCTATCCTGATGATCGACTGAACATGGAGATCGAAGATCCAACGATTAAGGATCGTTCTGCGCGTATCATCGATCTTGTTGCTCCTATCGGTAAAGGCCAGCGGTCTTTGATCGTGGCACCGCCGCGTACTGGTAAAACTGTTCTTTTACAAAATATTGCGAAGTCAATCGAGACAAACCATCCAGAATGCTACCTTATGGTTTTGCTGATTGATGAACGTCCCGAAGAGGTGACGGACATGCAGCGTTCTGTGAAGGGAGAGGTCATTTCTTCGACGTTTGATGAACCTGCAACACGCCACGTTGCTGTATCGGAAATGGTCATTGAGAAAGCTAAACGTTTGGTTGAGCACAAGCGTGACGTTGTCATTCTGCTCGACTCGATCACGCGTCTAGGCCGCGCGTTTAACACCGTAGTTCCGTCGTCCGGTAAGGTTCTGACTGGTGGTGTAGATGCTAACGCGCTTCAGCGCCCTAAGCGTTTCTTTGGTGCGGCTCGGAATATTGAAGAAGGCGGATCGTTAACGATTATTGCAACTGCCTTGATCGATACAGGTTCGCGCATGGATGAAGTCATCTTCGAAGAGTTCAAAGGTACCGGTAACTCTGAGATCGTGCTCGACCGTAAGGTTGCGGATAAGCGCGTCTTCCCTGCGATGGACATCCTGAAGTCCGGCACACGTAAAGAAGAGTTGCTGGTCGACCAGAAAGACCTTCAAAAGACCTTTGTGTTGCGTCGAATTCTTAACCCTATGGGTACAACGGATGCTATCGAATTCCTGATTTCAAAGTTGAAACAGACCAAAACAAATTCCGAGTTCTTCGATTCTATGAACTCATAATTGTTTGGTCCGCTAGAGCGGGGCGTTATGGACACGATCTTTGCACTGGCGACGGCTCAAGGAAAGGCTGGGATTGCGGTAATTCGCATTTCCGGCCCCCAGTCGTTTGAGCTATCTACTGCATTATGTGGTAAGCTTCCTCTGGATCGCAAGATGGGGGTCCGTTCCATCCGTACAAATGATGGAACGCTCTTGGATCAAGCGCTCGTTCTGTTGTTTCCAGAAGGTCAAAGTTTTACTGGTGAGGCGACTGTTGAACTGCAGCTACACGGTAGCATTGCTGTTGTTCGTGCTGTTTTGGCGGCCATCTCTGATACAGGTTTGGCGCGTTTGGCTGAGCCCGGCGAATTCACGCGTCGAGCCCTATTGAATGAACGTTTAGACTTAACGCAAGTCGAAGGTCTATCTGACCTTATTGAAGCAGAAACTGAAGTCCAGCGGCGCGAGGCGATGCGCAGTTTTGATGGTGCTCTACGTGATATGATTGAAGGTTTGCGGGCAAACCTGATCCGAGCAGCAGCTTTGCTTGAAGCCACAATTGATTTTGCCGATGAGGAAGTACCTGAAAATGTGTATCCTGAGGTAGAGAACCTTCTTAAGGATGCAAATAAGACGATCTCGTCTGAAATATCTCGATCAGGTGCAGCTCAATCTGTTCGTAAGGGATTTGAGGTGGCAATCGTTGGGCCACCAAATGTTGGAAAATCTACACTTCTCAATACGTTAGCTGGTCGTGAAGCCGCGATTATATCCGAGATTGCAGGGACAACACGAGATATCGTTGAGGTTAGGATGGACATTCAAGGTTTACCTGTAACCTTTCTGGATACCGCAGGTGTTCGTGAGACCGATGATCCTATTGAGAAACTTGGCGTTGCTCGGGCTGTAGAGCGTGCGAAAGCTGCTGAGCTGCGTGTTATTCTTTTGGAAAGGCCTGATGCAGATCCCATTATGCCACCTTGTGAGGGTGATATTGTGGTTTCGACGAAACACGATATTTATGGTGTTGGTATCTCCGCACTCAACGGAACTGGACTGAATGAGCTTCTGTCAGAAATCTCTGATCGGCTGGGTGATTTAACGGCTGATATTGGTTTGATTAGTCGAGAGAGAGATCGAGTAGCCCTTAGTGAGAGTTACTCCAGGTTGTGCCTTGTGCAAGAAAATCTTCTACATATGCCGTCTGAGCTTCTGACGGCGGAGATTTACGGTGCAGTTCAATCGCTTGGTGCAGTGATCGGTCGCGTTGGGGTGGAAGATGTGTTAGATGAAATCTTTGCCAGCTTCTGTCTAGGAAAGTAGGAGTGTTTCACGTGAAACAATTGGACTTCGATGTTGTTGTCGTTGGCGGTGGACATGCTGGTGCAGATGCTGCGCATGCATCTGCTCGCATGGGTGCCAAGACAGCTTTGATCACAATGTCGCAAGCAGGAATTGGTGTAATGTCCTGCAATCCAGCAATCGGTGGTCTTGGCAAAGGGCACCTTGTTCGCGAGATTGATGCATTAGATGGATTGATGGGTCGGGCTGCTGATGCATCCGGTATCCAATTTCGGCTGTTAAATCGACGTAAAGGTCCAGCGGTGCAGGGGCCACGCACGCAAGCTGATCGTGCGCGGTATCAACAGTTTATTCAAACAGAGCTTCAGGCAGAGCCGAACCTCTCCATCGTAATCGGAGAAGTTGCTGACCTTCTTATAGTGGATGGTCGTACAGCGGGGATTAAGCTTTCGGACGATAGTGAAATTCAAGCCGGTGCTGTGGTTCTAACAACTGGAACATTCTTGCGCGGTGTTATTCACATTGGTGACGTGTCACGTCCGGGTGGTCGTATGGGGGATGCGCCATCTCAAGCACTGGCGAAACGTTTGGATGATCTTAATCTTCCTTTGGGAAGATTAAAAACAGGAACACCACCGCGATTGGATGGAAAGACGATCGACTGGACCGGGTTGGAGATGCAGGCCGCCGATACAGACCCAACGCTCTTTTCATTTTTGTCAGATAAAGCCGCTTGTCCTCAAATATCTTGTGGGATCACCCATACGAATGAGAGAACACACCAAATTATAGCAGATAATCTGTCACGCTCAGCCATGTATGGCGGGCATATCGATGGTGTAGGTCCGCGGTATTGTCCGTCGATTGAAGACAAGATTGTTCGATTTGCAGACAAGACATCGCATCAAATTTTCCTTGAGCCAGAAGGGCTTGACGACGATACGATCTACCCCAACGGAATTTCGACATCGTTGCCTGTTGATGTGCAAGAGGCATATGTAAAATCGATTTGTGGCTTGGAAAACGTGGAAATCTTGCAGCCAGGCTATGCAATTGAATACGACTATGTTGACCCTCGCGCGTTACGGCCAACCTTGGAGTTAAAGGCGTTAAGCGGGCTCTTTTTAGCCGGTCAGATTAACGGGACGACCGGGTATGAAGAAGCTGCTGCACAGGGCATGGTCGCAGGACTGAATGCAGCATGCCAAGTGATGCAGAAAGAAGAAGTGACCTTTAGTCGTTCTGCAAGCTATATCGGTGTAATGATTGATGATTTGGTTACACGGGGAGTATCCGAGCCGTACCGTATGTTTACTTCACGTGCAGAGTTTCGATTGTCCTTACGTGCAGATAATGCAGATCAGCGACTTACACCGATTGGGATAGATCTGGGGTGCGTGAAAGAAGAGCGGCGCGTCAAATTTGAAACTAAGAGAGAAAAGCTGGATCAACTTCGGTCTGAGCTTGGGTCCCTTAGTCTAACACCCAAGGCTGCGCGAACAGCAGGCCTAGACGTCAAAGAAGATGGTAAAAAACGTTCCGCATTTGATCTGCTTTCTTTCCCAGATATAGATTTTGGCAGATTGCAGGAAATCTGGCCGGATTTGAAACCTGACGCTGAAATCAGCGAACAGATGGAGCGGGACGCTCTATATGCGAATTATATTGATCGTCAGGCACAAGATGTAGAGGCTTTGCGGCGCGATGAGGCTCAGAGTATACCGCGAGAATTTTCGTACTCTGATATTGATGGGCTTTCAAACGAACTGAAATTTAAGCTGCAGCTTGTGACGCCAGAGACGCTGGGGCAGGCGGCACGTATTGATGGAATGACACCTGCAGCACTTACGTTGATCCTGTCTCACCTCAAACAGAGATTTAAGCGAACAGCATGAGTAAGGACGAATTTCAGCGACACTTGAGTGTTTCACGTGAAACAATTGACCGGCTAGATAAATACGAAGCCTTAATTACCAAGTGGAACCCCAGGATAAATCTTGTTGCAAGCAGTACGCTTGAGGACATTTGGGTACGCCACTTTCTAGATTCTGCGCAACTTGCATCCCTTGCGCCAAATAGCGGTGTTTGGTTAGACTTGGGCTCTGGTGGGGGCTTTCCCGCACTGGTGATAGCATCGATGCTTTCTGATACGCACCCAGACGTCTCATTTATCTTGGTAGAAAGCGACACACGCAAGGCAGTCTTCCTAAGGACGGTTATTCGTGAGCTTGAGCTTAATGCTAAAGTCTTGAGTGAGAGGATTGAGAAAATACCCGCTCAACATGCAAGCGTTCTGTCAGCCCGCGCGCTAGATACGTTGAAAAAGCTTGTGGGATATGCAAAAATTCACCTAAATCAAGATGGTACAGCTTTTTTCCCAAAAGGTAGCTCTCACAAAAATGAGCTTGAGCAGGCACGTGAAACTTGGTCTTTTGATGTTGAGACCATCGCCAGTATAACGGACCCGACAGCGGCAATCTTCTCCATAAAGGACATTCAGCGTGCCAAATGATGGACCGGTTATTCTTTCCGTTGCTAACCAAAAAGGTGGCGTCGGAAAAACGACAACGTCGATAAATCTTGGTGCAGCTCTTTCCGCTCGGGGGCAAAGCGTTCTAATCGTTGATCTTGACCCACAAGGCAATGCATCGACCGGATTGGGCGTTGCATTAGACGATCGCATTGTAACCACCTACGACTTGTTGATCGAGGAAGCAAAGCTACAAGATGTAGCTCAAGTCACGGATTTTCCGAACCTTGTAATTGCTCCTGCGACCACGGATCTCAGCTCTGTTGATATTGAGTTGGGGAAGTCAGAAGGACGCATACAGCGGCTTAAAAATGCTTTTTCTGGCACCGCGATTGAGTCGTTTGACTATGTGATCATTGACTGCCCGCCGTCACTTAACCTTCTGACATTAAATGCTTTTGTTGCATCCACGGCCGTTCTAGTGCCACTGCAAACTGAGTTTTTTGCATTAGAAGGCTTGAGCCAACTCTTGTTAACGGTTCGTGATGTTCGGGATGGAGCTAATCCAGCACTGCGCATCGACGGTGTAGTTCTAACGATGTACGATAAGCGAAATAACCTGTGTATTCAGGTCGAAAACGATGCCCGTGAAAACCTAGGTGATTTGGTGTATCGTACTGTAATTCCAAGAAATGTGCGCTTGAGTGAAGCGCCAAGCTTTGCACAACCAGTTTTGAATTATGATCCAAATTCGCGGGGTGCGATTGCGTATAAATCGCTAGCGTCTGAAATGCTAAAGCGGCACGAAGGGTAGGAGACCGATGGCTGAAAAAAGAGATCGACGCGGCTTGGGTCGTGGTTTGTCCGCCTTAATGGCAGACGTGAACGTCGAAGCCGCACCGCCTTCGCAGGTGGGAGGGCAGAAAGGGTTCGAAACGGTTCCGATTGAACGTATCTATGCTAACCCTGATCAGCCCCGCCGTCAGTTCACAAAAAATGACCTCATCGATCTAACGAATTCGGTTCGAGAGAAGGGCGTTATCCAGCCACTTATCGTTCGGCCACTACCTGGCGATCCAACATGCTATCAAATCGTAGCGGGCGAACGCCGTTGGCGTGCCGCTCAGGCCGCTCAGTTGCACGAACTGCCTGTTGTTGTTCGTAATTTTGACGATATCGAGGTTCTCGAAGTCGCCATCATCGAAAACATTCAACGGGCTGACCTAAATGCGATTGAAGAAGCCGCAGGCTATCGTCAGCTTATGGAGAAGTTTGGGCATACGCAGGAAAAGCTTGCAACGGCACTGGGCAAAAGTCGAAGCCACATCGCAAATTCTATGCGCCTTCTCTCACTCCCTGACGCTATCCAGGATGTGCTGAGTTCCGGAGAAATTACAGCCGGCCATGGCCGCGCGCTGTTAACTGCGGACAATCCAATGGAATTGTTGCGCGCGATCTTAACTAAGAAACTATCGGTACGTGAAGCCGAAAAACTGGCTAAGGCAAAGCCTGCTGGTTCTGCGAAATCTGCGCCACGCAAGGCGAGGGTCACCGGGAAAAAGGACGCGGATACAAAGGCGTTAGAGGATGATCTATCCGCAAACCTTGGGATGAATGTTGATATCGACCACGTTGCGGATAGTGAGACAGGTTCAATAACAATCTCATATAAGTCATTGGATCAATTAGATGAGCTATGCCGTCTTTTGACGATCATGCCTCCGGTCGAGACCAGATAAAATAGGATATTCCGACCAGAACGGTCATTTGTAGCAAGACTATGATCAACGAGATTTGCCAATAAAGCGCGACCGTCAGGGATGCCGCAATCATTGCTGTTGATGTAATTTTTGCTGATCGAGAAATTGAACCCGACTGGCGCCAATTGTGAATAGGCGGCCCAAGCGTTGGGTGCGCGAGGAGCCATCCATGCAACTGATCAGACGACCTCGAAAAGCAAAATGCTGCGAGCAATAGGAATGGGACCGTCGGCAACAATGGAAGCGGTATGCCGAGGATACCTAGACCGAGTGAAGCCAAACCGCCAATGATCCAAATGATGCGCATACTTACTCAACAATGAGGTTTCGAAGAAGGCCGTTTAAAACCGGCCTGCCTTGAGAAGTGGCGCGCAAACGGGTTTCGTCAATCTCTATAAGCCCAAGCTGAACTAAGTCTTGTGCCGCGTCCTGCGCGAGCTTGCCGCCCAAATTTCTATACCGGACAAGATCTGTGCCCTCACTCAATCGAAGGGACATCATGAGGTATTCAAGAGCCTGCTCAGAAGAGGGCACCGCGTCACGCAGCGTTTCCCCGCTTCCTTTTTTTTCAACGTTAAGGAGCCAGCCAAGCGGGCTCAACTCAGTCTCTGTTGCGAATTTTTGACTATTTAGCGTCAGACGCCCATGGGCACCGGGACCAATGCCAATGTAGTCACCGCCACGCCAATAGATCAGGTTGTGCCGCGATTGGGCATCTTCGCGTGCGTGATTAGAGACTTCGTAACTGCCAAGTCCTGCATCAGCAGTGATTTCTTGGGTAAGCAGGTACATATCGGCGGACGTGTCATCATCCGGAAGACCCTTCAGGCCGCCAGCAGCGTGCCGCGCCCCAAACGCCGTGCCATCTTCGATCGTAAGCTGATAAAGCGAAAGGTGGTCAATCGCCATGTTCAGCGCTTCCGTCAGCTCCGCCTTCCAATCCTCAAGCGTTTGATCTTGCCGCGCATAAATCAGGTCGAAAGAGACCCTATCAAACAGGTTTCTTGCTGTATCAAAGGCAGCTCTTGCATCCTTAACTGAGTGCATGCGCCCCAGTCGACGTAAGTCGGTATCATTCAGCGCCTGAATGCCCATCGATATCCGGTTAACCCCGGCATCACGATACCCGGCAAAGCGTCCAGCCTCGACCGACGTCGGATTGGCTTCTAGCGAGATTTCAGGATCATTCACCATTGGCCAGTTTTGGCGGATACGCTCGATAATCGCGTTCACCAGCGACGGATCCATCAAAGATGGCGTACCGCCGCCAAAGAAAACAGTCTCTAACACACGGTTTTTCGTCTCTGCAGCAGCGCGGTCTAACTCGCTTAGATATGCCGCTTGCCAGCGGGCTTGATCAATATTGGCAGAAACATGGGAGTTGAAATCGCAATACGGGCATTTTGCCTGACAAAACGGCCAATGCAGGTATAGCCCAAAACCACCGGGTGTTTGGGTCATCCCTTAAAGGCCGTAACTTCGATTTCGTACAACATCTCTGGTGTCATTAGATCGGCGATCACCATCGTTGCAGCAGGTCGGATGGTGCCCAAATGTTCACTCAGGACTGGCTTGAGTTCGTCAACCAAAGCACGGTCTGTAACGTAGTGTGTAACGCGCACGATGTCGGCTCGTGTAAACCCGGCATCGTTCAAAACGGAATCGATGGTCACAAAACACTGCCGCGCCTGTGCCGCAATGGTGTCCGGCAATGTCATGGTGGTGTAATCAAACCCCGTAACCCCTGCCATAAAGCACCAATCGCCTTGAACAACCGCGCGGGAATAGCCCACTTCAGCCTCAAACGGCGACCCGCTGGAGATTAACCGTCTGGTCATGATTTTGTGCCGCGCCCTGCAAAAAGCGCCTGAAGCTTCTTAAACGCGTCCGCACGGTGGCTGATCTGGTTTTTTTCCCAGCGATCCATCTCACCGAATGTTTCCGAATACCCGTCAGGCTGAAAAATTGGATCGTACCCGTGGCCTTGATCACCGCGCATTGGCCAAACGATCTGCCCAGGCATTACACCCGGAAAGACTTCGTCGTGACCGTCGGGCCATGCAAGTACGAGTGTGCAATTGAATTGAGCAGTCCGCGGATAGGAGGCATTCGCGGCCTCCAGCTCGGTCCACGCGCGGGTCATTCCGATCACGAAATCGCGTCCCTGCGGGGTTTCCGTCCAATCGGCAGTATAAACGCCGGGCGCGCCACCAAGACCATCGATGGTTAACCCACTATCATCTGCTAACGCGGGCAAACCGGTGGCGCGGGCTGCGGCGTGTGCCTTGATCCGCGCGTTACCAACAAACGTGGTCTCGGTTTCATCTGGCTCTGGCAGATTATGATCGGCGTTTGATGTGCATTTGATGCCATAGGGCGCCAAGAGGGCCGCAATTTCCTCAAGCTTGCCCGTATTATGTGTGGCAATCAGAAGTGCGTCCCCCTCAAACTGCCTCATGACGTGGCGATCTTTTGTGCTGTGACCAGATCGGCAACGCCTTGCTCCGCCAGCGCCATCAACTCTGCGAATTGCGTCTTGGAGAATGTTGCGCCCTCGGCTGAGGCTTGGATTTCGATCAAACCGCTGTCGCCGGTCATCACAAAGTTCCCATCCGTTCCGGCCTGAGAATCCTCAGCGTAGTCAAGGTCGAGCACGCTTTGCCCGGCATAAACGCCACAGGAAACGGCCGCGACGTGATCCGTAATTGGGTCGGTTACAATGTCGCCGGCTTTCATCAGCTTGTTCACCGCGAGGCGAAGGGCCACCCAACCACCGGTGATCGCTGCACAGCGTGTGCCGCCATCCGCTTGGATGACATCACAATCGACGGTGATTTGCCGCTCACCCAGTGCGTTGCGATCAACACCGGCCCGCAGGGACCGCCCGATCAAGCGTTGAATTTCTTGTGTGCGACCGGATTGTTTGCCCGATGCAGCTTCGCGGCGCATCCGCGTATTGGTCGCGCGGGGCAGCATACCGTATTCAGCCGTCACCCAGCCCAGACCCGTGTTGCGCAAAAAGGGTGGCACGCGCTCTTCTAGCGAGGCCGTGCACAGCACATGGGTATCGCCAACCTTAATAAGACAGCAG
>Ga0228674_1002436_pt1 | contig 10225 bp, 12 predicted proteins | sample 1D_rmetaG_FD_189054 | JGI IMG/M metagenome (GOLD analysis project Ga0228674, IMG submission 189054) | Seawater microbial communities from Monterey Bay, California, United States - 1D_r | ecosystem: Environmental > Aquatic > Marine > Coastal | place: USA: California | collected 2016-09-26
TCCCTACTCCAAAACAGCAAAAATGACCCATTTTTTAAAGGCATACGCTGCTAACGGTGAAGTGGAAATCCTAACAGCTCAGAGTTCGGCAATGTTGAGAGCCTTTGTTGATGCAAATTGTCTCATACAAATGGATCAAGGAATGGAAGAGTGGAAAATTGGAGATAAAGTCAAAGCAATAATGCTTCCGAGCTAAAAAATCAGTAGAAAAAGGTTCAAGTATGATTCAAATCATCTATTTATCCCAAAAGGAGTCTTAATTTAGCGTTATCTCTAACAAAACATAACGATTGGCAGTTAAGCAGAAATATCATATTAAAAGTAGAATCTGGATCCACACCGAGCAAGGTGCTTATCTAGGTGAAGGGAGAGTTGCTTTACTTGTCCAAATTAAAGAACATGGTTCAATTTCCAGAGCTGCCAAGGCCATGAACATGTCCTACAAAAAGGCATGGGAACTTGTGAATTCGATGAATTCCAACGGAGATGAGCCCCTCGTAATTCGCAAAATTGGAGGTGCAGGAGGAGGAGGATCCGAACTCAGTGCAGCTGGAAAAGATGCGATAAAACTCTTCAATCGAATAAGAAATAAGAATAGAGAAAACCTCGATGCTGAACTAGAAACAATTAATCAGGATGATTGATATTACAGGGATCATATTAGCAGGAGGTAAAAGTTCTCGAATGGGCTCTGATAAAGGGTTGATAGAATTCAATGGAAAACCAATGATTCAACACATTATAGATCGCTTTAATGAATTGAATCTACCTATCCTCATAATTGCTAACAATCCAGCGTACTCAAAATTTGGATATCCTGTGGTTGAAGACCTCATCAAGGATAAGGGTCCTGTTGGCGGAATTTATACAGGTCTCATGACGAGCAATTCGGACAGAAACCTAATTGTAAGCTGCGACATGCCAAACATTTCAAGTCAACTCCTTGAGCACTTGATCAACCAATCTAAGGGCCACCCGCTAACAATCCCTCAACATGGACAAAGACTACACCCATTAATCGGAGTGTACAGCAAGTCGACTCTTGATTCTTTCAAAGCATCCTTAAAGAACGATCAACTTAGATTATCATCTATTTGTTCAGCTTTAGATGCCAAAATAATAACACTTTCTGATGACCTAAAAATTAACCTATCGGCTGATTTTTCGAACATCAATACACTACAAGATATTAAACAACAAGCAATATGAATACGGCCATTAATTATTTCGGAATGATTGCAGAGCACGTTGGCAAAGAAACAGAGTCCATTCAATTTACCGAAAACTCTTCCGCAATTAACCTACGAGAATATTTTGAATCGAAATATCCAACGCTTAGAACACTGAGCTACAAAATCGCTGTGAATCAAGAATTCAAGGATCACCTAGATTCAGGAATTACAGCAAATGAAATTGCATTACTGCCGCCTTTCGCAGGTGGATAAGATTTACCAATGTTAACGAGCGAAGAACAAAATTTATACAGCAGGCACCTACTTCTTGAAGAAGTAGGTGAAAAGGGTCAACTGCGACTCAAAAAATCTCGCGTCCTTGTAATTGGCGCAGGTGGCTTGGGCTGCCCAGTTCTTCAATATCTTACAGCAGCTGGAATAGGAACGATAGGAATCGTAGACTTTGATACCGTAGATAAGTCTAATCTTCAGAGACAAGTTCTATTTAATTATGACTCAATCGGAAAGAATAAGGCAAATGAGGCTAAGAAGCGCCTTTCAGAGTGCAACCCATTCGTCAATCTCAACTCTTTTCCTTCGGGAATAAACGTGGAAAATGCACTGGAAATTATCACGAACTTCGATATCATTGCAGACTGCACAGATAACTATAGTACACGTTTTCTTATTAATGATGCTTGTGTCTTATTAAACAAGCCACTCGTTTATTCAGCCATTTACAAATTCGAAGGACAAGTCTCTGTTTTTAACTATAAAAATGGCCCAACATACAGATGTCTTCATCCTGAAATGCCTAAGTCGGATTCTATCTCGAACTGTTCAGAAAGCGGTGTTCTAGGTGTTTTACCAGGTATATTAGGTACCCTTCAAGCAAATGAAGTCCTTAAGTTGGCACTGAAAATTGGGGAGCCACTTTCAGGGAAGCTGTTGATCTACAACAGTCTTTCCAACAGGTCAACCTCTTTCAATTTAGCAAAATCGCATCCTGATATTTACACCGCCATAGCTAAACGCGGATATTTGACGAAAGAGGATTATACTGACTCTTGCTCTGTCGTCAGCCATATCAATGAGATCGATTTGGAAGAATTCAAAAACTCTTTGCAAAAAGACGTCCAACTCATTGATGTTCGAGAGAAAAATGAACTGCCTAAAGTCAATCATTTAGAGGTTCTTGAAATTCCAATGTCTGAACTTAAGGAACGTTTCTCAGAAATAAATCCTTTGAAGGATACAATCGTTTTTTGCAAGGGCGGATCAAGAAGTAGAAAAGCAATACAAGAACTGAACGAATTGACAACAATTACTCAAATATCAAGCCTGAAAAATGGGATTGGTGCATACATAAAAAGTGAAAAAATAACACAATAATTTATGAAAAACTGTTTCAAAGATGGCGCAATAACTCCTGAATTTATTGCAACTTCGATTGCGCACCATCAGGTGAAAACTAATATCGGCGCTCATCAAATTTTCTTGGGTCAAGTAAGAAACGATCTAATCGATGGAAAGGAGGTAGTTGCTATCGATTACTCTGCACACGAGAAAATGGCAAACAAAGCCTTTCACTCAATTCGAGAGGCAACCTTTGATAAGTTTGATTTGACCTGCATGCATATCTATCATAGCAAAGGAGTCGTGAGGAAAGGTGAAATCTGCCTTTTTGTTTTTGTTTCTTCAGCTCATAGAAAAATGGTTCAACAAGCAATAGAATATGTTGTTGAGGCAATTAAGAAAGATGTACCCGTTTTTGGGAAAGAATTATTCGAAGACAACTCACACGTTTGGAAAGAAAATAAATAAAGATGGTTGAAATTACACACAAAAGCACTTCACTAAGACGTGCAGTTGCACAAGCAACAGTCCTCGTAAGTAAACAAGAAACCATAGATGCCATTGTGAACAATACAGTTCCTAAGGGCAATGTCTTCGAAATGGCGAAAACGGCTGGACTGTTTGCTGTTAAGAAAACTTCGGATGTAATTCCTGATTGTCATCCATTACCCGTAGAATTCACAGGTGTATCCTACAAAATTGATGGTTTGAAGGTCTTTATTGATGTTGAAGTGAAGACGATTTATCGTACCGGCGTGGAAGTAGAAGCCATGCATGGCGCAAGCGTTGTAGCACTCACAATGTACGACATGTTGAAACCTATCGATAAAGGGATTGAAGTTCAAAATATCAAACTGCTCGAGAAGCAAGGAGGGAAATCGGACTTCAGAGATAAGTTCCGTAAGGACCTCACCGCTGCCGTTATTGTATGTTCAGATACTATCGCTGCTGGCACAAAAGAGGATCGTGCCGGGAAATCCATCATTGCAAAACTAGAGGCTAGCTCAGTCGAAATCATAGAGTATACAGTTGTTCCTGATGAAATTGAGGATATTCAACGACCACTGCTCAAACATGCTGAATTAGGAACTGACATGATAATATACACCGGAGGAACTGGTCTCTCCGTGAGAGATGTTACACCTGAAGCTCTCTTGCCATTAATCGATCGTGAAATTCCTGGGATTGCAGAAGCTTCTCGAAACTACGGCCAAGACCGAACTCCATTCTCCATGTTATCAAGAAGCGTTGCGGGTGTGAAGGATAAAACTCTAGTACTTGCACTACCAGGATCGACCAAAGGAGCTTCAGAATCAATGGACGCTTTATTCCCTGCATTACTGCATATCTTCAGAATTTTTAAGGGCGCTCGCCATGACTAATGTACTCGTATAATAGCTATCATAAAATCATCACCATAGGATTAGTTTTTCTTTGGGCAATCTTCCAATTTGGAGGAAGTGTTGAAGATGATTTAGTTTATGAAAATGGACAAGCGAAACGAACAGGCGAACAGCTGAACAATCGCTTGCAGTAATCCAGAAAACTAAACTGACTGGCTTGGTTGGAATTCTACTCATTCAGATTACACTTGGAATCATTACACTCGTTTATTCCGTTCCTATTTTCTTCGGAGTAATGCATCAGTTTGTTGCGATCTTAGTACTTTTGTTTTCAGTATTCTTTCTGTTTACGTTAACACAGTCGAAAACAAAAATTAGCACATGAAAATTTTCAAAAAATTCACGTTCGATTCTGCCCACTCTTTGCCAAATGTTCCTGATGGACATAAGTGTAAAAACGTGCATGGGCATACCTACCATCTCACCATTTGGGTAGAACGTCCATTGGATGAAAAAATGGGTTGGGTAATGGACTTCGCAGAGCTAAAGGAAATTATTTCTCCTGTCGTAAAAGAGCTTGATCATAAGTACATAAATGACATTCCAGGATTGGAAAATCCGACCTGTGAAATTCTAGTCAAATGGATTTGGGATCGCGTAATTGATGACTTAGAAGGACTCGTAAAAGTGGAGCTCAACGAAACACCAACTTCAGGAGCGGTGTACAAAGGAAAATAGGACCCTACTGTTACACTAAGGCATGGAATAGAAAAAACATTCCAATGCTGAAACCTACAATCATTGGGGTAACGATCGTTAAGGTCATTGATTTTCCTGTTTTCAATCGCTGCTTCGTAATGAGTATTCCGAATGCTACGAATAGATAAAGTGTTAGGGATAATGTGCTCATATTCTTTCGTATTAAACTACTGTTGTAACAATGTTAAATTCAGCGACCTTTTCAGCAATCGCTTCTAATTCATTCTTTGGTATTTTCTCCAATGTTCCGATCGGGGTATCGCGATCAAGCGAATAAATCATTACTTCTTTAGGATTCAATTCCTCGATTTTCTCGAGCCATTGATCTAATGGAGCTCCACAGGAATTGTCGAATGCCTTTCTTTCCACACATCCTTTCAAAAACATCGTCTGGAAAATCAGATTCCCTTCAAAGTTTTCGATGTTCTCCATCAACTTTTCAATAGGGAAGTTTCCTTTGGGCTGATTGATCTTTTCCATTAAAATGCTATCTCCAGAATCTAGCTTAATGATTGCTTTGTCTACCAATGCTAATCCTTCTTTCACCTGTTCTTGATCCAAGGTATATCCATTCGTGAGGACCGCAATCATCGCGTACGGGTAATAGGCATCACGAAGTCGTTTGATCGCTTTTACGATAGCCAAGAAATCCTTGTGCATTATTGGTTCTCCATTCCCAGCGAAGGTGATGGAATCGATTGGTGTCTTACTCATTTGAGCAGCAACTAATTTATCCTCTAACTCCTGGATGAACTCATCTTTGCCTACAAAGGCTGGTTCCCCTTTCGTTAGCTGATGTGTCAACCCACATTCACAATAAACGCAGTTGAAGTTGCACATCTTTTGACTGGTAGAAAGTAAGTTGACACCCAACGATGAGCCCAGTCGACGACTTTTAATCGGACCAAAAACGTGTTCATCGAATAGGAAAGTTGCCATGCACTTATCTTGATTTACAAAGATGGCCGTAGAAAAACTTCAAGACAATGAGGAAAATCATGCCCTTTGATGATAGTTGTTGAATTTAATCGAGAAATTAATTTGAAATCGCGAGCGTATTCAGCGCTTTCTCGTCCAAGATATTAATCGTCTTACCGTCAATTTCGATGACACCCTCTTTATGTAGGTCAGCCAACGATCGTACTGTCGACTCATACGTTGTTCCAGCCATACTTGCCAGATCCTTTCGAGCTAAGGTATAGCTCAATTTATCCGACTTGCCATCATATCCAAATGCAAGCAGGTTCTTCATCAAGGATAAGGCGATCGAGCTCTTTACTGTTCTTTGTTGCGCCAGGTCCTCCGAATCTCTTAGTTCATCCGCGAAGAACATGAGTACGAAAAAACCGAATTCAGGATTTGCTTTGATCGCTTGATTGAACATTTTAATAGGTATAAATACTACTTCTGTTAGTTCCAATGCGATCGCGGAGACGGTGTACTTCCAGGTTCCACCTACACCTCTGTCTCCAAGAACATCTTCTTCAGAAGCAAGTCGAATTATCCGTTCGCTTTTTTTCGCTCCCTTCACGACCTTGACCTTTCCGAAATTGATAAAATAAACACCTGCTACGTCATCTTCAACTTTGAAAATGATTTCATCCTTATTAAAACGATAGATAATGCTGTGAAAGTGAATAAATTTCACCCATTCATCCGTGCAAAATTTCTTAATTATCTTGTCCATTTAACCGCCGATTGAGGTCATTGATCTGTTTTTGTGTTTACGCACTTCCTCGTTAGAAAATTCTGATAATCCTCCTCTTTCTTTATGCTTGAGGGCAAAAGATCGGCGTATTTTGTCCTCAATTGATTCCCCCCTTCGGTAAGCAGACAACAAGTCTGACTCATCTTCCGAAAAGAGGCAGTTTTTAATTTTTCCATCCGCTGTTAAGCGAATTCTATTGCATGTATCACAGAATGGATTGGTTACTGAACTGATGATTCCAAACGTGCCCTTTCCTCCAATCATTCTAAAGTTTCGAGCAGTATCGTTTGGTTGATCTTCAATTTTATAGAAGCCAGCCTTTCCAAAGGTATTCTCCACATCCTCCAAGATTTCCTTAAAGGATACTTTCTTTTCTGTGTTCCAATTATTCCCGTCAAATGGCATAAATTCGATGAAGCGAACATGTACGTTCTCTTTACGAGACCATTCTACGAAATCAGTGATTTCTGTTTCATTGACTCCTCTAATCACGACGGCGTTAATCTTCACATTAAAATCATTCGCGATCAGTAAGTCAATGTTTTGTTTAATCTGTTTGAAGTAATTTCTACGAGAGATGTCGTTGAAGCAATCCTCCTTTAAGGAATCTAAACTCACATTCACCGACTTAATTCCAGCCTCTTTGAAAACATCAATAAAACGATCAACGATAACAGCGTTTGTAGTTATCGCCAATTCAACTGAGAGTTTTCCTAGTTCTCGAATTATTAATTCTGCATTTTTCTTGATTAACGGCTCTCCGCCTGTGAGACGAATTTTCTTCACTCCCATCCCGACAAATGTCTTTGCGATAGAAATTAATTCTTCGGCCGTCATGAATTCTGACTTCTCTCTCAACTGCACCCCTTCTTCCGGCATGCAATAGAAACAACGCAAATTGCAACGCTCCGTCAGGGAAATCCTGAGGTAATCGTGCACGCGACCAAATCGGTCTGTAATATTTGCCTTGGGTTCAATCATTCTTAAAGCGTCAATCCTGCAAAATCTTCTTCTTTAAACAACTCTTGCGCCAATGGGAACAATGTTTCGTCTTCTCTAAAGATATGAAGTCTGAGCATTTCTGCTAATTCACGTCCGTTATTATAAGCCAAATCAAAGGTAACACCTTTTGATTCTAAATCACGCAATCGCGATCCAAGACCTAATAAATTAAATGATAGCGTAGCCAATTGAATGAACTTGTTGTGATCACCTTCCATGAGTGCAAAGGCTGTATCTGGATTGTCTCCTTCTCCGTGCTCGCCAGATTCGATTAAGCGATCGTGCAATATTCTGAAAAAATGATGCTCTTCTTTCGTATTGTGAGGGACAACATGCGAATCAAAAAATTTGAAAAACGTATTGAAAATATCACTTGCTTCTTTGGTGAATAAGAATCCACTCTCTTTAAAATCAATGAGGGCTTTGTCGAATTTATCAACTTCGATAACTACCTCCTTATGCTCATCCATCAAACTTTGAATGAATGCATGTTTTCGTAATCCGAACCAATAGCACGGGTCTTATCATACGCTTCGGGTGGATCCATGGCAAAATATTCTTCCATATCTTCCCCTTTCTCAGCATTTCGAAGAATCGGATCTTCCTCCTTCAACTTCTTATTCATTGCCTTGAGCGTCTCGTCCTTGGTTCCTACTCTCCTCCCTGATTTCTTATCAATTATTTTCATCCCATAAGCGTTATGTTTTGCTGTAAAGTACGGTACTTTTATTTGGTTAGAATATGATACATATCATAAAACAGCTTTGACCCCTAAAAGTTTTGATAAATAGACCGAGATCTGATCTTTCTCAATTCTCAAGACCGCAGCCGTTTTCCAAAAGAGGAGCACATCCAACCGCCTTTTGACACCTACTATTTTAGTTTGGCAAAGAGGAAAATATGTATATTCGACAGAACTAATTCGATACTACAAATGCGCTACATCGTATTTCTATTTTTAATCGTACCCTTTTTAGGGAGATCTCAACTTAAGGGTGTTGTTAGAGAACTCGGTACAGATCAATCACTTTACGGAATTAAAATTACAAGTGACTCAGGTGAAAAAACCATTTCTGATCTCGATGGAAATTTCACGCTCGCTGTGATTAGCTATCCTGTTTGGCTCTATTTCACAGGACCTGAACATAAAAAAGACTCGTTATACATTCAAGAAGAAAAAAGAAAAATAAACGTATTCCTTCAACCTGAAGTACAGGAATTGCAAAACATGGTGGTTTCGGCGAGTCGCAGATTGCAAAAGATTGAAGAAGTCCCGATATCGATGGAACTCATTAAACCTGAATTAATCGATAATAAGGGCTTGGCAAACCTTGAACAGGTGGTAGATTTAAGTCCTGGAGTTTATGCCATGGATGGGCAGGTCAGTATTCGCGGTGGCGGTGGCTACGCATACGGAGTTGGTAGTCGAGTTCTGGTTCTAACCAACGGAATTCCTCTCATCTCACCAGACTTAGGCGATGTAAAATGGAACTCGATCGCATTGGAGTCTATCGCGCAAGTTGAAATTACAAAAGGTGCTTCTTCTGTTTTATATGGGAGTGGTGCACTTAATGGAACCATCGCACTGCAAAATAGAGAACCTCATCCAAACGGAGAACTTCGTGCAAAAATTCAAACGGGCATCTACGATAATCCAAAACGAAAATCGTTGATCTGGTGGGATAAAAATCCAACTTCCACAATGATGGATGTTTATTATGGGAAGATGTACAAGGAAGTTGGGTACACTGTTTCCGGCAGTGGGTTTTTTACCCCTGGTTACAAAGATGGTGAGCGGGAAGATCGCGGAAGAATCAGCGGTTCATTTCTCTACCGACCTAAAAAGAATAAGCGCTTAAAGGCAGGCATCCACTACAGTGGCCAGTATGAAAAGGTCGGTCGATTTATCATTTGGGAATCGGATTCTACTGGATATACACCGTCTGGAGGAGGTAGCCCTGAGACGAATATAAACTCATCGATCACGCGAGAAAGTTCCGTTCGGATGACTGCTGATCCCTATGTAAAGTACTTCGACAAGAAAGGAAATAGGCATGAATTAAAGGGACGCTATTACCTAGTTTCGATTGGAAGTCCTGAGGGCATTTTTGCTACTTCGAAGGCCCAAATGTATTATGGTGATTATCAATTCATGAAGCGTTGGGGAATAAAACATACGATAACGAGCGGAGCAACGGCAAGTCGAAATAAGATCCGCAGTACTTCATTTGGAGATCACGACGCCATCAACCTTGCCAGTTATGCCCAGTACGATTTCAAGCAGAATCGATTTGGAGCTACGGTTGGTTTGAGAGCAGAATACTTCAAACAAGATGATCGAACTCCAGATTCACAATTCGATTTATGGGAAACAAACACACCGAAACCGATTTACCCTATATTCAGAACTGCCGTCCATTATGCGTTAACTGAGGCCACTCATCTAAGAGCATCTGTTGGTCAGGGTGTCCGATTTCCTGCGGTAGGTGAACGATTCACCGAGGCAATAAATGGGGGCGTAACCATTTTTCCAAATCCAGAAGTTCAACCAGAAAAGGGATGGGCAGCAGAAATTGGAGTGAAGCAATTATTCAAAATGGGTACATGGAAAGGCATGGTTGACGTAGCTGGATTCGTTAATAATTACAGCAATATGATTGAGTTTGTATTTGGCCTCTACAACCCAGATTCCGTCCAGATCTCGCTCAACCCCACTAACCCAGGATACATCTACAATTGGATTGGGTTTAAAACTGCAAACACGGAGAATGCGCGTATTACTGGATTAGAATTTTCATTCAACAGCGAAGGAAAAATAAAGGAGGTCGAAGTCCTCAGTTTGATCGGCTATACCTACATGAACCCGATCTCGCTTAATCAAGACG